>Ga0209092_10002353_pt1 | contig 17430 bp, 18 predicted proteins | sample FraStrMetagenome_FD_187446 | JGI IMG/M metagenome (GOLD analysis project Ga0209092, IMG submission 187446) | Marine eukaryotic phytoplankton communities from Arctic Ocean - Fram Strait ARC3M Metagenome (SPAdes) (version 2) | ecosystem: Environmental > Aquatic > Marine > Oceanic | place: Fram...
ACGTACGTTTCATTTCATATGATTTGAATATCAATTTTAGATATGTGAAAATTACATCATTTGTGTTGAACATGGCATTTTCATATCATGTCACTTACGACACAAATTATGTAAAGAATATTGACATGTGGATTCATTCTGAATATGGGAATTATACATGGGCAAATACCGATTTAAAGACCTTTTGTTGAACTTGTCAAAGCAAGCTCGAGCAAAACTCAGATTGGTTCGTTTCCTATGGATGGAACTTTTCTGTAGGTAGAGCAATACTAAAAAGAGAAGAACCAAAAAAAGCAAATATCCTCATTCTTTTTCTCTTGCAGCAATCACAACCAAGGTTTTATTGCTTACCTTCTTTGCAAGCCAACAAACAAAAGAGCAAAATCTTACTCAATTTGATTAAAAAGATGAGGCTTTCTGTCCAAATAGCACTTGCTCTCGCAACTACAACATCCACAACATCGGCGTTTACTCCCTCATCTTCTCTAGCATTCCACAACAACAATGGTTTCGCTCCAAGAGCCTTCAATACAAAATCTTCTCTAAAGATGGTGGTGCCCGGTCATGAAAACGTCCTTAATAATTTAGATTCTTTACATACCTCTATGCAGGTAGTGCAAGATCACATACATATGAATTTGGACTTTCATTCTTCGGTGCTTTTGTCCGATGCTGCAGATGCCGTGGCCGATGCAGCTACTGATGCCGCTGAAGATGGCGATTGGTGGAAATCCTATTTAAATGTATTTAAGAGCGGATTGGTTGCTGTGCATTCTGGTGTCGATGGACCATTACAAAGTCTTGGTGTTACTGAAACATGGGGTCCATCTATTGCATTATTTACTGTTGGTAAGACAATGAACCTCTGTTTCAATTTTCACGCTGAAATATAAAACCCATCACTAAATGTTTTCATGATTTTCCTCATTTTTTCATGTATGATTCAGGTGTACGATCACTATTATTACCTCTCTCTGTGCAACAAGCTAAATCTACAGAATATGTAAAAGCATTAAAACCATATCAAGACCAAATCAAAGAAAAATTCAAAGACAACAAAGATATGATGAACCGTGCAACTGCTAAGCTTTTTGAGGACACTGGCACTAACCCACTTACTGGATGCCTTATATCACTCTCTCAAATTCCCATTTTCCTTGGTTTGTACAGATCTATCACCCTCTTAGCTAAAGATGGAAAAATTGATGAATCTTTTCTTTGGATTCCCAGCTTGCAGGGTCCTGTGACTGCTCCAAATTTTCGTGGTATGGAATGGCTTACTGAAGGATGGAACTTTGATGGAAGTTTCCCAATTCCTACTCTAGGATGGGAAACGACTTTAGCGTTTATGGTTATGCCAATTGCTCTTGTACTTCAACAATCCCTAAACTTGAAAATTCTTACACCTGAGACTGACAAAGATTCCATGTCAGACGAGGAACGAGAGCAATTTGAAAAATCTCAAACTGTTCTTAAATTTCTACCTCTTATGATTGGATACTTTTCATTACAGGTTCCAGCCGGTTTGACTATTTACTGGTTTACCTCCAATCTTTTCACTGTATCACAAGCTCTCGCAGTCAGAGCTTATTACCAAGCAAACCCACCAGACATTGAATTGCCTGATTATTGGGATGCCCTAGATGATGTAGCAGCAATGTCGCCTGAAGAAAGGAGGCAAGCTGCAGAGGCTGGAATACCGACTGGACCTAGTTTTGACGATCTCCTTGATGGTAAGTTATGACTTTCTTGTTTACAATATTTTGACTTCTAAAAACAAAACTAAAGATTAATGTTCTTAACTACAAAAACGAACAGAGGCCAAATTTCACTGTGTAGTTGATAGAAACTCTTTACGTGAAGAAAGTGCTGCATGGACACGTGTTCAAGGAAACGATGTAAAGATCCCCACTGAGTTCGCAGCTTGGGTGGGAGATACATCTTCATCTCAATCAGAGTCACCAAAAACTGAAGATGTGGTCGCTGAAACTGCCAATGTAGATTAAATGAAAAGGGGGTGAATACGTGAAGAGCGTAACGTATCCCCTAACTTTATTTAGAACTATTTTTAACTTGTCAAAGCAATCTCATTAAGGATTATAACAATATCAATAAAAAAAGTATGGAATTTCCAAATCTTTGCTGCTTTATGTAATTTCAATTCAAAACCTTCATGATTTTTTAATGAAAAATGTGAAGTAAACAGAATTTATTTTAAGAGAACTTTCCAAAACTGCAGCAAGATTATGGATGGTGGTGTGAGAAGAAATAGGTCCACATCTAAAGTTGTGAGTATTCAAGAGTTGTCTACTTTTGAAACGTGAAATTTTTTTTTCAAAATTTAGGTTGTTCCACGTCGAGGCAATTCTGACTAGAATAATGAGAGTACGCGTAAAAGTATCCTACTCTCTACAACCATACAAAATCACGATGTTCTCAATTCCTTCACGATAGCTATGATTATCATGCGCGAGGATATGTTCGTACAACACTTTTATCCTGGATAAGCGAATATTCTTTTTCTCCTCTTCATCTCTCAATGATGCAAGAAATCTCGAAACATTCACGATGCTTTAAAGTCATGGTTGTCAATACGCTTTTATGGGGTTGCAGCTCATTTCAATACAATTCAAAGACCACAAATTGCCTCTTATTGCAAAGAGTTGCAAATGATAACATTTTACCATCACATTCACATATTTCTTCTTCTTTATATTCAACAACCCAAGACGGTATGCATATTAATAAAGAAAAAAAAAGAAAGAAGAATGAAAAAGATTCAAGTCTTACTCAGGAAATAAATGCTAACATACACTCCAGATCATTGCACAATCAAGAAAATCAAAAGTCAATAAAATATCCCAATCATTTAGCCTTAATATTAGATGGCAATGGTCGCTGGGCACGTGAACACAATCTTCCTGTATCCATTGGTCATTCAAATGGAGCATCGAATGTTATATCCACTTTGAAATATCTGAAGAAATTTACAACAGTCGAGTGTTGCACCCTCTACGCATTTTCCACAGAAAATTGGGCTCGGTCCAATAATGAGATCAAAGATATTTGGAAAGTGATTGAACAGACTGCTGATTCAATAACGGACATTGCGATAAAGGAAGGTTTACAATTAAAGATTCTTGGAAATGTGTGGGACGATAGGATACCAAAATCCTTGAGTCAAAAACTTACGAATTTGGAAAAAGACACTTCAGCTGCGGTTGCCATGAATATGAAAGGATATGACAGTATAGATAAAAGTTTACAGAGACCCCTCACTGTGGCTTTAGCCGTCAATTATGGTGGTAGACAGGATATCATCGCAGCAGCACAACGAATTTTAGACGCAGAAATGGAACACCAGGAATCCAAGAATTCAAATAATAATAATGGTGCTTCAAAGATAAAAATCAATGAAAAACTCATGGCTGCAAATCTTTGCACTTCTGAGTTACCTCCATTGGATATGGTGATCCGTACAGGTGGTGAATGTCGAATGTCCAATTTTTTGTTATGGGATGCTGCGTATGCAGAATTGTACTTTGCGGATACATTATGGCCAGATTTTGATGAAAGAGAATTAGGGAAAGCTCTCGAATGGTTTTCAAATAGAAATCGAAGATTTGGTGGAAGAACAGAAGAATTATAAGCTATTCAAGATTTTAAGCAACAAAATTTTGGCCTCAATCAATTTTAGTCTTTGCTTTCACTGAGAAATAAATATATTCCAGTTTATTAATGAGAAATCAAACATTTATAGTATATTGAACCGGCTTATTTGTATTGTTGTAATAAATTTTGCATTTCAACTCTGTGATCTCAAAGTTTGAATTTACAAAAAAACCGAATGTGGGTTTTGATGGCGGAGGCGTGAAAAATTACAAAGAAGTTTAGTTCTGAAAAAAACTTTCCATAATAGTATTCTTACACTATATATATAGACGTAAATGAATTTTAATAATTGTAATATCTTTGAGAGACATGGCATTTCTTATTTACATTAACAATCATCCACCATGTCAAAACACCCCGCTGGATTTGTTCGTGTAGGAGTAGGAGTACTAGTCAAGGATCCAACGAAATCAAATAAGGTATACAAAAAAAGACATTGTACACTGTTTAAATATCTCTTTTGATACCATTTTTCTCATCCGACATTCCTTCTATTACAGGTTTTTGCAGGAATTCGAAAGGGCAGCCATGGAGCCAAAACGTTGGCATTACCAGGAGGACATTTAGAGATGAATGAAACATGGGAAGAGTGTGCCAAACGGGAAGTTTTAGAAGAAACTGGATTGGAGATTCATAATCTAGAGTTAGCACATGTTTCGAATGATATCATGATGAAGGAACAAAAGCATTACATAACGATATTTATGACGGGAGAATGTGTTGATCTGAAGGCAATTGCTCAAAATTTGGAACCACATAAATGTGAAGGCTGGGCTTCATTCAGTTGGAACGACCTGAAAAAAATATCGAAAAAGATGAACCAGAAGCAAGACGTATATAATGACAATGAGATAGGGGGTTTGTTCATTCCTTTACAGAATTTGGTCGATGGTGAGTACAACGGATAAAAAAATATGAAATTTTGCTTTCTCTCATTTCTTTTTTTGTTTCTCATTGTAACATAGAGGAACCAGACGCGGTTGTGAAATTCTTTCAAGAGTAATCAATTATAAATTCAAATGCATTAGATATAATGAAAGTATAGCATTTTCTGAAAATAAAATGTAGCGATGTAATGAATATCTCTACTGTAATTGATTCATATCGTATTCTAAAAGCACTATTGAATGCCTAAAATAACGATGAAGTTAGATCAAATGATGTCTTATCTTTTCATCATTTTCCTTTGTTTTCATAGTCTCCATCATTAATATTCATCACCATCGGCAGTTAGAAAAGAGTTCTTTGCCTTCGTTCTATTTTTTCTCTTCTTCACCAAATTTTGATCAGCAGCTTTTGCAGCTTCACTAGTCTTTCCCATAGTCATTCGTTTCTCAAACTGACTAAGTCCTCCACCTGACATACCCAAATTTGCCATGATTTCTGTCCCATCCAGTCCAAAGATTTTCCACAAAGTCTCATTTGTCATGCATTGAGCTTGAAATCCACTTTGTAAACAATGTCGAATAAAATTGAGTTGGATCAATTCTTTCCAAGAATCTACTTCCAAGGTTGTTCCTCCAATATTGATACAGTCACATGGTGGTTCATCATCTACGAGTGTACTTTGTATCTCACGAAATGTTGCTCTTTGTTCTTTTTTTGCCTTTTTTGACATATGATGTCCACTTGTCAAAGCTAACTCTGAAACCAGTTGCTTTAGTTCGTCAATAATCACTTCAACGTCAGAACCCTCCCAAGATCCTGTTTGAGGAAGTAAAATAAAAAGGTGAGAACACCCAACTAATATAAGGCATGTTAACAAAAATCTACCTGAGCGGAAACAGACCTCTTTGAAATTTTCGCTGAGTGACATTCAAATCATCATTGTTACTTAGTCCTAGATCTAATCTTGCCTCATGAATAAGAGCAACAGCTTCTCCACATGCAGTTTTCAATTCCATAGAATTACTCTCCTCAAGACATTTTTGAAGCAGTGGTAACATTTGTACTCCTCTTCCCATGTCTTCATTATTTGATGTATTTTTAATCACTTCTCCTTCATCCTCGTCAACGACATAAGTTCCACCACTTCCACCTCCACCAACATTAGAACCCCCCACCAATTCCGAATCTTCAATCACAGTTGCCAACAATGACCAGCACTCGATAGCATTCGCACGTAGTAATTCATTCACGTACTCACCTCTAAACTTTGGTTGACATACCAATTCACAAAAATTCATACAATGATAAACTTCCATGATATCCGTTCCACAGATAAAATACGATAGTGATAACGCCCGTAAAGCAGCCAAACGGACCTGTATGGCCCTGCCAGTTGATTTAATAACCTTTTGGAGTGGTTCTTCCATTCTTTCTATAAAATCATCATTTCCATATCCTAACAGTATAGCCGTAGCTTCCAAACATCGACATGCTGCATATTGTTCTGCAGGTGATGCAGAAGAGGATCGGATTGAAAAGAGTGTAGCAGGAAGGATGGTTTCATCTAATTTGTAGACTATAACGTCTTTGGTGGTATCTGTGCAGGCATATTGAGTCATGGTTTTGAAGAATGTTCGTAGCTAGAGGAGAAATATCCAATGAAGACAGTATAGGTAAAAAAATGCGGAAATGGATACCATTTGATTTTTAGTAAAGAGTGTTTTCAGGTCATATAACAAAAACAATGATAATCATGAAATTCCATTTCAATGCATATTTTTTGACTTACACATTGTTCTCGTCTGGAAGATCTTTTTTCAGACGATATCTCATCTAAATTATTTAAGGCATCCAGGACCTTCGAATGATTTATGGCGGCTTGTGTAACATCGTAATCAAAATTTTCTCCATCCTCATTATTAGTGTCTATGAAAAAGGTCATGAAAAAATGAAACAAAAAACCACATTAGATTAGGAACATGGAATTGAAATCGGATTCTCCCATATGCTTATAGGTAGATAGTTTCTATACTATACACACCTTGAAATTCATCATGAAGAGATTGCAATGTACTAACACTGTCCGCAATCGTATGATCATCCGGTAAAGCAGGAGTATCCTCCGTCATGGAGGCTGTTCCATCTTCACTATTTCCATTTTTATTTTTTCGTCGAGATGAAAGTCGTCCCTTTTTTCCCATTATGTTAAATGCAATGGAATGGAATTGAGGAAAGATTTGTGTATAAAGACAGGGAGAGAGAGGACCTATAGGGAAGTTCTTTCTTTCGTAGGATGGGTGGATTCTCTTGTGTGTGTGTTCTTTGTTTGTTTTGAATGGAGATGATGATTTTTCGTATGTGGATATGTGGATTGATGATAAAAAGAAGAGATTGAAATTCAAGTTCTTGAATTATTGCGGTTTCGTACGTTTGTGTAGAACTGATATGATCGCTTACTATCTTGATTGCAAAAAATTCCTCCGTCTATTTGAATCTTGAAGCCGTAGATGAAGATAAAGATGAAGCTTTTTGTTTTTGTTAGTTTATTTTAATTAGGTACTATACCGTACTTGCGGTGGGTGGGTCTGTAGTGGTCTCAAGAAGAGAATCATGATATAATTTATCGAGATTGACGAAAATACGTACATGAGGGAACTCTTACATCAGCAGTTATGATCCATACTATATGATCTTACGCATGTAGATGTCATAGCACCACCAAACTTGATAGACACCCTACCTACGGATACATCATGATTTTATGGTGCCAGAATGGAGTTGAGCGAGAAATGTATAAAAAATGTTACCTACATATCCTTACATGATGTGGCAGCTTAGGTTCAACACCTATATTTATTACGACCCTTCGCATGTAGAAGCAATATGGAGATATCATTCTTTTCAGCATCTTTGACTTTTTGTCACAGAATTCATGAAGTTTAAATTACATTCCTCTACAGAGTGTTGAGAAAGCTCGGTACCGTACTATACCTTCCTGACATTCAATAAGAATCATTCAGCTGTCAGCATCATCCACTAACATAACATAAAAAAAGTATTCTTACATCGAAAACAGAGATGGAAGAATGTGCTCCTTCTACTAGAATGGGAAAGCAAGTTCAGCTTCGAAGGAGAAGAAAGAAGAAACAAAGCTCAATAGTATCATCTAGAGAAAACTCCAAGATGCATTTGTTCTTCTTAATTTTCTCCATAGTATGCTGTATTCACCCGTCATGTGGATTTCAAACTCCAATTCTAAATTGTGCTCTTGAGAAGATGAGAATACTCCATCACCCAAACAGAATAGTGACATCTACCCGTCTAAATATGAATGCAGAGAATGAAAGTAACAGCAACAACAACAGCAACAGCAACAACCAAAACGACGGAATCGACACCGATCCAATGCAAGATAAAAGCGATGGATACGACAATGACATGAAATCCTATTCTGGCCGGTTTTTAGAAGATAACGGTCTTTCTCTCATCGTAGATGACACTGGAAGAGTCACAGCTGTCCCAGTATCTTCCCTTCCAGAAAAAGATAAAATTAATCCAGATGGGACTCTAGTAGATACCACACTCACCACCACAGGAGGAGTAGAAGAAGATCTTCCTAATAGAATTTCTTTTAAGGAAATCATGAAAGAATCTCGAAATGATCCGGATCTCACGACGCAATCGAAACGAAAAAAATCGCCTGATAATGGATTTAATGTTGTACTTACTCATTGTACAGCGGATTTTGATTCGTTGGCGAGCGCTGTTGGTCTTGCGAAATTATGGTCAATTCCTCACCCATCTATACCGAATAAAGATAATGACAATGATGCAAATGGTGCAAATGATACTGAAAGTAGTGAGAATGGATCAGCATCATCGCAATTTGATTCCTATGATACACAAGCATTACCAACCTTTGTAGTGTTGCCCAGAGGAGCACATCCATCGGTGCAACGTTTTTTGGCCTTGCATAAACATTTGTTCCCTATTAAATCACTTCGATCTCTTCCATCGGATCTAACTGCATTGAATCGATTGGGTTTGGTGGATGCTCAACGACGTGATAGGGTAGGACCTGGTAAGTTTACAACCTTCATTTTTATGCGTGCTTTCAAATGGTAATGTTTCTAATGAGAGAAATCTTGTGTTTTGAATCACACTCATATAATATAATCCATCATTTACATTGGGTGATAGCTGAACATCTTTTATCGTATGCCAGTCGTGTTACAATTGTAGATCACCACATTGATGGAGATTCCGATATACCGGAAGCCACTGATTATATTGTAGATAAGGTAGGATCTGTGTCCACACTGATTGTGGAAAGTCTCATGTCCAACAAAGTTCGCATCACGGAGGCAGAGGCCACCTTATTAGCCTTGGGTATTCATGCAGATACTGGGAGTTTATGCTTTGATAGCACCACTGCCCGTGATGCTAAAGCACTTGCATGGCTGATGGAGGTGGGCGCCAGTCAGACTGCCATTGCAGAACATTCACAGGGAAGTTTGAGTACAGAACAGCAGGGCGTTCTTACGCAGGCCTTATTGAATATGAATTCAACAGTCGTCCATGGAGTTACAGTTAGCAGTGTACTATTGAGGTAGGTTTATAAATCGAATATTCCCTTCATGTTCGTTTCATTTCATTATCCTCATCATTGTCTGAAAACACGAAACTGGAACTTAGTGCTGAGGGGTTTATTAATGGACTAGCAGCCGTTACACAGGATGCGCTGGAACTCTCTGGGAGTGATGTCTTACTTCTTTCTGTAGTATATGATCCTAGAAGAAGTTCTTCAAAAAAACGCAAACTGAAACCATCAGAAAGTGCTAAAAACCTCTTACCAGCCAAACTATTTGCACAACCAATCAAAAATCCTGAAAATCCTCTTTCGTCGTCCTATACGCCATCCTTACAGTCTGAAATTATGAAGGCAGGAGCTTGGAAAGGTGGAGAGGAAGCCTTTAAGCGACGCCGATGGAAGGCAGCTTTTGACAAAAGTGACTTGGATTCGTCCGGATATTTGGATTTGCAAGAGATTGAAGCGGCTCTTTTTAGTTCCGGTGTGATTGGATCGAAGGAATCCGCCGAAAAAGTCATGGAATTATTAGATACCAATGGAGATGGAAAAATTGATTTTGATGAGTTTTTGGAATTTGCAGCTGTGGCGGAACAAGTCCAAAAGGAGGACGAGAAAAAATCTGGTAAACGTGCATGTACCATGATTGTGATTGGCCGTTGTAAAGCAGGTGTGAATCTTAAGTCTATTAATTTAAATAAACTCTTTCAGCAATTTGGTGGAGGTGGACATGCAAAGGCTGCATCAGCAACAAAACGACTTGGAGATGAAGGAGAAGCAGGAATCATATTGCAAAATTTGGTAGATGAGATGATTGAAACGAGTTTGCTGGAACAGCCTACTGTAGGTGACTTTATGACATCTCCGGTCTTGAGTGCCAAACCTGATATGACCGAAAAGCAAGTAGAGGATTTATTTATCAGATATGATGTGAGAGCTTTACCCGTCGTTGATGATAATAATGACGTGATTGGTCTAGTCACATACAAGGAAGTTGCTGCAGCAAAACAAAGATTATGGAATAAGAAGCAAAAGTATTTGAAAAAAGAAGCTCAAAATAAAAATAATAAGAATAAAGGGGAAAATAAAAGGGGATCTGAAAACAATAAAATAACGGAAAAAAGGAAGCTTGGAAGTGCTTTGAAGGGATGGATGAAGCAACATGTGCGTATTGTTGAAGCAAGTATGACCATGGCTGAGGTTGAGCAAGTTTTACTTGAAAATGATGTTGGATGCATACCTGTTGTTTTAGATGGAAGCAAGCATTTGGTGGGTATGGTAACAAGGACAGATCTATTACGGCAACATAGATATTATCCTACTCTTCATTATCACAATAAAGGTTTTTCTGATTCTATAGCGGCAAGAAAACCAGTCATTGAGCTTAGAAAAAGATTGAAGCAATTTGACCTTGATGAATAAATAGATCTATCGAATTCACTGATTATGTTTTGACAAGCCTAAAGCAACTTGCATGCGTCCTCTACTTGCCATTTAGAGAAAAGTAAAATAAAGCATATGATTGGAATGAAAAAGAGAGCTTATCATGACAATTCAATTTTTAGTCAGTTCGAGTCAAGCAAAAGATGTCATACTCTACGTTGATTATTACTTTTGTCTTTATTGCGATTATATTTATCTCTATCATTTTTTTTATTGTACAGATGCACAAATTATTGTGGATCAGTTTATTGTCTCTATTTTGTTGTATGACAGGGACGAAACCCTATCAACCTCTATCAATTGAACTTTATCAATACATCATTTATATTTGTTTCACATATATCTCTATCATTCTTGTTTGTCATATTTTTACTTTGTTTGTACAGATGCACATATTTTTGCGGATCGGTCTATATTTTGATTTTTTATTTGTCTATTTTTGTTTCATACTGCTTTGTTATCTTATCTCGTGATAAGATTTCTCAAGCAGTGAAGTCACCAATTTAATTCAAATTGTGAGCGTTTGGTGAGATGTGTTACGCAGATCATTCATAGGTGGAACACTAAAGTTTGTTGGAAATGATACAACGTGATCCAGAACCTTTTGTTGTAGGCAATTAACAACTAGGAGGAGCATGGATACGGATAGGTCTTCATTATCTTCTATCAACCGAATTACTTTTTCTACATTGATAGAGAGAAGTACAGTTCCTTCCTGAAGATCGTTTTTGTAGCTGGAAAGTAATTCATTTACATCGTTGGTTGACGAAGTTTGCCCAATACTTGATTTTGAAAAATCTTTTTTTGGATTTTTCCTCTTTTCAAATTGTTGAAGGAATTGGATACATCCTAGTTCACCTACATTGTCGGGTGTCTCAAATGTCTTTGAAAACTCATCATATACCCAAAAAAGGTCTGTCTGATTATTTTTTCCCACGTCTTGGCTTGTAGTTAGGTTGTCTTCGCTTTCTATTTCTTCCCATGTGAATGCGCCATTTGCAAAAAGAGTTTTTTGCTGCATCCAAGTTAAGCCAGCTGGTTCGAACAAGGTTCTAAATGCAAGCACATCGCGACGGTTTGGGAGACCAACCGATTGTTTTGGGATAAAAGCAATAAGTCTTGGAGTAACACTTCGAGTAAAAAGAACGGAAGAAATGCCTAGCATAACAGTTTGAAATGCAAGCTCGTCTGGTCTCATACTATGGTCCGGAATGTAATCACTTAACAGTGAAAACAATCGCCCAATAAGGCTCAGTAGACGAAGTAGGGCAGTTTGCTCGGGACTTATCATAAATATTGAGAAGTCAAGAGCGAGGTGGGAAAGATCTCCAAAAAGGGCGCTTTCAACTACATTCGGGTTTTCTGAAATTGATTCAGCAGCTTGACTCATCATATCTTTTGCTTGAGAGTATATAGCTCTTTCTTCATTTATATGAGGTAAAGAAGAAAATTGTTTTGTCACTTCATCCAGTGAGCTGAAGGAAAGATTTGTGCTTGAGGAAAGTGGTCTGTGGCTTGGTAGTAATATTTTCGATGAAAGTCCCGAAGAATTCGTCAAGAGCGTTAAACACAACGCAATAATGAAAACTTTGATGATTGTGCTTCTATTCAGTATCATTTCTGTCGATGAATTCAATTTGAATATTTTTCTTTGTTGTGATTGAAAGATTTATTTTATGTCCTATTATATGGAAATGCTTTATGTGAAATTGTGACCTTCTAAGAACCCTATTTTTGTTTTAGCAAGACTGGACACTCCGACCAAGTATCTGATTTAGGCGTTGAATCCAAACCGAAAACTAATTTTTGTTTACGTGAAACCCATTAAATGTTTCGAATTTCATGTTAAACTTAACTTCCAGTTCTACTGAAAATTATGTTCATGTGGAGATAAGCGACATCATCTTGGAAATATGACATCATTAACACGTCAATTACAAATTCAATGTAAGTCGTCATCACCCTCACCCATTCATTTATTCTTTCTTAAAAGTGTTTTCTCAGCGCGTCACTTTTTATTTCAAGGAGTATTACGTCATTTGTAATACATATTACCTTTTTATCTATATACCGTAACTAGCATCATATTTGCACTGTATTTTAATTGCATTTCGACCCTTCCACCCAAGATTTCTGCATTTGGCGTGTCTTACCGTACCTTAGGCCCGTTCATGTGGTAATCGAATTACGCGTAATGTTTTGAAACGTAATTTGGCGTAATGTTTTTATTTATATATATTAATGGCAAAAGAAACATATGAATTAGTACGCCAAGGCTTTTTACCACATAAATGAATTTGAATTTCGATGGCGTAATCTGTGTCCCGTAAAAAGTCCAACACTTGTTCCTTTAAAATATAACGTCTATTTGTTCACTTCTGAAATGGAATAAAAATAAAAACCAAACATATATCGCGCCAGATTTTTTTCATGTTTTCATAAAAAGTATCTATTGAGAATATCATAATTTTGGTAATTCAATAATAAATATCATGTCTCCTCTCTCATCAAAGACAAAACAAAAAATAATGAAAGTGACTGCTGCTTTTCTAATAGAGAACTATTTTGTTTCGCTTAGGAAAGTACTGATCTCATTTGTCGTTGGATAATAATAATAAATAAATTATATTTTTACATGGGATTTTACGATATCACATAGGAGGGAACGTAAAAGCCATGGGCCCTTGTGAGCACAAATTAAACAAGGTTAAAAAAATTGTTCAATATCTGACGTCACCAATTTAACATTTGTATCCAAAACAATCTTAGCCGTATGAATAGTTTGCCGCCACTTTTTATCAGACTTAACCCAGGGAAATTTATGTCCAAATTTGTCAGTTGCACCATATGTTGATGTAGTACGCACATTTTTAACAATCTTATTTTTTTCATTCACACATATTTGTTGAATTTGCGCCAACCGGTCTCCATTTTCTTTTTTCGATTTCTGATATTGAGTTGGATCCAAATGAGGTGCAATGAAATCGCCGTTCACCAAATGTTGCATGTTGTTTGATTTAACTTGACTACGAATTTGTCCGTGATTATTTGTTGTTGGTTTGTTCATTGTTGTATGTTGTAAGCTGTTGAATTTAGTACTCATTTGATTTTTCGATGTGGTTTGGTTGATTGGATTATACATGATGTTGGATAAAGTTGTATTACAATTTGGTCCTCCCTCATGAATGTTCAATTCTCCATTTTGCGATATGTTTGGGTTGGTTAGGGTTTTGTCGAATGAGTTTGCATGTTGTAAGCTGTTGGATTTGATCAGATAGTCATTGAAGCCTAATGAGTTTGCATTGCAAACTGACTCGGCCTCATGATTATCTAATTGTGATTGATATGGTGGTTGTGGAGGCTGCAATGGTTTGTTGGAAATATTGTTTGTTTCTGAAGATTTTTGATCTTTTTCAAAATTTGACATTTGGTACCGACCAATATCGCTCCCAACTTCTAATAAACAAGACATTGCTAAGTTGAGGGCTGCATCAACACAAGATTTCCATGCAACTAATGTTGATCGCCGAGCGTTTCTAAAAAAAGAAAGTTTTCTCCGAAGAAGATGACTGTCTTTTTCGCGGAGCTTCTAAGGATCATCCTGCATCTGAAGGGCAAAGGTGAGTAAATTTGACCGTAAAACATCAATTTCTGACCCTACTTTATTCATGTGTAAGAGTTCACACCTGTGCCTCCAACATTGAACTGAAAATTCAAGGCATTTCCTGGAAATTACCACACTCCAGTGATTCCGTCGACACAACGTCCCTGGATCATTTGATTCTTTCTTTTCATGATATTGCTGGACGAAATCCCATTTTGTTGAAAAAAATCCTCGCAAAAAAATATCTATTCCTATTTTCTTCTGATCCTTTATTGCTCTTCTTATTTTTCGCAAAATCAACAGGTCGCTATTTTTTGGAGGTAATTTCACGTCATAATCTCTGGTTCATTGTTTCATCATTATCATTATCCATCGACGAAGGAGGGGGTTAGTTTTGATCTGCTTTTATTTTGTCCAAAAAGATCTCACGGGCGCCACGAGTTGCTTTACACTGCAGTACATGATCACAAGACTCTATTTTTTCTTCACAGAGTGTGCAAATTCCACTTTTTACTTGTTCCCATCTTTTCTTTCTTTTCATCGTATCCCACCAACTATGTAAGCACTTGACAGCTCCACCATACATATTCTTGTTCCATTTGCTCAAACTTTTATCTAATGCCTCCCAATCGACTTTTGTTGCATATTTCTTTTTTATATTCCAACTTTTTAGGGCAGCTTTTTCACCATTAAAATCACGTCGTTGTTGATATTTGATGTCAGGCGGTGGTGATTATTTTGAAACGTTATGACACTGGCTTCAAGATGAGGCATGACTTTTGACCATGGTGGTGGCGGATATTCATATTCCTTACTAGCTAATGAATCCGCTAGTGTATTCAGCTGAGCTGGTAAGGGGAGGTCATCAAATGGACAGTCTTCATCTTGATGGGAATCCACATGAAAAAAAAATATTTTTGCTTTCAAATTTGTGCACACTTTTTTTATTTCAAACAACACATCAAGCATCATTTGTCGTTGGATATTGTATGGAAAATAAACTCTTGAAACAATCAAGAGTACTTAAACCCAAACAAAAAAAGGTAAAGTAGTCTGTGCTTGTTGCAGATATGTCAGATACCAAACTTAAGAGGATGTTTAGAATGACCAGGGAATGCTTTTCAAAGTTGTGTGTGTCAATAGAAGAATCTGTAGGTTCCAATAAGTTCAAGAGTGAAGCATATTTAAATGATCAATACACCAACAAATTCACAAGACAGCAAAATGCCAATAAGAAACGTTGTTGTGGTTACATCTCTGGCAAAGTTAAGTTAGGGCTTACTTTACGCTTACTTGCTAGAGCTTTATACCTCCATCTAGAAGTTATCTATAAGTTACAGTTTCAAGTTCTTTATAACACCTTTCATTATGTTCTTACTAATTGGATTTGTAACAATGATGTCATATCAATGAAGTCAACATCCAACTCTTTTGCTAATGGATCATCTAATGGTATTATTGGTGCGTTAGATGGATTATTGATTAGAATGCAAACTCCGTCTTTATCCCAAGACAATATCAACAATGTATCTAATTACAATAAAAGTTATTTGTTTGAAAGAGGTTTAAGTCTTCATTTGCCTAGGTACATGTTTATCTATTGGTAAATTGAAGACAGCTCCTAAGGAATCAATTCTTGCTCAGATTTTACAAAGCCTAAAAGAAGTACAGGAAACAGACTTGCCTGGAACCTTGATTATCCTAATGGAAACTCAATAGTTCCAAAGTTTGTTTTCCATCTTTGTCTGTGAATTGTGCAGGTCATGAAGCTGTGTGGTATGTATGACCAAAGTTCCAAAGTGAAGTGTCCATGTATTAGCTGTTATTGTACTTTAGATGATCTTGAGAAGTCACAAAAAAAATGAAATGTTGACCACAATAAGAAGGAAAGAATATTTAAGAAGATAAGTCAACGCCCAAATAAGCACAATGCATTTTTGGCATCAGTTCTGGTGGTTGACCCTACAGAATTTGGGGATTGTGTCCAGCAGAAGTTCTACATCAATTATATGAAGGTATAGTAAATTATGCATTGAAAGAATTTTTGGAATCAGGTAGTGTGAAGAATCTTGATATGGTAATGAAGCATATCATCAAATCTGCTTCTAATCAATCAGATAAAGCTGATTATCCTAGTGGATCATTTTCTACAAAAATGAAGGGTATAGATAAACATGCATCTGTGTTTTACTTGTCAATATTTCTTCATATGAAAGTTAACCCCATTCCACAAGTGCATGCATGTATGGTTTGACGTCCATTAGTTTTTATCCATTGCTTGTGATCTTTAGCTGTAGAAAAATTGTTACAAATGTAGCCATTCAATGATGTTGATAATTCTTTATAAGTCATATTGATTGTATTGTTGTGTTTCTTCCGAGAAGCATGCTTTGCAAGGAGTTTGTCTGTGATTGATTTGTAAGCTTTGCCAACAGGAGTCTTACAAATTGAACAATATACACCAAAAGGAGTGACGCAATAATAACTATCAGGATGTACTTGTACAGGATTGTTGCTCATTGTTTAGTTATGGTTGCTTTTGAATCGAAAAGTGGTCATGAATTAAATTTTAGATGCGCCAAAACCTAAAGATTACGACGAAAATTTAATTAGGATAAAAACTTTGGTTCTACTTAGATGTAAACAGGAAATGGAGACAGAGAGATAGACAGCAAGAGACAGGGAGGATGTAAAAGTTGTACTAGAGCTACGACAAAAAAGGAGACAAAGAGTTTTTGTTTCATAGAAGATATACTAAGGCTACATAAAAAAACCAAATCCCTTAGGTATGCAACCAAGTTCCCACAAACTGGGTTAGACAACGTAACTTGGACGAAATCTTTAAGATGCAATTCAAATTAATGTACTTGCTTTACAAAAGCATAAAGAATGGTGTCAACTTTTAAGAAATGCTTGATGCAACCATCATTAGAAAAAACTAAAGTATTGTGTATAGATTCTCATACAAATGAATTTCATAAACTACTTTGGAAACTGATTAAAACAGATGGAAAAGATATTTCATCAATACCCAAATTTCATGGAATGTTTTCATATCATTTGTAACAAAAAATCAAATGCATTAACATCTTCAACAGAACACAATACAGAAATTGAATTAAAAGGTGGACCATTCACTGCATATACTGATAGTGATGATCATGAAGTGAAATTCCATTGGAAAAAGAAACATAATGCTCACAACTACAAAGAAACTAAGAGTATTTTTCCTCAC
>Ga0209092_10002354_pt1 | contig 17427 bp, 12 predicted proteins | sample FraStrMetagenome_FD_187446 | JGI IMG/M metagenome (GOLD analysis project Ga0209092, IMG submission 187446) | Marine eukaryotic phytoplankton communities from Arctic Ocean - Fram Strait ARC3M Metagenome (SPAdes) (version 2) | ecosystem: Environmental > Aquatic > Marine > Oceanic | place: Fram...
CACAAACACAAACACAAACACAAACACAAACACAAACACACTTCCAGTAATTCCAGTTCGTATCTCGACTGTCATCGTAGAGGTGCCGCATGAATACGATGCTCCTCCTAGCCATGAGGACACGTACGAGTCTAATTGGCCGTGGTTCTTGCAGCGTGTGTTGAGGTTTCGATGGAAGCAGGAGCAGGAGCAGGAGCAGGAGCATCCCCTCGAACAGCGGTTGTTGAGGTTTGTGAAGGAGGTGGATCGGTTGTGTGCATTAACGTCTCTTCTTTTGAAGAGTAAGGCATATCATGATTATCGGAGAAACGTTACGAAAATTATTGCGGATCTTCAAGGTGAAGTTAATGTTGATTTGGATGGAGATGAAGTTAAGGTCAAGACTGACAGTAAGGAAGTTGAAGTTGAAATGCGTATGTTACCTGTAGTGGATCTGCCCAGAACAAAGTATGGCAAGCCGTATCTTCCGGCAATCGAAGAATATACGACTCGTAAGTGTGCTCAGGATCAGAATATTGACAAGAATATTGATAGAGAATTGATGAAGTTGATGCTCCAATCACCCTGCATAAGTCTATCGCATCATGGACATACTGTGGCACTTGCAACTATGCAGATTGATCAAGATAGCTGTTTGAATATGATGAAAAATCGAGATCCAAAATTGATGTCAACGACAAGTAGCGGTAGGTGTGAAAAGAAGGGTGGAAAGGTAGATATAGGAATAATGATGGGTCTAGATTTAGTTGTTGTTGATCCGAATCCACGGGGAGGATTTACAACTTTTTTATCCTGTTTCGAAAGTTGCTTTACTCAAAATGAGTGGCGATGTTTAATTGATATTGGAAACGGAGGGACTGAATTTAGATCCAATGGTAGTGACCGGGGGTTACAATGCAGCGAATTTTATTGCCGATGGGCTTTAAAAGAAGCTTACATAAAGGCTTTGGGATTTGGTATGAGCCTTGATATGGGATCTTTCGAAATGCGAATGCTTCCCAATGACACGGCTTCTCGTTGTTCTCGTTTCTCAACCTTGCTATCAGTCGATAACGAGTACGAGCAAATAGAACAACACTACGTAAAGACTCATCGTGTCGAAGTCGTCGCGAATGGTAGCAAGGGTAAATGTATTTCTTATGAACAAGAAATGATGGAAGATATCCAAAGTCTGCAATATTGGGATTGTGCATTGCTTCTCCTCGAAAATAGACCTCTTGAAAAGTTGTCTCCAAATTTGAAGAATAATACTCCATTGGAAAAAGGAGGGCAAGAGCATGAGTATAAACGTATACTTGCTTATTGTGTAGGACCCTATTCCCACTCAGATCAACGATCTAGTGCCCAGTTGGATAGAATATCAAGAAAAGAATTTAAAAAACTTTTAAGATGGCACAATTGTGATGCTTTATAAATTGTACTCGACGTATCATTTGTTCGCTCTGAATCCAAATTGCCAGTATATGCCCCATTATTTGTGATCCTCTAAGCCAGCAGAAGTCATATTTCTTGTCTCTGCCGCCTTTGGTCAGGAATAGAATAAGCGTATGAATGCCTTACTTAATTTTTTAATGTGTGAATCGATGCCATTTTTCCGTAAGACCTGTAAGCACTAAATAATGGATTGAAAGCATTGCATGTTGCACAAGTGAGCTTCAATTGTTGGAACTCTCCTCTTCACCGCCCTCCTCTTTCAATTACGAGGAAAGTAGGATTTCATCCGACTATCCACTCGCATTGTCTTCGCCTCAAAACCTTTTGTAGTGCAACATATCCAAATCTTTCTCGATGAAGGTTATTATACCTCATTGTAAATTATGTATTCTTTTTTGGAGGATGATTAGTAAAGATAAAACTTTTTCCGAACTTTTATTCCCCTTCCGGAGGGGTGCGTGAATTTGGAAAAAGAATATACAGGTAAAAAATAATCTGAAAAAAGAAAAACTAACTATTTTCCAATCTGTATTCCTCTTCATTCAACCAAAACTTACAAGCATATTGTGCATCATTCAAGAAAGCCAGCCACCAATTCTCCTCAGTAGTGTCATTTTTCGCAGTGTATATCCTCTCTATTTCTTCCTGAACAATAGTTTGTGCGTCCTCAAAAACAAAGTCTGCCATTTCTAGGGGTTCAATCGCTTTTGAACAATCAAACCTTATGACTCCGCTTTCAAGGTTTTCTGGTCTCTTCCCTAGCGTAAACACACTCATTGTATAGGCAGAAGTACAATTAAAGGATACATTTGGAGTACCGAGGCCAGCTACTCTGCAGTCGCATCTGTACAAATCCTGTACTTCATTCAAGTAAATATCAATTTCATCGTGGATACAATAAAAAGCAAAGGCAAACAGAAACAAATTGTACAACGGGAAACCATACTGGACCACATACGTCAGCCACTCCAAAATTCCATCAACTACCCACCAAACTGCCCTACATATCATAACGAGCGCCATCTCATTCAGCATATGTCATGAAAAACAAAATAACAATAAATATCATAAACAAACCTATTGTAATCCCCTTGATACATCGAAAGACGAACGTTCTCGCGCATCTTCGAAAATGATAGCACCTTCTTTCGCTTCTTTTCAAACTCACGAGCAGGGTCGCGAACTTTCTTCTGGAAGTTGGCAAATGCCTCACCATCATCTGTGACCTTCTTTAATTCCAGTTTCTTCTTCATAATTGATTGGCCGAACTTTGTCTTCTCAAACAAGTCTGCACTTACACGATAGCATAAGATCTCACAACCTAGCAATACAATATATATATACAACTGCATATCCATACCTTCAATGTTTGGAATACTCGCACGAAACAACACTCTACGCCAACGAGACCAAGTCTGAAAATACTGCATACGATGAAATACACCGAAGCCTTCATGTGGCATTGCAGACCCGTTACCTACTCCTACCAGGTGCTTCAATATCGACCAAAACGAGAAATCCTTCATCAACGCAAGAATCTTGTGAATAAAGTATTCGGGTCCTCCAAATGTCATTGACGGCTTGTTAAACTCATCAAAATTAGGATCATCCATATCCACTGCCTGCACTTTGCAATAATGTTCGAAAAGCTCGGTATGATTCATATATGAGAAATTCTTCCTATCCTCTTGCGATGTCGCAACATCATACAACAAATTATTGCTACCGTCACAAATGTCCTCAACTTCCCACACATCCATACCATACTTATCTGAAAACAACCTCGGCGATGCAAGCACTCGTGACTCAAATTGGCTCTGAATGAAAACCTCCATCGTTCCCGCCTTGAACCAACGCCTTGCTGTAATAGTGATAATTTTGTTGAAATAAAGTAAGACATAAAACCATGTATAAGATCAAAGAAATGTAACAATTGTCGCAATAAACGCCACGAGATGAGCAGCTCAAACACACGTTACGATCTCTCGGTGTTTATGAGTACTTACAAGGATCCCACCAATCTGCTGTCGCATAAGTTTCATCGATCTTGAATACAAATTCTAGTGCCAACGCGTTTAAAATAACTTCTGTTGGTGAAGCTAGATTCAAAATATTGTATAAATTGATAGCAAACAATGTGTACACATCTTTTCATGAATAGGTAGAAATCAGTTGATACGCATCATTAAAGTATATTGTCGATGGTCTTAAAAGAAAAATACGAGTTGTTACTTACATAAAGTATTCATATACATATCCATAATTGAGCCAAGTACCTGTCCGATCCTGTCATTGTTGTCATTTCGTACCTCTTCTCTAACCGATTTGACTTTTGCATATGTCTTCTCTTCCCCATAACCACCAACCCCAGCAACATCTGAGAATATACAAGACATGTCTGGAATCACCTTTGAGAGATATAACATCTGAATACACAATACGATGTAGGTCGTTAGAATCAGACCATCACAAAACGATGCATCGTCTGTCACACAAAACATTTTTGTAAGTAACAGTCGAGCTGTGCTTGCACCCTTGTAGTATTCGGCCTCTTCAAGCGTAATGTATACTATCAGAACAGGAATAGTAAATTGCAATATCAACGTGATAAAGCAAAATACATATCCTGTACCTAACAACGATAAATACGTAAACACTGACACCTCGTCGCAACCAACAAAGTCCCACCCACTTTCTCGACGCATGTCATCTAAAATATAAAATGGCTTCATAATGTGATCAAACAGATCGTCTTGACAAGCGTTGATCCTTTCGTCGCTCATGTGCGCAACGAAATCTTTGTTTTCTGGATCACCCAACCATTCAAACCACAAATCACGGGCGTATTCAGGTATCTGAAATACCTCGAAATCGTCGTGATGGTTTTCTTGAAAACGCAACTTCTGCTCTAGCTTAACGAACGCCCACTGTTGCCAAATCCATGGTCGATATCCGTATATCTTGCGCAATCCTTCTTCTGGAACTCGCATTTCATAGGCAGAAAGACGTCGGCGTGATCCCACGTTGTAAAGGAATTCGTCATCGATATGATGAACCTTGCTAATCTTTTCCAGAGTCCATGACATGTTCGGAGCCAAAATTTCCGCCCAATGGCCCACCCTATACTCTTGCCCGTTGGCCCGTTTCTTTCTAAGAACAGATGTAATCAAGCCACGCATGTTAGGTTCCCTACGTCGGTCATGTTCCATTTCTAACAGCATCTGGGCTGTCTGACACATGCGCTTATTCCACGGACTGTTGGGATCTTGGCTAATTTCTCGAATGTATGTCAGGAAGAATGGATACCCATCAACGGTATATCCACTTGCAACATCTTCTTCCTCATCCAACGTTTGTCTCTTGTACTTAACGCTCCCTCTTTTGGATGAATTAATAGTTTCCAACATTTTCATTTCCTCTATTTGTTCTCGGACACTTTCCATTATTGATTCGTCATCTTCAAGCAACTTTTCAAATTCGTCTTCTATTTCGTTGTTTTTACCTGTTTTCTCATTATCCGTCTTTGTTTCTATTAAGCTAATATCAGTATCTGTTTCTTGATCCAACGCACTCCTTTCTTCTTCCTCCCTAATTCGTTCCAATACTTGATTTCTGCGTTCTTCAATCATAAACCTGGCTTGCTGTTGACGAAGCCGCTCCCACACATCATTGGGGATGTACCTATTTTCTCTTTCATCGTTCATAATCTCGAATTAAATTTACTCGGATATACAAAATCAGCTATCACGTCAATGAAAAGCGAAGAGATCAGATCCTTATTCGGAAACGATCTATGAACCATTGAATAGTATATCTAGGTGTAACCTTTGGTTTTCTGGAATACACCTCATACACATGAGACGAAAAGATATAAAAGAGTAGGTTCACTGTTCTCTTCTCTTTCAAGACCCAGCTCTGTGACAAGTGTTCCGAATTCCAAGCCTACCACGTAAAAGATGACGAGGACCCTAACTACAGTTGAAAAGGCCTAAATGTATCTACTAACTAAAGTTGGAAAGGTTCAAGTGTGTCGCACATTATGTAGAAGGGATTCGTAGACTTTTCTCCTGATCGCAGTCTGTTCGTATACCGGTATCCTATTTGCTATTTGCTATTTGCTATTTGCTATTTCTTCGAAGTATTCTCTCTTCTCTTTTCTTTTCTTTTCTTTTCTGTGTAAAATTGAGAATGTTCGATACATTTACCAGATTCACAATTAGTAGAAGTTAATAAAATAAAAGCATACAGTTTAAAAAATAAAAAATAAAATCACGGATATATGCATGGTTTCTTATTATTTAAGTATTTTACGAAGGTGCAAAGGAGAATTATTACTTATTGTAGATTTCATAAGTAGAAGCCTCAGAAACGAAAAAATTGGTGAGCCTTACTTTCACCGATCTGCCAGGCTTTCCGCCTTTACGAGAATGCTTGCGATTGCGTGCCTATATCGCACTTGCACAAGCGCCTGCTGTTACTAGTAGACGGTGCATTATGTGGGATGTTGTGGATGTGGAGTGTTGTGTTTTGAGGTGGGGTGGGTGAGTTTGTGAGGTGATGTCAAATCTGCGAGAAAGTACGACAGTATGATTTTCTAAATTGCGTTGTTCATGTAGACAGGTGTTCGCGAAATCAGAAGTACGAAAACCGTAATTATGGCGTAATTATGGTTTTTTGTTTTCATGAATTTTTATGTAGACACCCTCTAAGCCTAGTGTCTAGTGTGTGTTGTATCTTCGGCGAGTGGTGGCGGGTGGCGGGTGGGGCGGGTGGTGATTCTACCCTGATCGCCTCCTGCTTATAATTTTGATTTGGTTAGACATGTATTTCGAAGTAATCCTTTACATGTCTGGATGAGACCTAGTAGTAATCTACGATTAGATTTGACAATCCGATAAACCGGTTCGTTAGCGAAAAATCGAGAAAAGGATTCATACTGATGTTCGCAGAATTATTTTATTGTGCACGAAATACCAATCGGAGATTGAAATTTCTAAGACCGAAGCTTAATATATTGCGCTTCATAGTCGATGTGCGATTTCATACCTTCGCGAGAACTCCTCAGTGAAGTATTCAAAGTTTTGAAGTAGTAGCTACCAGACGAAAGCAAATCCATTCTACAATTTTCCACTTTCCAAGACAACAATGTTGTGCTGGAATTCGTCATATGCCCGCGTATGCGTCCTAAGACGAAAAATATCGTAATGAATAGCACCATTTCCGAGAACAAGTAATGTCTGGGAAACAAAGGTTGAGAGCATCGATACAAATGATCAAGACGCGGAAAAATTTACGAAACCATTGACGCGGATAAAATGTGTACATTTTGAAAACCACTCCTAGGATATTGAGAAAATCGAGCATTGGCCGAACAAGAGGGAATATAGGAGTATAATGTACAACGATGACGATTAATACCTAAGATTTCGACATTTGTGGAACATAAACTTTGCAAAAAGAAACCTTATTTGAACTTAATGCATATTTAGCATTGGTCTGTATTCACATATGTAAATGGCACCACGCATCATCTTCGAGTTCTCTATTTTTCTCTCTTATACTCTAGATAATACTAAATTATGTTCACTTTTTCGATCTCGAAAACAAGCAGACATCACCATAAGACAGGAAACGATATCCTAGGTTCTGTGCATCTTCGTACACCTCCCGAACCTTTTCACCACTGCCGAGGAACGCAGAAACAAGGAGCATTAGTGTTGAGTCTGGGGCATGAAAGTTTGTGACAAGTTCATTGACAACTTTGAAGTCATAACTCCCAGGAACGATCATGAGGCTTGTATCACCTTTGATTACATCACTTGTATTCTTGTCTTTGATGAGAGCTTTCAGGGAATCTATCGGTGAGATGTTACCACTACATTTGTCGAGCTCTATCCATTCATGTTGCCCCAGACTCATCGTATCAGTCTCCGAAGAAATCTGATGTCCTGTACTGCTCAGTATTTGCTTGACACCACACCAGAACAAACTTTCAAGAGTTCGGCAACTAGTGGTCCCAACAACAACCATTCGTTTACCACTTTCAAGAGATTGTATTATGCGCTGCAATTCACCCACTTGAACAGCGAAACATTCACAGTGCATCGAATGATCTCGTGCGTCTTCTGCAGAGACGGGCTTGAACGTACCAGCGCCAACATGTAGAGTAAGGTAGCTAATGTTTTCAGATCCTATCTGTGCTAATACATCATCAGTGAAGTGCAATCCAGCTGTTGGCGCGGCAACTGATCCGCTACTCTCTGCTCCTGCGTATACATTATTGTAAGATTCTTCATCTGTTGCTTCTGCATCACGATTCAAGTAGGGAGGGATTGGGACTTCACCAACACTTTCAAATAGATTTGTAAGAAAGGCGTCATCGTCTCCAATACATTCTACAATGCATTCTGTCCCCATCCCATTACTGTGATCATCTTCAATCCAAGGCCCAACAATCTTTACCACTTTAAACTGAAACCTACCGTTCTTGTCATCTTTGTATACTTCATCAACTTTCACTTCTTCACTTCTCAACATTACGTTAAGCTTTGTACCATTACATCTTCCAGAAATGACGCTACCAAGGTCGAGCACCATCATTTCCATAGATTTGCCATTGCTGCATGGTCCTCCTACTACACTTAACCTCGCATTGGCCACTCTACTTTCATTGAATATTATGTGTGTGTCTTGAACCAATGACTGAAATGAATCGGAGAAGTTGACAAAATGTGAAACTGTGCCGTTTTCATCAACTCTTAGTAAACGTGAGCTACCTCTCGGGTTTGCAGGATATTTCGCAATTGAATTTAATGTTAAGTTGTACGTGTAGTCACTATGAGTATTGTGTGCAAATGGAGGTGCTTCTGAATGAGTGTGTGTCATTGTAATAAGTGGTACAATCGCTACAACTCCTCACCTCATCTTGATTTCATCGCTACCTCCCGTCTCTTCCAAAACAAGATCATTCACAGCAGATGCCGCTGCGTAATCTTTCTCGGTGATCTTGTTCGCTTCGTAAGTAAAAAACTCGAGATTGACATTGACTCCGTTCACACATTCATGAGTAAAAGACATGTTGGCATGATGATCCATCTCAGAACTCTTCGCATTAACTTTATTTGCAAAGGCGAGGGCGCTATCATAATCATTAAAGTGAATCGTTCGATGAAGGGCACCGCTTCGCAGCTTCCAATCCTGTTCAGCAGTACCAAACTTATCCTTTCTATCCCAAACAGCCTTCGCTACATTCTTGAATAGATGAGCTACGCTCAAAGGGCCAATACCCCCAGGGACTGGAGAATATCTATGACAGTGGTCCAAGTCCCCACTAAAGTCAGACAAAAGAGCACCCTTCTCTTCACAAAAGGTCGTTCCAATACTGATGACTTCGGCGTGAGGTTGAATCCAATCAGCATCAAGCAGACCAGGAGATCCAGCGCAGGATACTACTACATCAGCCGACTGCACAAGTGACTTGAGATTGTCAGGTGACACTTGAGAATGCACTGTTGTAACGATCGCACCACGTTGACGAAGCATATATGCGAGTGGGGAACCAACAATGCGGCTCCTACCAACAACAACAACTTTCTTATTCACCAGCTCTACACCATATCGATCAATCAAGTCGATTGTGGCATTTGGGGTCACTGGTGCCAATGGATTGCTTGCTAATGATAGTTCTTTTTGTCCGACGTAGTGTGCTCCATCTACATCACGGTCAATCTCAATCATATTGTAGCACTTAGTCTGGTCAATATGGGAGGGAAGAGGCCACATAAGTTGAATGCCATCTACTCCACTGTTGTTTTGCAGAGAGTACAAAATACTTTCCAGTTCAGCCTGTGTTGTAGCTTCTGAAAGGTTGAATTCCTTTACATCAAAGCCATGTAACTCGCCTACGCTTGTCTTGTCGAACCAACTGTTTTCATTGTTGCTATATATCTGCAAACGACGATCTCCTTCTGTATATCGACCAAGTTCCCCAAGTGTAATGACTGCAAGAGATGGTTTCCTTCCATAAGTCAGCTCAAACTCAATGGCGGATTGCTTTGCTTCCTCCAATCTTGTCCTAGCTAACTCATTCCCTGCTAACAGTTGACTGGATGCTTTCCAAACACTAGCGTCCAAACCGAAATCTTTGGTCGCTTTGACCTTTTCACCATTGCCCAAGTCGCCACCTTGAAGAAGCCACTCTGTAGCATCATTCCAGCGCTCACTCGCAATCGTTCCATACCGATCGGCCTGAAATGTTTCTTTAACATGATCACAACACAACCCAACACTTTGCACCATATACTCAAATGACTTTCCTTTATCTACCCAATGATCATTCTCTTCTTCATCCAAACCCAACTGTTCTCTCGCTTCTTGGACACATTTCGCCGCCATTTCATGATCACGAATTGCCATGCTCCATCCTTTAAACGTCGCATCACAAAAGGATGATAGGGTATCCCGCTTTTCAGGAATAATGAGGCTTTCGTCTGTAGTGAATAGAACTTGAGAATATCCCAACTTAGCTCCATTCATCTCTTCCAACATGTCGACTTTGACCTTCTTGTTACTATGCTCGCCCAATTCTCTTTGTAAGGTTGGAACCTCAGTGGTAGTGTAAGCTTGAATCGATTGGTATGTTCCACTTAATAAGTCCTGGTTCTTGCTTGCTCTAGGACTTGCTACAACAGATGACCCAGTAGATGATAACAGAATTCGTTCCAACAGAGGGACCGTATCCTCATGTGCACCAACCTTCACAGATCCATCCTCATCAACTTCTTGAGAGGAAATGGAAGCCAAACATAGAGGGGATCTACGAAACATGGCAGCAATAGCTGATACTTTCAACTCAGGATTGTTGTAAAGAGTAGGTATGAAGATATTCTGCTCCACCGACCCAATGTGAACATGACTCGTGTCATTCGCATTCGACTTATTGGCATCATGAGCATGTCTGACATTTTTCATTTCTTCACCAACGGGACAAATTGGCATAAAGTTGAGTGAAATATCTTTTTCTTTATAGAGACCATTGGATAGCGCTGTAGCTACTCCTGCGAATTGTGGTGACATGTAGTAATCCAATTGAAGAGTTACATTATGTTTCCAACGACGAATGGTTAATAACTGAACAGAACCCTTCGTTCGTGAAGCTGAGGATGTTATATGGATCATGATGGAGATCTCGTTTGCGATGGTGAATGATTAATAATCGATGAAGGCAATCTATATCTGCGTTTCCTTCATGAATACCATGTACTATACACAGATATTCTATCTTAATAGTAATAGTACAATCTATATACCCGGGAGTTCTCTATCACCTTTGCCAGCAGTACGTATCGAGATCGAGGTCGATGCAAAGTATGACAGTGTTGATAGGATGTGATATCTTAGCGCGTTTGAAAGAATCCCAGGTCAGAAAAGGAAACGCGCTGTGCAGCTATCGAAGTAGAGGAATCACGATGATGGTGGATATGTTACTACTCTACTCTACTCTAGCTAATAGTAGTGCAGTGATAAACCTTTACGTAAGCGATGTTTTAGAAAGGATGGTTTTTTCTGGAAGTACAAAATAGAATTATGTTGTTGATGTGATAAACTTCGGGCATTATATGGTCATATCACGTCAGATGAAGAAAAAGAAAAAGAAAAAGAAAAAGAAGAGGATGTGAGAGAAGAGATCATAGTGATGTACAGTGATGTATTAAAAAATATGTGATGTCATATGTCATTGCAATGTGTGGTCCAGAATGTCTACGGGCTTCGTTCGTAGAAATTGTACGTTGAGGTATCTATCTTGGCAATCCCTATTATCGCATGTCACCGATGCCCAATACCCGATAACCGATAACACTCGCTTTTCGCCATGAGCTTCATGACACCCCCACTTTGGCAATCTTCACAACCACTAATAATAATAATAGGAATGCATTGCAATCTATTTAAGCTTTTGCGTCTATATGAATGTTAGAAAGAAAGGGAGTCTGCAATCAACGTGAATCGAAGTTATAAACACAAATGCCTAGGCAGATGGAATGACAAACAGATGATACATCTATGATCTAGATCTATGACACAACCACTAGGCATGTTTGGGATGTATAGATTATCAAATTAGGGCATGAAATTACGAAAGATACCATGAACTGTACGGCGCATGAGTGAGCAACCACTAACATTGTACCTTGATGTATCCATTAGGCAACATATCCACCCGCAAGCAATGTCGCGATGGAATCGAATGAAGGTTATGCTGCTTATGCAACCTATCTTGAAGTCTGTCTGATGATCTATTGAGAGAGATGTTTAAGTTTGATGCTCCATCTTTCATGGTCGGTAGTCTGATAGTCTTCTGGTAACCTAATGCATCGGACCTAAGCGACGATGTATTCGTGATAAATTGGAAATTGATGGATATCTAAGATGATGTTATATGACTTTCCATTCGAAAAGAATTTGTTCAGTATCCAAGGCGGGCTGCGGTCATCACCTCAAATCTGTTGGAAGAAAGCGCAAGAACTTACTTTACTGCAGGAGTTATCATGTACCAGATGACTACACCTGTGTATCATGTCCGAATCCAAATATGGTGAGTCTATGCTAAAAGTATATGCCATACATGTTGTTAATCTGAATCACTGTGATCGCCTCATGCTATTTCGTGACATATTATAGTACTTTGACGCCAACTACGAGTGAAAATGTTCATCTGGATTCATCATGGTGGGCAAGGGATCAGTAGGAGAACAAACTCTTGAAAATAATGACGCGACACCATCAATGATGACGTGTGAAATATTGGCGCATGAGTTATGAAAAATAGGAAGTACAGTCTAATTCCTTTTCCTCTACATTTTTTCCGCGTCGACAGTCGTCGTTGCGAGATCTTGTTCGTTGGCATTTCAGCAGTTTATTATTTTCGCTTGCTATTCATAGATACACTGGTATATTTGAACTACTCGTATATTTGTTTCAACATTGTGGGAAATGTCCTGCTATTATTGGCAGGGCTATTGTTGGTATGCTAATCTAAGGAAACATACTGGTGAAATACATGTTGAAGGTTCATAGCCTTTCATGGGATAAAGAAGGTCAAAGATATCAACCATCGCATGCGCTTCTTAGTGAAGGGCACAACCTCTTTATTAACACCCGACTGAGAGAATATAATTTTGGTAAATATTTGGCGGAGTGATCTTAATTGGTGGTTGTCCTTGAGCAAGGTTATTGCTGGGAGCCCATAATTAAAGAAGTTTATGAAGCTTTTTTCCGCATATGTTTCTATGATTGATCCATTAACAGGTTTGTACCCTTTTATGATTGTAGCTCAGTCTAGAGTTTTCTTCAGGGGCGATGGAGTATATTTGGAGTAGAGGCTAGATGCAGTATGTAGCATTTTAAGGAGTAATTCATTTGCATCAAAGATGAGTCTACAGAACTCAGCCACATCGCAATGAATAAATTTTTGACCGATTTAAACACGTTTCAAGTCGAACGTCGGAAACTCGGCAAATTTTATTCCCAAGGGCGCATCAGGGTGAATGCATTTAATAACCATGAGAGCACCGAAAGCACTTCATCTATCTCCTAGGATATTTGTCACCTATAAATATGGGTCTGGAGTATTGTCTACAGTATTTTTCCAATCAATAGAAGGGTAGCCTCCATTGCCTCGATAAGCCTACGACGTCCCTCCACATATTGTCTGTTAATCATGATGGTGAATTCGTCGAGGTCGCCAAACCCTCAAGTGCTATATTTCCTTAAAGTAAATATTGGAGGTCATTTCTCTGTAAGCCTCAATTACTGACCATAATTTTAGAGCTTTTTAAGTTACGAAGACAAGAGCTAGTAAGTCTTTGTTTCAAAAAAATATCAGGCAAATGTGTATGTCCCGAGAACACATATCGACATAATCAATCCAGAACTGAAGCATTGATATATAGAAATGCGTTTAACCCCGACAGCGAGAAGTCTAACAAGTATTCTCAACGTGCACTTACCAAAGTAAAAACTCCATGGCAAATGAACTCTAGCAAACGGCTGAAAAAAGTAAGAAAAGAAAGCAGTCTTTCAAGTTCTGTACGTGGACTGATTGGTCTGCCGACTTCTCTGCTGAAGTTAAAGCTTGTTGAAGAAGGGACATACCACTCGAGAGAAACTTGATGGATGGGATTCAGATTTGAGATTTCGGTCAAAGCAAAGAACAACGTAGATGACTGCGAGGCTGCTTCTTTGAAGGAATGGCGCGTCTTGTTAATCAACTGTTGGTTTTTTCTGCCAGACGTAGCATTCATAGAATTTCATTTGAAGTAAATTTACTTTCTCCCAACTTATCTATCAATACTTCATCATCAAGAATATCACCTTCTCAAAATCTTCTTGCAACTGTTTTTACATTCTGCATCCTCGAGAGTAAGTCGCTCGTTTCGACTATTCAATTCAGGCTCTTTAACACAAATTATCATGCTACGAAAATCAAAGAAGCCAAAGTTAGGAACATACGAAAATTCTCTTGTACTGTGCAGTAATGTACCAAAGCATCTGGTCTTCTAAATGTTCCACAAATTTTCAATACTTTTACTTTTCCGTAAACTGCGGGAGAAAAGTGAGGATTGGTCATTGGGGTAGGTGAACATTATCGAAAATTAAAATTATACTAAATGATATTAAAGCATAATCTCGTGGTGGCTGTGCTAACGAGAGTTACAAATCGTTTTAGAAGAATATGATCTAATACCAGGTCTAAAGCCTCTCCAACACTTTCGATTGAAACTGGTGTGCCATATTGTATCGAGTTTTCGATTGTGCGCAGAGATGACGGGAGGCTCGTTTTGATATGTTTAAGCTGATTTTCAGATTCATTGTTTTTTATACATTTCGTTGCTTAGCATTGGGAATCGATCACGAGTGGCCACATTTTGTTATTATCAAGCATAACTACATTATTAATGCTATCCTATCGACTCAAGTAAATCCCTTCTTTCAGTTGCAAAGCGTAACAAGATTCCCCTGCGTCGACGACAAACCGGATTTTTCACTACAAGTTATCTCAAATAACTTACACATTTCTATTCATGAACACAAAATCTGTCTACAGACTGGTCTTTGTGGACCTAGATAAGCAATGTCCCGGCTAGAGAGTACAATATCACCAACGACGTTGCTATGCAGATTATTTAGATCAGAAGCACCATAAGTCCATCTTCCTTTTTCTTTACCTAGACCTGAAATTAATTGCTCTGTTCTCTTCAATTCAGTTTCGCATTGTTTCACTGCTCCAGCTGTTGAGTCCTTCTTCTCCTTGGCTTCTTTCAAGACAGGCTGTAGACTTGATATTTTTCAAGGCGACTTTTCAATTACATCTGCTTTTCTACAAAAACTTCTCTTGCTTTCTTTAAGTGATCTTGGGCTTCTTCAAGAGCAACTCTTTTTGGACAAACTTCTGTCGAAACTTTATGATAGACAATCATTGCACGAACCTATTTGCATAATCCTGCTGCTGATACCGATCCTTTCTTGATACTCTCGGGCATTAATCATTCAATCGATATAAAATTTCGAAAAGCAGACCTGATGAATTATCGAAGCGATGAAGTGCTTCATGTGGGATTTTGCTTAGAAAGTCGCGAAGTTTTTGTGCCGAGCGTTTGGAAGCAGTGTTGGTATCCATAGGATCATTCTTACATTGGACTAAAGTGCATATCTCCAAATCAGATGCGACACCTTCCATAGCCTTATCCAAAGCTGTCAAAATTGAAGGTAAAACTTTTTGCGGGTCGTAATGACCAATGATACGTCAAGTCAGAAGATGCACTGAAGTATGTGATATGCATGCGCCAAGATTAAGTTGCTCAACGAGGTTACATGGGCCAAGAGCTGATCTCAATCCGCGCAGATCAACAGAGGATGTTGTTTGAGCAGATATTCCCAGCCGCCAGCCTCAACAAACAGGGTAACATGTTCAGTCGTGTGAGGTTAAGTGACATTTATTAAATGCATACGACATGAAATCGGTGCGTTCTCGCAACGTAAGTTATTTTTTTTCTTGTCCATAAGAGAATGTTGCTTTTTTATGCACTAGACCTTCACCAGAATATAAACGATGTCCTTCATAGCACCAACTAAACTCTCAACACAAAGTGGGAGTCACAACGGTGAATGAAGTAGTTCATCGAAACTAGTTCAGACAATTGGTGTTATGTCATTAATGTCGGCATGCAAAACTTTGACGTGTAAAATATCTTTACACGTTTTGGAAAGGTATTAAAATTTCTAACAAATATTTTGATCCCTGCTCAGTTAGAGCCAAATCAGACAATACATTAGGAATATCCATCAAAAGATCGATGGTATCTAAGAAAAAGTTTAGAAACTTTTCGTTATCTACGTAACTGGGTTCGATACAACACCTGCAAGGGCTATTACACTTTCATGCACTTGATGTACACACTGCGGGTCCGCGTTCAGGACTTCACTTAGCATGGCACTTAAAAGGGCAAGTAATACATCTCCAAACCATTAATGACTCTATCTGTAACAGAAAGAAGATTACGATGCAATGTCTTATCGATGCATCGTTTGATAAGACTCATTTGCTGATGATGTTCAACATCCATAGATTGTGGTACGATCATACTTTTCCCCTTTGTGTTCGAAATATGGTCGCACTCAATATGGTGGCTCTTTATTTCAGAAGCATTAGCTTGATCTTTCCGTTCAATAATGGAATGTGCTGATCGAAACGACAACGGCGACGAATATTGAATGTCACAGCTCTGAACTTGAAGGAAGTTACCCCATCTTCATTCTTGATAGCATCACCGCTATTATCATTACTATTGCATTGTGCCAGTTCTACGAGCTCTTGTATCATAATGTCGACTTTCTTGGGATCTTGTGATGGAAATGATATTTTTAAGCAATCTGTCAATTCAGGAGATCTCAAAAAATTACCATTACTACTGTTTGAAATGGACGATGACGAATTTTCATCCTACTGAAATGTTACTGTCAGACACATCATAAAAATTATACAGACGCGGCCTTGGGACGTGTAGGAATTTGATTTACAACCCGTTTAAACTCATAATGACTTCGTCAAATCAATACATTTACTCCATCACATCAACTGAACACTGTGCAGGCTCCTGTATGCGAGATAATCGCAGTGTCTAAAATTTCACCTAACTGGCAAACAATACCTTGTCGCATACAAAATGTGTAATGGTCTGTTATTTCTTTCTCTTCGCTTTCTAATCTATAGTGGTTTTTATCACATTCATTACTGCTGGAATCAACCCATAATCAGGAAGAGTAGAGCTGCCACTAGGAATATTGACCAACGTTACTGTCAAATTCAAAAGGGCTCAAAAAACTCTATTTCCTGATGTTCCACCTATAGGGTATCGTTGGAAAGAGCGTTGCTTTCAAAAATTCCATGACTATATGAAAACATTATCATCTTCCTCACTTTCATCATCTGAGATACCGCTGTTTTCCTGAACATGACTTCGAACCTGAATTTACTGATGTAAGTGATGATAGGCTAAACCGAATTATAGAGGCAGTAGTCCAAGATAACATTTTTTACAAACAGACAGCGCATTTGTTTGCTTCGCAATAATTTTCAATGAACTCGATCTTCCGAGATGAACTTAGTCTTTTCGAGTTATGAATGACGCAAAAACATTTGTTACGTTCTCACACTGCAACGGATTCCTTGGTTTGATAGGGAGGCTGCATGGGGCTGTAAATTTGATTCATATGCAGCATCTACACCACAAAACTTGACTTTGATAATCCGAACCAATTTACCAACCAACTCAGGTTGAGCAGTAAACAATCCTGATAACAGTTCCTGACTTGGGTTTGTGTTAATAGCTCTTGTCAATCCTTTTGGAGATCGTTCTTGCATGTAATCTTGAGGCGAGTGCTAAACGTAATCTAGCTTTACCAGCTCAGAATTCATTATTCGTTAAGTACAAC
>Ga0209092_10002355_pt1 | contig 17426 bp, 2 predicted proteins | sample FraStrMetagenome_FD_187446 | JGI IMG/M metagenome (GOLD analysis project Ga0209092, IMG submission 187446) | Marine eukaryotic phytoplankton communities from Arctic Ocean - Fram Strait ARC3M Metagenome (SPAdes) (version 2) | ecosystem: Environmental > Aquatic > Marine > Oceanic | place: Fram...
TGGTAGACTTGAGTATCAGACTATTAGTAAAACTGAAGGTAAAATTTATTTTGTTTATAAAACAAAGGGAGGGAAGATTAAAAAAAAGCAGGTAGATGGTTCATTCTTTGTTGCTAAAGAAGGATTTAATAATGCTAGAATAACACCAGTTGGTTCTGTTCAGAGTCAAGCGCAGAAGAAATCTTCTGAGCAATTTAAAAGTCCTGCAGAAATTCAAAAACAAAGACGAACATTAAAAGAAAATAGAGAAGCTAGACTTGAAGTTCTTACACAATTAGGTGAAGAGAGCAAAGAGAATATTGTTGAGTTAAACAAACAAATAGAAAAAGCTGCATCTGATTTAGTTAAAGTGAAAGAAGACTTGGCTAATATTAGAAAGATGAAAAAGACTGGTGAAACTGGTCCAAGAATTAAACTTAATTTTTCTAAAGCAACTAAGTCCTTTACAAGAACTATCAATAAGTTAACTCAGATGAGAAAGGATCTTAACAAGACCATCAAGTTAGCTGAAATAGAAAGAGATGAATTAGCAGCTGACATATCTTACTTTGAACAATACGCTAATGAGATATCTGAAGCACCTGAAGACAGTGGTGATTTCTTAAAAGAACTAAAAGATCAAGTAAAACTGTTAGCTGAAAGTGGTAAAAATCTAGCTAAGATAATTAGAGCTGCAAAGAAAATGGGAACCACCTTAAGACAGGTGACTAAGAAGGCAGCAAGCTTATTTAGAAAAGCACTCAAGAGCACATACATAATAGATGAAACTTACGCACAATCATTAAATAATTTATTAGATGATGTAGCTGCTGGAGAAAACCTAGATGTAACATGGCCTGCACTTAAGCAAGAAATAGTTAACTTTCAACTTACTAATGATATATCTAAAGATGTAAATCTTAACGAGTCAGATATTGTAAAAACTCAAGATGAGTTAGCTAAGCTTGATAATGATATAAATGAATTAAGAACTGCGTATAGAGCTAGGAAAATTATACTAGATAGATTTCAATCTATCATGAATGAGTACAACGCTAAGAAAGCTGCAGAACAAAAAGTAGCAAATGATCAAAAACTATTAGATAGAATATTAGCTACAGGTATTAAAGCACCAGCTCTTAAAGAGTATGAAGGTGCCTATAATCCTGATTCAAAAAAAGCAACTAACATAGTTCCTGTTGCTACAATACCAAACGATGATGAAGGTGAAGACTATCAAGTCAGAGCTAATACCTTTGGTGCAAATCTAAACTCTCTTGAAAATAGAGATGACATACGTGGTGTCTATGTAACAAGTGAGATTGAAGATCAACTACTGCCAGGTGTTATTGATAAAATGTTATTAGGTGGAAAAGAGGAATTATCAGAAGAACAAAAAGAAAAGTTCAAGAAAACTATGATTGTAATGGTTATGGTTAATACTGACAATGAAGTTGTTGATGTTAACGGACAACCTATACCACAGGAAGAGTCTTTATTAGATAATGCTATATACCAAGCAATGCCTGAAGCAAGTCTTACCAATAGTAAAGGTAGCATGTTTAGAGAAAATACAGGTGGTGATGTAGAGGCTGAGGTTCGTAGTCAATATTCTCAATTTAGAGAGAGTGTACTTGCTCAAACAGCAATAGGTGTACCTCAGGAAATTGAAGCATCTTTTGGAACTCCTGAGTATGTTACCGATAGTGCAGGTAATAAAGTTTACACCACTATTACATCTGTGCAAGATGCAGGGTTAGTTGAAGAAGTTGATTTAGAAACAAAACTATTAATAAATGTTCCTACTTCTACAGGTCCTGTAGCATTAGGTACAACTTCATATGATGCACCTTTAGGTCGTGTTTTTCTAAGACTTAAAAATGCATACGTCCCACTTAAAAACAGAAGACATACAAAGAAAGAAGCTACAACTATATATGAAGTTATTCTTCAGTTATCTAAAAACATAGTAGCAGGTGAAGGAGTAGAAAGTGACTCTTCAATTGACTTATTAAATTTCTTAAAGCGTGTAACTTATTGGGGTATACCAACAAACAATGCTGGTGAAAGAAAAGAACCAGGTAGAAATAGTGTCTTTTTTCAAAGAACTGATCCTGGAGCTGGTGGAGGTTTAGCATTTAGTAAACTACAACTAGTAATAGGTAGAAGTCCTGAGTCTAGATTTGACTTTGCTCCAACTGATTTAGAAATGAGTAAGGATGTAATTATATCTCTTCTTGAAAACACATACAATAATATCAATGCTTATGATAGCATACTTAATAACCTTGATGCTGAGTTCCAACAAATAGTAGGAATAGAAAACGGTGAGGTGCAAGATGTTATTTGGGATAACTATCAAACATATCTATTATCTAATACTAATCCTGATGGTTCAAAGAGACCAGACTTTGAGCTGCCTCTTCATACTATGATTAAACCTAAAGAAGAAGGTGAAGTTAATAGAAAGAACATATACTTTTTTAGTACTACAGGTCAGGATAATTATACTATACCAAACCCTGCAAGTCAAGGACAAACAGATATTGTACTAAAAGACGGTAAAGTTATAGCTCCTGCAAAACAGAAAAAAGCAACACAATACAATGATGGATATGTTTTAGACGGACAAGCTGATGAGGTTTATACATCAGCACAGGGTTCTAAAATAAATTTTAGATTTGATGGAAGAGCTACGAAACCTTCTTGGGATCAAATAGGAATATTGCCAGGTGCAGATCTTGACGCAACAATTGAAAAAATTGAAGAATCTGGAGGAGATCCTGAATCAACAATAAAACAATATATATTTGCTACACTCGAGCAAGTATTAGCAAAGAGAAAAAAAGCTGATGCTTTTAATGAAAACTTAATAACTGATGATGTTTTTGATAATGCTGGTGCTGGAGCATCTTTATTTTCTGACACACCTGTTGCTGAAAAACCAGCACCAGCTGCACCAACACAAGAAACTGATGAGGTTGTTATAACTGAAGATGTTCCTACAGAAGGAGGTTTAAACTTTCAAGATGATATTGATGATGCTATATCTGACATGAATGAAGAACACTTTCGTGAAGTTCTTGATGGGGAGTTAAGTTTATTTAAAACAGAAAACTGGAATGAGGTGGGAACTTGGATGAGTAAAAACTTACCACAGGTTCCACTTAACATAGTTAAAAATATTATACAAGCTGGTGGAGGTAGAACAGCTTGGGGTATGTATAAAAATAAAGCTATCTATGTATATGAAAATGCAGAAGTTGGTACAACATACCATGAAGCATTTGAAGCTGTATTTAATGGAATGCTTTCTACTGAAGATAAAGTTAAGTTAAGAAAAGAATTTAACTCTCGTAAAGGTACGTTTACAGATAGACCATCAGGACAAACAGTTAAGTTTTCTGAGGCTACTGGTCAACAAATAAAAGAGCAACTGGCTGAAGAGTTCAGAGATTATGTTCAAGATGGTGTAAAACCTAAAGGGTTATTTGCACGTATGTTTAAAAAACTTAAGGATTTAATTGAGAAGTGGTTTATGAACCCTAGCTCAGATACATTTACTAAAGAATTATTTAGTAGAATAGATAAAGGTTTTTATGCAAACAAACCTCTTTATAAAATGCAACCGTACACTCTTGGTTTCTCAAGACCTATAGAAGTAGATATTGCATTAGCTAACGTTCAAGAAGAGGATGGTTCTTATTATTACAGGGATGCATTTGACACTGAGCCTGAGTATAGACTTATTGCTTTAGATGATCAGCAGATGTATGATACGTTACAAGAGATGACTTATCAACTTGTTAAAGAAACACTTAAGAATGATGGAGACTTATTTAACCTTAGTGTTATAAAAGGTAAGGACTCTGAGATATATAATCAAATTTTAAAAGATGTTATACGTGTAGCTAAACAAAAAGGAAATGTAGCTACTAAATATCTAAATGAATCTAAGTCTGCAGCAGCTAAAGGTGAAAAAGAATTTCAGTGGGGTTCTAAAATGAGAAATGTTTTAACTCCTGTTGAAATGTCTGCACTTAATGTATCAATAATTCAAAGTAGAAAACTATCAAAAGATATAATAGCAACTTGGCCACTACTAATAGATAAACACAAAGAGTATCTACAATCATTTAATGTTTCATTTGACGAAAACTCACAAGAACAATTAGAAGATGATGATAGAATACGAGAAAGTAATAAGTTTGATGCATCAAAAATAGATAGTCTTAATGCAGCAGGTTCAACACTAAGGTTATTATTAGCTACTTTGCAAATAAAAAATAGTCAAGGTAAGCCTATAATAAGTAGCATCAATGGAAGTGTACTTCAACCTATGGGTAAGACATACATAACGTTGATGACTAAGTTACATGAGTCACGTTCTCCTGATGACATGATGGCTAAATTAAAAAAACTAGCACAAGAAGATTCAACCTATGCAGCTTTATATAATCGCATCACTGGTGATGACCCTGTTACGTCAGGTGTTAGTTTTGATAATACATCACAGGAACAGTCAAGACTTGTTACTGCAATGTGGAGAACGTTCCACAAAATGGCTCCAGAGTTCTTAAACACTTTTATATTTGAAGATGGTGTTACTGTAGGTCCTGCTGCATACTCTTCTGCTGCAGACCAATTAAAAAGAAATTACCTAAATGGTATATCTGCAATGTCAAAATCTGGAAATGGATTTTTTACATATAGTAAGAAAGATGGAAAGTATTTTCCTAAAGTACAAACATTAGCTAATGTTGCATTAAACACTCCTACAGCGATGTCTAATTTTCTTAAGAAATTAGGAGTTAGTTTTTCTGATGCAGACATTAGAAAATTATATAGACTTGGTAAAAAAGAAGAGCTCCAAAATATAACTGAAAAAATTAAGGACAGTTTATCTACTTTAAAATCTGTTACGACTTTTTCAAGGAGTACATTAGATATTGTTAAAAGGTTACAGCAACTTGCATTTTTGCAAACTCTTGCTACTAATCCAGATTATGATAGTACTTTTTATAATGTAAATGGTGAGATGCAACAGTCATACTTTGGAGGTAATGTTGCTTCTGATTTACATACAGTATTAAAAAATGTTAAAAAGAAAGAGGACCTTGCAGGAACACCGTTTGAGTATTTACTTACAGATGTTTTCTCACAAGGATCTAATCTTATGTCTCGAATGTTTGCTAGAAATGGGACAAAAAAAGCAAATGTTTCTAATCTTTTTAAACCAGGAATAGCAGGTGGTATTGTATATGATGGTAAGAAAGCTAATAAATCTTCAGCAAATCTTACTTCTAGACAGCGATTTATACAAGAGTTAAATCTTAACATGAAGGGTATCTTTATGAACCTGGTTCCAGGAGATGCATCTCTTGAACACACACTTGATATAGGTAAGGCTGTGTTGCCAGAACAACTAAGTCCAAAAGGATTTGAAAGAGTTGTATCTAATATATTTAAACCCTACCTTTTATCTGAAATAAACTTGTCTAGAGATGATCGATACATACCAGAGATAAAGTATGAGGAAGACGCTACAGAATTTGATAAACGAAAGACTACAGACTTAAGATTCTTTAAAGGAATACTAGGTGAGAAGTTACATAATGTTATAGTAAACCAAGAAGGAAGTCCTGAAGATGTTTATGATCTTCACATAACTGAAATAGAGGCTGCAGTTAAAGCATATATTTTAAGAGCAGTTTCTCGTAACCAAACACAACTTTCTAAGTATGGAATGATTCAAGTGGGTGGTACAGTGCAAGCTCTATATAGTATTCCTGAAATACAAATGGGTAAAAATTTAAAGGTGGGTGAGTTTCAAAGAGAATTAACAGCTATGTCAATTAATTACATTGTTGCTAATATTGAAATGCATAAACTTCTTTACTCTGATCCGTATCAATATACAGATGAATTAAAGCGTACAAAAAGTTTTAACTCTCCACGTCAAACTCTTGTAAACAACTCTCCTTTGTTTCAGGCTCAACAAAACAATGTTTGGAATACTGGATACGATAAAGGAGACATAGGATACTATGACCTAACAAAAGATCATTTCGTAACAGCTACTCACAATGATGTAATAGGTGCAATAGATTTACCTGGATATAAACCTTACAAAGAAACAGATGGTGCAAGTATAGCAACTTTTTCAGCCTATAGAACTCTAAGAATACAATCGGATAACTGGAACGCTGCTGAAGAGAAGCAATATAGATATGATATAGCTTGGGAAAAAAGAGACAAAAGTATAAAACGTAATCCAGAAGAAGAAACATTATTAAAAGAAGGTAACCCATCAGTTAAGTCTGCATACCCTGATCAAAAACCTATTGTGTCAGGATCTAAATTAGATAAGTCTGGTAATAACTCAAGTTTTAATGATGTTGTTCTTGATAAGAATTCAATATACCCTCTATCATATAGAGTAATGAAAGAGTTAAAGGCTGAAAATGGTGTAAGGTTATATAACAAAATGCAGAAAGAAGGCATTGATTATATAGCATTTAAGTCTGCTAGAAAAGTGGGGGCTCAATCATTACATTCTACATACAATAAAGATGGTTCATTTAATACTGATGAGTACGTAGACAAAGTGTTAGTACCTTTCTCTATAATGGGTATACAGTCTGAAGTTCCTTCTAAAGAAGTGAATACAGTTACAATGGGTTCTCAAACAACCAAGCTTATAACATTAGATATGTTTGATAATGGTGTACCTATAGACTATAAACATTTTACAGGCGAAGGTGAGCTTTCTAGACTAGATCAATGGGAGAATTTAGAAGAGAGTGAGAGGCTTAAAGAATCAGGTATATATAAAGAAGCATTAAACAATACTGATATACTAAATGCACTAACGGAAGATGCTTATGAAAGAGTGCTTAGGCGTTTAGGAATATCTGAAATTGATGGTGCTTATGAGATTGTAGATATATCAGAAGCTGCTAAAACTCTTCGTTCTGAATTGTTTAAGAGACATACTGATGATAACATTTCTATTGCGCTACAAGAGTTTGAAACAAAGGGTGTTGCCCTAGAAATAACTCCTGCTTATGCACAAGTTAGAAATATATTATACTCTATTGCTAATAAAGAATTAGTTAAGAAGAAAATATCTGGAGGATTAAAAACTCAGATACCATCAACTTTATTTGAAGGTACAAGAGCTAAGTTTAATGAGAAGTTAAATGGTTATACTTCTGATGTTCTAAAGTTCTATGAAGATAAAGACGGTAAAAGAGTTATGGAGATAGCAGTTGGACGTTGGTTCAAAAGCAATCTATCAGATGAAAAATTATTAGAATATTTAAATAAAGACGAAAATAAATCAATACTAGAAGGATTGGCTTTCCGTATACCAACACAGGCACAAAGTTCAATTGATGTTATTAGAGTGGGTATGATATTACCAAAAGAATTTGGAGATAACGTAGTTGTACCATCTGCAATTGTAGCAAAGGTGGGATCGGATTTTGATATTGATAAATTATTTATATACTTAAAGAATGTATTCTATGTAAATGGCAAACTTAAAGAGGTGCCTTTTCTTGGAACAGGAAAAGATGCTAAAAGAGGTATTGCTGATATATTTGACAGTGGAAAACTATTTACTTCTGCTCAGAAAAAACAATTAGATGGATTAGGTCAATTAAAAAGTTGGGAGATTGAAGGATTAATTAATGGTGATGAGACTGTTGAAAAGTTTGGAGATCTATTAGCTCAATTGGGTGTAGTGGAACAAGAAGATTCTTTAGTTACATTTATAAATGAGTTAGCTGAGATAGGTGTTAGAGAAACAATTATCAATAGATTATATAAACAATCTTTAGAGAATGGTTATATAGATTCTTCTAGAAAGCTTGTGTCACATCCTCAGAATTTTGAGAGGTTGATTAGACCAAACTCTGCAGACTACTTAAAAGACTTAGCTAAACGTGTTGTTCTTAAAACGAAAGGTCAACCTTTTAATTACACTAAGGTGGATAACATGTTAAATAATAGATTTATGTTATCTCTAAGGCAAGCATTTGTTACAGGTAAAAAAGCTATTGGTATAGATGCTCTTTCTCAAACAGGTCTTTCTTTAAATCAAAAATCTGCTGTAACTGTTGATATAGAAAGAATAGAATCTCTTAAACCTGAAGATAAAGCATGGATAGGTGATGGAAGAATTGCATTTGAAAACTATAATAAGTATAAAGGAAAAGCTTCTCTATCAGGAGTATATAATGCTAGTGGTCAATTGATATCTAATATCAACAGTCAACTTATGGATGGTCACGTAGATATATCTAAAGGCCCATGGGTTATGGAACTAGGTGCTACTCCTCAAGTTGCCCCAGTTATATTATTCTTAAATAACATTGGTGTACCTATTGATCAAATAGTATTTTTTGTAAACCAACCAATAATAAAAACATATATAAGTACTCTTGAAAATGCTGGACAGACTTGGTTATATAATCCTGACATATTCTCAGAAACTCTTGATGTATATGGTTCTAACCTTGATAGTGTATCAGAGGACTTTATTATACCAAGCGCAGATGTATTAGAAAATACTATGGGTGGTGATGAATCATTAAGCGGTGAACAGCAAGGAGCATATCTAAAGGAGTTTTTAAAATATGCTAGAATGGCTGGTCAATATTATACATATAGTAACGGAACAAACTTTGATACGGCTATACTTAATGATCACTTCTTAGTATTTAAAAAACAAATACAATATAAACAAGCCCAAGAGTCATTAATTTCTGGTGCTGAATCCAGGTTAGCAGATACATTTTTAGGAACTTTAGGAGACAGACTTGGTGTAACAGGGAATAAAGGAAACACAAGAGACGCTCTATCGTTGTTTTTATTATCTGATAGAGGAAATGTAAGAAACGTTCTAGAAGATGTTCTTCTACCATATGTTAATCTACCTAATAAACAATTTATAAAAACTGCTAGAAAAGCTGTAAACAGTTTAATTGATTGGGGAATGCAAACAAGAGGTTTAAACACCCAACTTGAAAAAATATTACTCTCTGACGATGGTACAGCAGCACAAGTTGCAAGTTTAATAAATGAAATAAAGACATCTGAGAAAGGTTCTCCGTATTATTCAATGCGTGATAACCTAGTTGTAAATAGTTTACAAGCAATGCCAGCTAGAAAAGCAGGTGTGCTTCCTAATAATTTAAAAATTAATAGTCTTGGTACAAAAGCATATGATGTAAACTCTGTTATATTTTCTTTTAGAACACTTAAGAAGTTTTTAGAAGGTATGGATCAAGCTGGGCTCTATGATGATATTGTTAAGCTTTCAGTTTTACAGTCAGGTTTAGCAAAAAGTCCAATTTCATTCACATCATTTTTACCGTATGAGGATGTAGCAAAAATATACCAGTACACCTTGCCTGTCTTAGATAATATGCCTAACTTACAGGACTTTGTTACTCTTAATATGTTTGAGAGAAACAGTTGGCAAGATCCAGACATAGTAAGCTCAAAAAGTTTATACATGATCACTCCTCAAAACAGTAATGCTAGACAATCATCTTATCCGTCAATAGCAGATTGGGCTCGTCCTGCTAGTGTAAATCAGGCGTATAATAAAAAACAAATACCACTTACGGTTACACAAGATGTTAGATACTTTAAACCAGGTGATGAAATTGTAAGTTTCAATTGGACTGATTTAGCAATTGGTAGAACTAAGCGAAACGAAATGAGAAAAGAAGGAGACTATTCTTATATAAAGAAAGGTTTATTTAAAATAGTTACCGATGAATTTGAAATGCCAATTGTTTATTTTAATGAAAAAACAGATCAGCAGTATTACATATATAAAGCAATCAATGGACTAGGTGATGGGTATAAAGCTCAAGAATACTACGGTGCTGCATCTAAATCTAAAATAGATAATGGACTTATAGCTCCTATAGAAATGAGTGATGCTGTTATTACTGAAGCTTGGCAAGGAGAGCTGGATATAATAACAACTATCGAAGAGGTAGGAGAAATATACAGCATAGATAAAAATGGAGACTTTAGATTAGCAGACAATCAAGTATATCCAGCTGAAGAAGTAACAGCTGAATTATTAGAAGAGATTGGATACTCTAAGCAATCAGCAAATAATATACTAACACAAAAATGTAGAGGTTAATGGCAACATGTCCAAATATAAATTTACCAGAATGGAAAGCTCTTGAAGCTGCCAAACCAGACTTAGCTTATTACTTATGGGATAAGTATAATGGTGAGGTTCCTGCTAAGGAGTTACTTGATACATCACCTGAAATATTAACTAAGGTGAAAGAGGTTATTAAAAAGATGGGTGTAAAAGTGCAACCATTGGTTGAGTATGCAAAAGATAATCCTTTTATAGATGACTCTTCAGTAAATGCAATAACTGATTTAACTACAGGTGTAATTGCTGTGTCTGAAGGTAAGTATGGATTAGAAACTCTTACAGAAGAAATGGTTCACGTTGCTACAGCTATCATTGAACAAAAAGATCCAAAGCTTGTAACAGAAATGATCTCTAAGATAGATAGATTTAAAATCTACAGAGAGACACTAAATCAATATAAAGACTTTGCTGCATATCAACTACCTAATGGTAAACCAAACATTCGTAAGATAAAGAAAGAGGCTGTAGATAAACTTATCACACAGCTTATTGTAGATAAAGCATCTAATGAAGACCTGTCTCTAGAAGAAAATAGATCTCTAATAAGAAGAATGTGGGACAGTATAACTGACTGGTTTAGAGGTGAATATAAAAAAGCAAACATTGATATCTTTTCTAAGACAGCTAAAACTGTACTAGGAGGTGAGTTTGAAGGAAGTTATCTTGATTTAGATAGTACTGAAATGTATTATCAAGCTTCTAATGCTCAGAAAGAATTTATGAGACAAGTGAATACCACTAATCAAACTCTTAGAAAAACAGAAACTAAGGAAGGAGAAGATAGCCCAGTTCTTATAGGAGATAAAAAAGCTACAAGTTTCTATGAGCTTCTTGTTGATGGTGAATATGTAGTAATTAAAAAGAGAGTAACTGATAGAGTTAAAGCTTGGTATAAAAGCAAGTTTGGAGATAAAGTATTTACTCCATCAGAGAAAAAAGATAATGAAGTAAAGCGTTTATTAGGTACTAAGTATCATGAGTTCTTTGAAGAGATACATGCTAGATTTTTTAATACTGATGGTACAAGAAGAGTTACTCCTGGAGAAAGACCATACATAGAGAACATACTTGATGATGATGTCTATACTAAACTAGAAAAGTATTATACAGATCTTATAGCAGAGTTTTCTAAAGATGGAAAGAACCCATTAGTTCTTTCTGAATTAAAAGTGTATGATGCTAAAGAAAAGGAGGCAGGTACTATTGATTTACTTATTGTAGAAGAAGATGGTACAGCCAATATATATGACTGGAAGTTTATGAATGTCTCCCCAACTGCTGAGGATGTTGCTTGGTTTAAACAAGGCGCATATGGAATTCAGTTAGATAGATACAGAAAAATATTATTAGATAACTACAATATAAAAAAAGTTGGTAAGAACAGAGCTGTTCCTATTATAATGGACCTACAGAGAGATAACTTTCAAGATCCAGACAGTCCTTTAAAAATAAAAGGTATAAAAATTGGTAGTGTTGATGCAAACAAATTGGATCCTCTTACACTAACTCCTGTATCTGCTCCTTCTGAAACTACAGGAGATAAAAAATTAGATTTGTTTATTAAACAACTTAATGCTGTAGTAGAACAGATTAGTAATAAGAGAACTAAAGGAGATGATGAGTTAGCTTTTAAAGTTGAAAGAAGTAACATTATAAGAAAAGCAATACGTTCACTGCAAGGTCAACAGAATATAGGTCCACTTCTTGATACTATAAATGTAATGATAAGAGAAGGAGAGAACTTGATGTCTGAATGGAAAACATCGTATGAAGGTAGACCACCAAATGCTGATGATTTAAGTGATGTTCAACTATCAGAATACTCTGCAGATTTAAGAGACTATGTTGCCTCTGCTGCTGTCTTTGAAAAAATCACTAACTATATAGGTGACATGATTTACAAAAAAGGAGATAGTGAAATTGGTACAGAAGAACAGCTAGAGTTTTTAAAAAGTCTTCAGCAACAGCAACAAGAAATCAGTTCACTAAAAACAGATCTTGAATTAGTTGGTGGTGAATTTGCAGAAAAATTTATTGGTGAACGTAACTTAGTTACAGGACTAATGAATCCAGAAAAGGTTGTAAAAGGTCTAGGAAGTTGGTTTAGAGGTCTTTCAACAATAGGTTTAAAGTCTACAGATTTGCTATACACTATGGCAAATCAAGCAACCAATAAAGCTGAGAGAGATACTATTCCTTTAGTAAATAGATTAATAGCTATCCAGAAAAAAATAACTGATAGAGGAGGTGATACTTCAAAAGAAGTTTTAAAACTATATCAAAAGGATACAAAAGGTGGATTAGTAAACAAACTAATATATAAATACAATAAAGATTTCTACGAGAGTGTTAAAAGAAACTCAGAAGAAGGTGCTAGAAGTAGAAAGTGGCTTGCAGATAATATAAATGTACAAGATTACATAAAAGAATCTAAAGCAAAACTAGCAGAAAGAATAGGTCGTATTAATAAAAGTTATCCTGATGGGCAACTAAAAGAAAAATTAATTTTAGAGGAGCAAAAGAAGTGGGATATTACTAGAAAAGATTTTAACGGATTTGGTAACTATATAATAAAAAGACACCCACAAGAAAAATGGTTAAGTAAAGAATACATTGCATTAAAAAAAGATGCTGATTTATTTGAACTATATAATTTTATATCTGATATAAATAAACAAGCACAAGAAGTAGGTTACATACAAAATAAAGTAACTTCTACATTCTTACCATTTATCAGAAAAAGTATGGCAGAAAGTTTAGCTTGGGATGGGCCTAATTTAAAAGCTATTGGAAACTTTTCAAAGAACTTAACAACTAGAGCAGATGATATAGGTTATGGTAAAATTAACTCTCTAACAGGAGAAGTAGAACAAGCTATACCTAAATATTACACTAGTGACTTTAGCGTTACTGAAGATGGTGATAATGATTATTCAGATGTAAGTTTAGATCTGTTTAAGAACATGATACTCTATACACAACACATGAACAAGTATAAGTATCTAACTGAAATAGAAGATCAACTTTTATTAGTAAGAACTGTAGAAACTTTTAAAGATCATTTAAGATCAAATAAAAACAATGAGGTTATACCAGGAGAAACTTTAAAAGGAAACACTGAAAACGTAAAAATTCTAGATCAATTTCTAGATACTGTTATATATGGAAAGAAATATGCTGTAGATGATTCAGATATGGCATATGGAGCACCTGTTATTAAAGCAACTAAGAAGGCTATTAACTCTGTAGCTAGAAGATTTGGTGTAAAGAAAGATGTATTTAGAGAAGATGAAATTTCAGCACTTTCACTTACTAAAACAATGGAGGCCCTGAATAGGTACACTCAAATAAAGTCTCTAGGTTTTAATCCTGTGTCTGGTCTAGTTAACTTCTTTGGTGGTAACTTGCAAATCTCTGCATTATCTGGTAAGTACTTTGACGGTAGAGAAGTTGCAAAATATGAAGCTCAATTAGTAGGTAATAAATTTAAGAATGATGATGAGCGAGAAATGTTTGTTCAACTTCTTGATAAATTCATGCCTCTTAAAGATGATCCTACATATGAAAAACTTAGGGATGCAGGAATGAAGAAGCTAACAAGAACAAACTTCAGTGACATGTTGTTTATTATGTTTAGACAACCTGAACAACTTTTAGAAAAAGCAGTGTTCAAAGCTATGTTAGATAATACAATGGTTGAAGGTGGAAGAATTGTAAACATCAGAGACTTTGTAAGAGATAAATATAAAAGTGAGTACTCTTCAGGAACAGCTGCTGAAAGATCTGCAGGATACAAAAACAGTAAGCAAAAAATAAAAGAAGAGATTGCAGAGCTTAAAAAGAATAGATCAATTAATGCTACAAAGAAATTAGTAGATGGTAAGTTAGAAATTCCAGGATTAGATTTAAATAATTCTAAAGAACTAATGCGTGTAACTGATGTAGCTAGAAACATATCAAGGTCTGCTACTGGGGGTCTTACTGAATTTGATGAGTTTAGAGCTAACATGAATATTTGGACAAAGTCTTTGATGGTATTCAAAGGTTGGATACCTAAACTTGCTCTTACACGTTTTGGTGGATTTAGAAAAGCTGCAGATAACTTTAATGTAGAGATTGATGAAAACGGTCAAACTACAGGTGAAAAGTATGAAGTGGGTAGGATTATGTTATTCGCGAGTGTAATTGGATTAGATATAATGAGAAGTATTAAAAACATTACATCTATATATACTATGGATGAGAACGGTGTTAAAGTTATAGATGAGTTATATGATATATATACTAACAAGTACATAAAAGAGTTTGGAGATGCTCCAAATATATCTAAAGAAGACTTTATAGAACTAGTACGAGTTAATATAAATAGACAAGTAAAAGAGCTTGGAATTTTAGCAGGAATGATATCTTTAGTTATTGGGATGGGTGTAATTGCTCCAGATGATGATGAAGATAGAGCAACTAAAAACGCATTTAGAAAAATGCAAAAGATACTAGATAAGTTTACTAGTGAGATTTTATTCTTTTATAATCCAGGAGAAATGACAGATGTTCTTTCTGGAGGAATACCTGCTGTTGGTTTATTTAACGATTTTGGTAGAGCATTTTCTCATTTTACAAAAGAGATTACAGGAATGGATATTACAAACACTGATAAAACTGCTGAAGAAGTCAGAAAAGATGCAAAGCCTATCAAGAACATTGTAAAACTAGTACCTATGGGAGGATTCATGCTTGACCTTCTTGCATCAATGGATGCAGACTTTGCTAAAGAGTATGACATTACCATATCAAAGACCAACAGGTAAACGCTATATTATAGCACCCTATTTTTAATAATATTTTTTAAACACATATATAAAACATAAATTCGTAAATTATGAGAATCGCTGAAATTTGTCCCACTTGCGCCACGTATCAAGATGCTACTTGCATCTTGTATAATGGTGTATATCTCTCTAACATTGTAGCTAATCCAGGAGATGCCTTGGATGTAGTGTTAGGAAATATAAATAACAATCTAGTCCCTTTAACAGGAACAGGTGTACCAGATACATCCTCTCCATCACAACCTCCAACAAATGCACAATCTCCTGCACCTTATGTAGGAAAACTTTATGTTGATGACATAACTAGTCTAGTTTATTATGCAAAATCTGCTGGAACTAGTTCTGATTATGCTAGAATTCTTTCAGCTCCTTTAGCAGGAGTGCCTGAATTTTCTAACAATGCTGCAGCACTATTTGCTGGAGCAGAAATAGGATCAATATATAGAACAGGAGACTTTCTTAAAATAGTACACTAAAAAATAATTTCCAGATGAGTAACCTAATTTGTGCAGCGGACCCATGTCCAATCAGACTTAGTAGCGCCTGTGTCTTCTATGAAGGCCCTAATTTAATATGCGCTGGAGTCAACACCAATCAAACAGTTGAAGACGCATTAATAAGTATCAACCAAGCATTGTGCAATGGTTCAGGTATTGATGGAACCAGTGGAACTTCTGGTACTTCAGGTACGTCTGGGTTTTCTGGTACTTCAGGTAGTTCAGGAACAACAGGTACATCTGGCACATCAGGTACTTCTGGTTCTTCTGGAACAAGTGGAACATCTGGTTCAAGTGGAACAACAGGTACGTCTGGTACAACAGGTTCGAGTGGATCTAGTGGATCTTCTGGGTCTTCTGGTACAACAGGAACTAGTGGAACTACTGGCTCAAGTGGAAGCTCTGGTACAACAGGAACTAGTGGGACAAGTGGGACTAGTGGAACAGCAGGTGAAGATGGTGATAAATACGCAACCACGTCTGTAACTTGTTTTACCTTAGGTCAATCAGGTTGTATATTTGTTGATACAGGTTTAGCATATACAGTAGCTCAATCAATTATAATAGCATACGATGCTAATAACTACCAAGAGTGTGAAGTTGTTTCTTATAATCCAGCAACAGGTTCTTTATGTTTTGCTGCTCCAACACGTACTGTAGGAAGTGGTACTTATTGTGACTGGCAAGTAAACTTAGACGGTGCTACAGGTGGTGATGGTTCACATGGTACAAGTGGAACTAGCGGTACAACTGGCACTTCTGGAAGCTCAGGTACAACTGGGACTAGTGGTACAAGTGGTACAACAGGTACGAGTGGTACAACAGGTACAAGTGGTAGCTCTGGAACTAGTGGAACTTCTGGTTCAGCTGGTACATCAGGATCATCTGCAACATCTGGAACAACTGGTACAAGTGGTACTAGTGGCACAGGTGGTACATCTGGAACTACAGGAACTAGTGGCACTAGTGGTACAAGTGGAACTGCTGGAACAACTGGTACTTCAGGATCTGCAGGTACAAGTGGTCTCGATGGTTCATCAGGTGCAGCTATAGCTAATTGGTATGCTAGCTTCTCTGACAATACAACACAATCAGTAGCTGGAGCAAATGTGCCAACAGCTGTTACATTTAACACTGTAGAGTTGGTAAATGGTATTGTGTTAGACTTCAATCAGCAAGTTAGATATCCACATGCTGGTATATATGAAGTGGGATATTCTCTACAAATGGAGAAGACAGGAGGTGGTGGACACACAACTATAGATATATGGTTGAGAAAGAATGGTACAGACTTTATAAGAAAAGACAGAATTCATTCTTTACATCACCAAGATGCAATTGATATACCATATATATCATATATAGTTAATTTAGACTCTCAAGACTACTTAGAGTTATATATAGCATCAAGTAATGCAACTGTTCAACTAGACGCTCTTTCAAGCAAATCCTCCCCTTATGCAACACCTGCAGCACCTTCTGTAGTATTTAACACTGTACAAGTTGGTGTAGCTGTAGGATCTACTTCAGGTACTTCAGGAACAAGTGCAACATCAGGGACTTCTGGTACTTCTGCAACGAGTGGTACTAGTGGTACGTCAGCAACAGCTGGAACTTCTGGTACTAGTGGAACAACAGGTACCTCAGGAACGTCTGGTACGTCTGGTACATCTGCACAAGATGGTACAAGTGGCACAAGTGGAACTAGTGGATTATCTTGTAACAGTTATAATGTTACATGTCCATCTGGAGGTGGAGACTGTTTAGCAGGAGTAAACTACTGTGATGGTTCAAATGGATTTGTAACTGTAACAGAAGGAACAGGCATTGATATTTGTGCAAGACAAACACCTACAATTAGTAATGGTGGTACTGTAGGAACTAATGGTCTTTGTTCTGGTACAAGTGGAACTTCTGGTAGCT
>Ga0209092_10002357_pt1 | contig 17420 bp, 6 predicted proteins | sample FraStrMetagenome_FD_187446 | JGI IMG/M metagenome (GOLD analysis project Ga0209092, IMG submission 187446) | Marine eukaryotic phytoplankton communities from Arctic Ocean - Fram Strait ARC3M Metagenome (SPAdes) (version 2) | ecosystem: Environmental > Aquatic > Marine > Oceanic | place: Fram...
TCTGGATTGCAATCTGCGTTTACCTGATGGTGGCCTGTCTCAATAAGGTTCATGGAATGGATGAAAGTCTCAGTAGAATACTACAAATTTTGAGCGTGAACGTATTTCAGAAAGTTACTTTTAATCATCTACTTGGAGACTTTAAGGCGGTTAGCGAGGAGTGTAATATTTCTAAGCAATTGATTTTCAATGACCTTTAACTGGACGCTAGTGACTCAGGATGAAAACGATATTAGGCGCTTGCTCTGCTGCGAGTTCGCTTAAAGCGCTGGAGAGGTGAATCACCCCTGCCAGGAGTATCGATAGATATTTTTTCATAATGTGAGCGGTCGATCGATTCTATGGTCTCGTTTCAGATTCGAACATCCAGTCCCCGGGCTGAAGCGAGAACGTGATGTAATGCTCCGTATCTTCTAGGAACTCAAGGCCGTTAAGTTTGTTGGGCTTGCCATTCTCCCAAACCGTTTTCCCATTCGCCTTAATCCGAGTAATGGCCGCGCCCGGTCGTTTTGGAATGCCGACAATGGCGGTCGTATCAGGCGGGGAGCTCAGGTGCATGGTGAACGCATCCCCCTCATCCCTCAACTCCAGATCAATTAGGCCTTTCACCGATGGAACCGTCGTTTTGATGATTTTCAAAGCCCCCATCTGTGGCAACACATGGTAAGTCTCATATCCTGGAGTCACAGGGGCAACACCAGCCCCGTATTGCGACAGCAGCGTCAGCGTTCCTCCCGACCATGCATGGTTGATTGTTCCGCCTTTAGGGAACACTTCCCACAGCGTCGTGTAAGGATGATCGGTCATGACCGCATACCGTTTCTTCGCCCGAAATAGAGCGTCCTCAGGGAATCGCATTTGATAGAGCGCCTCGCCAACATATTTCTCCATATACGGACTGCAGTGCTCCTGCTCTTTAAACACCTTACGGATGGCCTCATATTGCTCAGGTTTGGCAAATCCGCAAAGCACGGCCAAGGCATGCGCACGGTCATCGGTCTGATCTTTGTAGTCGGGTGATCGATACTCTGCCCCCGTCCAGAAAGCTTGATTAAAGCTCTGCTCCATTCGGCTCATCTTCGCCTTAATCTGGCTAACATTACTCGTCTCACCAAGCACCCGAGCCATGTTTAGCTGCCCCTTTAGTGCAAGGTAATACCACCCATTATTAAGGATAGTGAAATCCTTATTCTCGCCCCAGTCGGTCCAGGCCCCGCCGCGCGAAACAATCAGTCCATCGTCTCCTAGTTTCCAGATAGACAGGTAACGTCTGACGCCAGGATACACAGCACGAAGTGTCTCTAAGTCGCCAGAATATTGGTAATAGGTCCAGAACCCATAGTAGCCAATCGAATTCAGCATCTGCAATTTAAGTTCGCCTGTCCAGTTCCCCGGAACAGGTGCGAAAATCGTATGGTTTTCACGCTGCCAGTTTACCAGCTCAAGCATCCCCTTTCTCGCCAGATCATAGCTCTGCGGATCGAGTGCGTAGAACGCCTCGCCCAATTGGTTCACCACGTCGCCCCACCACTGGGCGCGTTCACGATCAGGGCAGTCCATGTAGGTATCGCGCATGTTGATGTAGAGCGTGCGCATGGCTTTTTTATGGTGGCGGTTAAAAAACTCGTCATCGCATTCAAAGGTTCCGGAGAACTCGGTATCGTATCCGGTTTCCCGATACTTGAGCGCCAGAATTTTGTAACCGTCGGGAATGCTGTAATGCACCTCATGCCCGCTCATCCACCCTAGGCTTTCATAAGCCTGATGGCCTGCTTTCGTCACATACTCGGCCCGCCCGCCCAAGCCGTTATCCATACAAATGTCAATCTTCGCGCCCGCCGGCCCCTCCACGTGGAGATACGGCGTGATCTGCGCATTATACGGGAGCTTTGCTTTAATTAGACTGCCGTCGGACACCTTGGGAAGTGCCGCCGCGTTGACATACTCTTTCATCCCGAAATCCTTCCATTGCGGAATTGGACGTTCCACTAGTTGATTCCACGGCGCGCAGGGAGCGACTCCATAAATTAGCGCTAAAGGCCAGCCGGAATCATCAAACCCCGGATCCTGCCAGCCGAGGATATCGTTCCGCGCATCAAACCGGATATGAGATTCCGGCAGACGAAAGTTGGGATACGGTGCACTGGTATTCTCATAGGCTGGGTGAGGTATCGCTTTCCAACTGCCGTCGCTTAAAACAGGCATCCCATCCACCACCGCATCAAACAGTAGCCCTGCCTTACCGCTGCTGTTATGGCTGAACCCATCCTTGCCGAAATACCAGAGTAGCACAGCGATGGTGTTGTCACCCGGCTTCAGGTATTTTGCTAAACTCACACGATCAAAATAAGTATCATTCGGCGTTGGGCCGCGCTTGAGCTGTCCTTCAAACACGACCATCTCTCCATTTACCCACAGCCAATATTTCGAATCCGCCGAAATCCGAGCGACCGCCTGACGCGGGGCATGATCGAGCTGAATCACCTGACGAAAACTGATCCATTGATTCGCTCCTGCCGGCGGTGTTTTGTCTCTGGCGGTCTCTTCTTTGCCCAACACCAAATTAAAGTTCACGTTTTCGGGGAGAGCGCATTTTTGCTCGGTTCCATTGACCGTATATTCCAATTGCAAAGTCTTCTCCACTCCATAGGCGGGATCGCGCCCAGCAATGGCATTGCTCACCTGAACCGTAAACTCGCCAGACTGGATGATCTTTCTGATTTCCTCGACGACATCAGCCTGCTTGGAAGGTACACCACTCACCCCATAGAGTGCCTTGTTAACGACCACCTCATGAGCTCCAACCGGCGCCGGAACGCCGATCCAAGAGGCTCTCCACGCTTCTTCGCTCATGGCGGTCAAAGTCGTGAGTATTAAAGCAGCCCAAATTAATAACTGTTTTTTCATAATTCCTACTTCTGTAAATGAGCCGTTCTGGCTAAAGGTGCTGGTCTATTATCTTAATGAATAGTTGAGCTGAATTGATACGTCCCGGAACCGACTTCGAGCACCGCTCTGCCCTTTTCCATCCGCAAAAATTTCACACCCTTGGCCTGTTTGACAGGTTTGCCGGACTCGGTGACCGCAGCCGCATCCATGGCAGGAAGGTAAACCGTCGCCGTGGTGTTGGATGGCACAGTGATCTTCCAGTTAAACTGGACGCCCGATCGTTTCCAATCGCTACCGACACGCCCGTGAATGGAGTCGTAATGGCCTTTTGCCCAGGTGATGCCTTCGCCCAGCTCAGGCTTCATTGTGATTTTATTAAAGCCTGCGCCGTCGGTATCGATCCCGAGCATACTGCGAAACATCCACTCCCCGCAGGAACCCAGTGAATAGTGGTTGAACGAGTTCATCCGCACATCACCAAAGCCATCCTTTTTGCTGAAACTGTTCCAACGCTCCCAGATCGTTGTTGCGCCCTGCTCAATTGAGTATCCCCAGGATGGATACGTTGTGTTCTGAATCAGGCGATACGCCAAATCGCTGCGGCCCATATCGGTAAGTGTGGGCAATAGAAGAGGCATGCCGAGGAAGCCGACCGACAAATGATAGTTGTCCGCCTTAATCCGCTCCACCAGATGCACCTCCGCCTGTTCGCGTTGCTGGTCTGTGAGTAGGTCGAAACTGAGAGCCATGCAATAGGCCGTCTGCAGTTCGCTCTCGATCTTGCCATCGGGTTTCACATAGGTCTGCTGGAAATAACCACGAATCGCTTCGAACTGAAGGCGGTACTTCGTGGCATCCTCGGTCTTACCAATCGCCTCCGCCATCTCAGCCATCAAACTGGTGGTATACGCATAGTAAGCGGTTGAGATCAATGCTGTGGGTGGGCGACCACTCGGAGCCAACCAGTCGCCCCAGGTGTGCGCTTTTCTGCCACCAAGCCCGTCTTTACCACAAGCCTCCATGTAATGAGCCATCGAGTCGTAATTGTCTGCGATGATTCGGGTATCGCCATAAACCTTATAAATCGTCCACGGAGAAATAATACCAGCACAGGCCCAAGCCGCCGCTCCGTGCCCATGAAACACTGGCGCCTGATTGCCAAACAGCCCTTGCTTATTCTGCGTATCCATCAAGTCGACCATCCATTTAGTAAAGAAGGCGGACACATCTTGATTATAGCAACCAGTGCGGATGAAGACCTGAGTGTCGCCAGTCCAGCCCAAGCGTTCGTCACGCTGCGGACAATCGGTTGGCACTTCCAGGTAGTTGGAACGCTGCCCCCACAGGATGTTGCTATGCAACTTATTCAGCATCGGATTCGAACACTCAAAGGAAGCCGATACGGGCGAATCCGAATGAACCACAATCCCAGTGACCGCATTCGGTGTGGGCTTAGCTCTCAGCCCGCTGATTTGCACATAACGAAATCCGTGAAAGGTAAAACGCGGCTCCCAAACCTCTTCGGCGCCGCCCTTTAGAATGTAAGTATCAACCGCGCGCGCGCTGCGAAGATTCGCGGTATAGGCCGTGCCGTCGGCGTTCAGCATCTCGGCGAAATGCATGACTACCTTATCGCCCGCATTTCCCTTCACCTTCAGACGAATCCAACCTGAAAAGTTCTGCCCCAGATCGAACACATAGCTCCCCGCCTCAGGCTCCGTCAGCTCAAGTGTCGGCAACTCCAGCGTGTTGCGAACCGGATCTCCAGGGTATGCCTCAAGCAGCGCATTGGTTTTCGCCCCGGTGACGATCGGTGACCAGTTGGAGTCATTAAATCCCGAACGATTCCAGCTCGGCATCTCACGCCTCGCATCGTAAATTTCACCGTCCTGCATGTCCGATTCAACGATCGGCCCATAGGCGCCCTTCCACGTATGATCGGAAGCGATCACTTCAGATGTCCCGTCCGCATATTCGATGTGCAACTGCCCCTTAAAACGAAGGCGTGTGCCATACTTATTCTGATCGATGCAGCTGATATTACCACGAAACCAACCGTCACCAAGAATCGCGCCCAGTGCATTGGCTCCGGTTTCCAGCATGCTCGTCACATCATAAGCGCGGTAGTAGATCCGCTTGCGGTAATCCGTCCAGCCGGGCATGAAGTATTCATCGCCGACTCGCTGGCCGTTCAAATTGAGTTCAAAGACGCCCTGCGCGGTGGCGTATATGACTGCCCGCTTCACAGGCGCTCGCACCTGAAACTCCTTGCGCAGATAGGGCGCGGGAAGATACTCTTTGCGTTTGCGGCCGATCGAGAGATCCAGCTCCTTATTTTCATCCACCGTGGCTTTAACCATCCGGTCATCGACCGTATATTCCAACTGCAGCTTCTTCTTGGTTTCGTAAGCAGGATCTTTCCCGGCAAAATCATTGCTGGGGGTCAACAGCAGCGCGCCACCATCCACATGCTTCTGCACAATTGCTTTTAAATCCATCTGCTTGGCCGGATCGTCCAGCACGCCGTAGATCGCCTTTTTAATCACAAGCTTCGGGTTTTTACCATCTAGTGCCGCACGATACTCTGGCTTGTTCTTCGGCGCTTTGTCCAACCCGATCCACTGCGCCTGCCAATCCTTCGCTTCTAGCAGCCCCATCGACCAGTTGGCGGGTGAACTTTCCGCTTTGACACCATCTGAGGTCTGCAGGACGACCTTCCAGAAATAAGGCGTCTGTGATTGCAACGCGGCTCCAGCGTATTCCACTTGGCTCGACTGGTCGCTTTGCACCACACCGCTATCCCACACATCGCCACGGTTCTTATTTAATAGGTCGACCGATGAGGCCACCAGAATACGGTAACTATCCTGTCGAACCCCCCTTTCAGCTTTCAGGTTTTCGCCTACATCCTTTCCGCATATCTCCCAGCTGAGGCGCGGCGCGCTCACATCGATCCCCTGCGGGTTTTGCAGATACTCGCAGCGCAAGTGATCCACCGTGCTTCCAGCGATGCTGCTTAGGCTCGTGATGATCAGTGCCATCAGTATTGTAGTCATTTGTTTCATAATTCCTTTGTTCAAAATTTCCGAGTTCCCGAAGCACCTCTAAATATCACTCCTCTGGATTCCACCAACGGTCGATCACCTGCTTCAGTTCGGTGACCTTTTCTGGATTTTGTGCTGCTAGATTCTTTCGCTCCATCGGATCTTCCTGTAAGTTGAAGAGCTGAATCGTCTCCTGTGGCGCGGCCATCTGCCACTTTTTGAGTTTCAGATCCGGGTGCGGAGTGCGATGAACGGTCAACTTCCATTGCTTGCTCACATAAGACCGTGCACGCAGACCTGCCGCGGGTTGATCCACATCCAACATATCGTGAGTGAAGTTTTCTAAAAACAGGTGCTTGCGATGCGTCACCGCGGCATGGTCCAGCAAGTCGACTCCTGGCAACATCGCTGGGACGTCGACGCCGCAGGCGGCGAGAATCGTTGGGACGAGGTCCAGATTACTGGCGAGATGGTCCTCGTCCTTACGCGGATCCACCTTCCCCGGCCACTTGATCATGATGGGGGTTCGAACGCTCAGTTCATACGAAGAGCCCTTAACGGATCCCTGGCCTAGACTGCCCCATCCGTTGTCGCAGATATAAACCACCACGGTATTGTCACTCAGTCCCTGTTCCTCGAGGTGATCGAGCAACTCGCCACAGGTCTGATCAAACCATTCGCACATGGCATAATATTTCGACTGCGATTTCGCACCCATTGCCGCATATTTCTCTTCTAAATGCTGCGGTGGGTTGTGTGGTGTATGCGGCATAAAGGGTGCGTACCAAACCATAAATGGCTTGGACTGCTTTTGTGCCTTCTCGATAAAATCGTAGATCGGCTCCATGGTGTCGCGTCCGATACTGAGAGAATACTCGGAGCCGTGGCGTCTCGTCATTCCCATACTATCAGTGAACCCCGAAACCTCCAAAGGGTCGCCATGCCAATATTTACCAGTGTGCAAGCTCAGGTAGCCATTCTGCGCCAACAACCTCGGCAACTGAGGCATGTCGCGAAAAGTCGAAATCCAGGGCTCACGGCTGACTCTAGGAATCGGATCGTTGCCCGTCGTGCGATGCTCGTGTGGATACAAGCCAGTCACCATGGTGGCCAACGATGGACTACAAAGCCCGGTCACCACATACCCTCGTGTGTAAACGAGACTTTCATTCGACAATCGATCAAGCCGCGGGGTTTGGATCATTGCATGCCCCATAAAGCTGTAATCGGCATAGCCTTGATCATCACTGAGAATCACAACAACATTAGGCGGCGTCGGCTCTTCAGCACTGCAGACAGAAATACCAGCGACAACGACTAGCATTAGTCTGAGGATTATTTTCATGATTTATGGTCGGCTTACCTTAATTGGACGTGATTCTGTAATTCCCTGAGCTAACTTTCAAGACGGCTCTGTTATTTTCCATTCTCAGGAAGGTGACATGATCCGCCTTGGTGAGGGCTTGCCCGTTCACCGTAACATCACTGGATGCTTTGGCGGGCACGTAGATCGTGGCAGTGCTATTGGGCGGCACGCTGACCTTCCAGATAAACTTGCCAGCTTCAATCTTCCAGTCGCTCACCACCTCGCCGTATGGCGACTGATAGGAGGCCTTGGCGAACGTGATATCCCCCATCGGGTGCGGCTTGAAAACGATGTGTTTGAAACCCGGATTTGCCGGATCCGGGCGCAGTCCGGCCAAACTCTCAAAAAGCCAGGCGTTGACATTGCCACCGAGAAAGAGCAGCCCTTGACTGTTCATTCCGGGGCCCGCCGTATCCGAATTCCACTTCTCCCAGACACTGGTCGCCCCCTTGGAGATCATGTACCCCCAACTCGGGAAGGTTTTCTTTTGCAGCATCACCAGCGCAACGTCGTTGCGATCGATTTTATCCAGCGCTTGGAAAACCCACTGCATACCAACCATACCAGACGAAGGATGTCCGTCGGATTTCACCAGCACGCTGTCGACAAAATTTTGAATCACGCGCTCGCGCAAACCATCAGGAATCAAATCGAACATAATGGGTAATGCATAGCTGGTCTGCGCGCCTTTGGAGTATACGGCCGTCTCCTGATTAAAAAACTTCTTATTAAACGCCGCTTTTGTACGCTCTCCAAGTTCCCGGTAGTGCCGGACATCATCTGGGCGATTAATTTTGGACGCCGTTTTTTCCATCAGCTGGCAATGATGATAGAAATAAGCGGTTTCGATGAAGGCGACAGGAGTCGACTTCCCCTTGCCAATATTGACACTGACCTCCTGCCAGTCACCCCAATCACCCGCATGATAAATCCCGTCCTTGTCCAAGCGTTTATTCTCGAGATAAGCCAACCACTTGTGCGCGACATCATAGCTATCCAGTATCACACTGGAGTCTCCATACTGCGTATACAGAATCTCTGGGATGAGTGTAATGCCACTAGGCCAGATGTGGCCTTTGGGATAGAATTTCCAGAAGGTTGGCGAGACCGCCGGTAGATTGCCGTTATGCATTTGGTCCACGCGGATATCCTCAATCCATTTGCGGAAGAAGGGATAGATATTCCAGCTGTAGCTGTAGCTGAGCACATTCTGGTTCTGGTCGCCGGTCCAGCCCTGCCGTTCATCGCGGTCCGGATCCATGGGAACGCTGCGCAGATACATGCGCTGGGTCCAGCGATTGTTGCTGTAGATCTGATTGATCAGCGGATCAGAACAGGAAAACTTTCCCGATTCCGGTAGATCCATACTGAGCACCTGCCCGACAAAATTATCGACGGTCGGCACACCGGGCCAGCCTTGGACCCAGACCCGTCTGAACCCCTGCCCCTTGAAGCGGGGTGCCCAGATTTCTTCACCGCTGCCCTTCAGAATATAGTGATCGGTGCACAAGGCTTCGCGATTATCTCGCACCCGTAGGCTACCGTCCTCGTTCTGGCTATAGGCCCCAGTGACTTGAATCTCCGTACCCGCCGGCCCTCGCACTTTGATGCGTACGTTACCGTAAAAAGACTGTCCCATGTCGACGATATACCCGCCTTCCACCAGCTCCACTGAAACTGGCTTAATCTCTTGCACCACGCGCATGGGCTCGATCATCTGCGCTTGCATGCGACCGCCCGGTGCGGACATCAGATCCGCAGGCCGCCAGGCGGATGCGTCAAAGCCGAGTGTTGCCCAGCCATCCATTTCCATGCGGGCATCGTAACTCTCGCCGTCATATTCATTGTTCAAGCGGATCGGACCCTGATCGGTAATCTGCCATGAGGCATCGCTCAGCAGCTTTTCCTGCGTGCCATCCGCATACTCGATATGCATTTGAAACAGCAACCTCGGGGTTCCACCATGGTAATACTTCGCCGGAGTGAAACGGCGCGGTGACCAAAACCGACCATTACCGAGAATCACGCCCAACGCATTGCGGCCCTGTTGCAGCTCCTTGGTCAGATCATGGGTCACATAAAGGATGCGCTTATTATAGAGCGTCAAGCCCGGCTGCATACGTTCGTCTTCCACTTCGCGACCATTCACAAACAAGTCATAAAATCCAAGTCCACTCACATAAGCGGTGGCGCGCTTCACTTTTTTGGGGAGCTCAAACTCACGACGAACATACCGAGCCGGTAATTCACACTCCTTGATTTCTGCCTTAATGTAGGTATGCCAATCCTCTTCGCCCAATGTCTTGGGTGATTCCGTTTTTCGCTTCGGATCCATGGCCGGAACTTTGTCGATCGGATGTGAATCAAGCCCGATCCATTTCGCATCCCACCCTGCCGCGGCGAAGTCCCGCGACTGCGCGGACGAAGACGGGTCCTCCTCGTCGAGCAGCCCCATCGACCAATGCGCAGGAACGCTCCACCCGCCAGGTTTTCCATCCTGATCCCAGACCATCACTTTCCAGAAATATGGCATAGTCGAGTGCAGAGGTTTGCCCGCGTAGGCTATGAGGTGAGACTGATCAGAAATCACCTTACCGCTGTCCCAGAGGTCTCCCGCATTTTGCTGCAATTGATCCTGCGAGCTGGCAACGAGGATGCGGTAAGCTGTCTGTTTCTGCCCGCGTTTATCGGACGCCATCTTCCAGCTCAACCGGGGAGTGAGCATATCGATGCCCAATGGGTTATCCAGGTATTCACAGCGTAACTTACCCACCGATTTCACGCCTTGACTGCAGCCACATGTAATGAATGCCGCAACGACAGCCGTTAATAATATTCTACATCTTTTCATATTCTTCTTCTTTAGTTACAACTGATTGATACCGACTCCGCGCTCAACAGACGCACCGGGCCCAACAGCCCCGATTCCATCAAAGGGGCATCGGGCTCATTTTTATAAAATGGGTAAGCCGTCCACGTCGTCCGCTCAGCCTCTGGAAGTTTGGCATCACCGATCAGGCGATTTTTCCAGACATTGGTGACGCGCACTTCGATCGTATTAACACCAGCTTTCGCGGCATCGGTGATATCCACACGGAACGGCGCATTCCACAACACACCCAGCGGCTGGTCATTAACAAAGACCTCGGCCAAATGGCTGACTGCGCCGAGATCCAATACCACGTGACGATTCTTTTTCAAGCGCACCGCATTTAGCGTAATCGATTTGCGATAGCTTGCCGTGCCGGAGAAATATTGGATCCCCTCCTCCGGACGCTGTGTCCAGGATTCCAGTTGATCAAACATGACAGTTCCTTCCGGTGCGCCGCGGTCTTTTGGAAATGAAACGGACCAACTACCCTGCAACGTTTCCGGCTTAGGCAGATCGTTGACAGCCACTTTTTTGGTGACGCCGTCCTGAAAGGTCAGCGCATATTCGCCCGATTCCCAGACGCGCAATTTCGCATTGCCTGTGGCGCCAGCGCGAAGCGTTGGACTGAGCTCAGGCACAAGTTCGGCCGGTTGAGTCAAGCTCCGCATATGCTTGCCGTCTTTCAAGAGCTCCATCACCGCGTCTCTGGCTTCAACCGCTTTGCGGAAAACGATGAACTGCGCATCATACGGTGCCATTCGTAAAGCGACGGCTGTAGAGCTTCCGTCATCGTGGTACATCAACAATTCAGACTTTTCGCCCGTCACCGGATCCCATGCCTCTGGGACGAACCCCGTCACACGGAAGTTCAAAATCAGCTCTTCAACCCGCTCTTTCTGGTTCGATACATAATACATCTCGCCGGTCGCTAGCTTGCGGTGAATGTAGCGTACCTCGCTATCAGCGAAAGTGGAGTTCGCCCGAAAATCAGGCGACAACGCATCCTCTTCGAAAATGGTTTCGAATGTTTTACCAGTGATCACGCGGCCCTTTCCAACCCGACGTTCACCCGCACCGTCGGTTTGCGGCCAAAGCTCTGCCGCCAGTTGCTGAATCGCTTGGTCTGCACGCAGATAATCATTCAGCGAAGGCGAGCGTGACGGCTTATCGCCAATCACCGTGGCCCCGGCTTGAACCAACTCAGCCACTTTTCCCAATGCTTTCGGAGTGTAACGCGCTCCATTGGGTAGCACCAAATAGCGGTAACGCATGCCAGACGGAAGCACGACAGAACCATCCTCTACCGTCATCGTAGCAAAGGTCGTCCAATCGCACACATCATAATCATAGCCCTCAGGCAGTATCGGCCGCATCATCTGGCGCGGGTCGAGTTGCTTCGGCACATAATAATACGCGCTGTTCGGTGAGTCTTCGCCGTAATAGTAACAGACGTCAGCAAAGAAGCGGCCTTGGCGCAGCATGTACTGACTGCGGGTGAGGTACTCAATCCACGCCCGTCCCGGTTTCCACCAAGTAAGTGTGCGGTCAAAATTCAGGCCGAACTGCCCGAGCGACTGACCGGGGAATCGGTCATCAGGCTGATGCGCGAATCGGTGAAACACCATTTCATTCAATCCTTTGCAGAATTGACGGTCACCGATGGGCTTCAGCTTGGATGGATATTGGGTCCAACCATCATGATGGCCAAACGAAGTAAACGCCTCGCAGGATACGATCTCTTTGCCGTATACGTGCGCGGCGGAAGCAGGTTCTTTGGTATTATCATTCCCACCGACCCAATTCGGAAAATCCGGATGTGGGTCACCGCCAATCCAGAATTCGCCCTGCGGAATATCCATCATCCCCAGCGACTGAATGCCATCCGCAATTGTTGGTATCCCAGTGCCGGGCGCTTCGCCTTCCAGTAAAATGCCCTGCTCATTGCACAATCTGCGCAATGTGCCGAAATAGCCATCCACCAACAAGTCGGCAACGGTTCGACGGTAATCCCACAAAAAACGCTCGGTCAAATCCACATCGCCCACAATCCGACCCGTCACCGCAATCAGCCATTTCTGGCAGTCATAGCCGCGACGCTCCGCAAAGTCTTTGGCGAAATCCTTAGTCCATGTCTGGCAACCCGCTTCCCAGCTATCGAGAGTGACACAATTAAACGCATCACCAGTCAACGGCCCCAAGCGCTCAACCAGATGGCCCAGCACCCCTTCGTGGAAGTTATGTTCATTCGCCGCCACGCTCAGCTTATCGACTTCCAAACCTGCGGCTGCGCCAGACGCAGGGCCAACCATATTTCCCTTTGCGGTGTGGCCAATGCGCATGATCGTCCAGTCTCCCGCAGGCAAGTTGCATTCAACGGTTCCGTCTGGCTGCAATTGATCGGTCAAATCAACAATCGTATTCAGTGCAATCTGCTCCGCTTTCGGAATGGTCTGCCGTGACGGATTCGAGAGATCCGGGCGCGCGCTTTGCCGCCCCGCTTTTGCATGAATACTTCGCAAGCGCACAGGCTGAAAATTTAACTCGTATAACTTTGTGGCTTCGCGCGAATGGCTGCCGCTGAATTCGACTTTCGCATAGCGGGTTTCGCGGGGACCGAACCCCTCCACCAATTCTTCACGCCCAGCTGGCACATGCCCTCTGCGACAAGAGGCGGAGGCAATGTGTCGCCATGCCTTTCCATCCTCACTGATGGAAATTTTCACAGTGCGATTGCTGCATTGTTCGAACAGTTGCACGACCAAGGAGCGCAGTTGCACCGCGGCTTCAAACTCGAAAACGACCTCGATTGCCCCATGCCCTTCGGGCGCATTAGGAGGCAGGGACACGAAGGTTTCTGAGTCACCATCGATCGCTGGCGACCAATCCGTGCCTGGAAGGTTCGAATGGATTTTCGGACGCAAGGATGCGATCGGCTCGGCATCGCCCGCAAGCGTCGGAAAAGCGAGCACCGCAATATCACGGTAATAGCCCATATTGGTGCGTGGCTGAGGCAGTGTGATGGTTTCATTAACTGGCCCTTGGACACGTGTATCGCGCCACACGAGATCCTGCATCGATAGCTCCGGAGTGATCCATGGCCCACCGGAGCCCGAAACACCCGCTGCAGACATCGAGCCCAGCTTTAGCCCCAAACGCTCACACTCTTTGGCGGCATGCTGCACGGCATCCAGCCAAGCAGGCGACAATAGCGACATCTCCCCTTCCTCGGCCTCATTCCCTCCGATATAGAAAATCTGTGCCCCCTTCAGGCCGATCTCTTTCATCGCCTCTAGGTCTTTGGTGATTCCGTATTGGGTGACACCATCATCCATCCAGTGCCACCAAGTACGTGGCCGATATTCATCCGTCGGATTTGCAAATCCTGGGTAGAGTGCCGCCGGCGTCTCAGGCGTCACAGCGCCTTCAGCAGCTAGACTCAGTGAAGTCATCAAACCGCACACTGCTGACAGACTGAAAAAGGAAACAATTCGTTTGGGATTTAACATAAACTAGGTCGCTTCAATATTGAGTAAGGAGCTCTATATAGTCGTTACGCTGCTGCTGCGCGAGCTTGTCGCACTGATGATAAAATTGAGCATCGGAAAACTCGCCCTGCCCATGCTTCTCAGAGATGTGCTTAATTTCTTTCGTATACGCTTGATGAATGGCATGCAGCTTTTGCTTCGCTGCTGCATCTTTACCAGCCACAAATACGAAGACCTCGGTATGATTCGAAACCCACCAGCGCGTCCATCCTCCTAATCCAGACTGCACATACCATCCTTCAGAGATATCCACTTTATGATCCTCTGTAATAATGAGGTAATACAGTGACTGATCCTCTTGGAGATCGAATTGCGGTTGTAGATTAATGGTATTGCGCTTCTCACGAAGCCCATTGATCAGACGATCCAGTTCCCGACGATTCGGATACTTATCCTTCACCTCTGGGTTCAAAATCTGAAGTGCGCGCAACCAATCTTTACGATCAAGCACATTACGCATCTGATGCAATCCGTGCCCCTCGTTCGTGGCAGCCACTCCACGCGCTTTCAAACTCTGGCAGAGGTGCACCTTCGGGTTGAGTGAGATCTCAGCCAGTTCAGCTGCCGCATAGGCCGCAAGCTCTGTTTGCTCTTCGGCCAGGGCTTTTAAATCAACAGGACCATCAGCGGAGCGGCCGTCTTTCATCGCCAATTTTGCTAAGTGATGACGGCTGAATTTCTGATTCTGCTCACGGACTGCTTGCTCACGCGTAGTTGCTGCGAGCCGTAACTGTTCTGAGTCTGTAACCAAGGTGTTGATTTGTGCGGTGCCACTTTGTAAACCATCGGAGACCGCTTTGACCTGAATCATTCCGACCTCCTTAGTCGATTGAACGACAAGCATACATAGTCCTCTGAATGCATGCACTTTAGTGCCTTTCGGGTTATCATGACTATACGAACTACCATTACTGACACCGACAATTTCGCCAGCACCAGACAGTTCAAAATGAATCAACTCACGATCGGCATTCGGGCAAACCCGGCCTTGTTCATCAGTTACCCGCACTTCCACATAACTCAAGTCCGAGCCATCTGCCGCAATCTCTGTGCGATCCGGAACCAGCTGAATCTTCGCAGGAGCCCCCGTCGTCGTCACACTATTTGAGCAGACAGCCTTTCCATTTTTCCAGCCCACTGCCTTCAATGTCCCTTGCGAATACGGCACCTTCCACTCGAAACGGAGGGTCTTCTCGCGGTCGATCGTCTTAATCCCCAAGGATTTATTGTTTAAGAACAGCTCCACTTCGTCGCAGTTGCTGTACACCCAGACCGGAATGGTGCCGCCGGGATACTGTGACCAGTTCCAGTGTTGCGGCACGATATGCACCATCGGCTTGTCGCTCCAATCGCTCTGATACAGATAGTATTGATCCTTCTTAAAGCCCACCAGATCGACAATACCCCAGAGCCCACTATGCGACGGCCATTTGTAAGGGTGCGCTTCGCCACGATAATCAAATCCGGTCCAGGTGAACTGCCCGGCCACCCACGGGGAGGCCCGCAGTTTTCGCAAGGTCAGGTCCGCGTCGCGTTCCCGGAACATGCCGTACGCGCTGAGTTCGATATCGTTCTTGGACGGTAAAATCTCCAAATCCCCCCGCAGCGGACGAAAGAAAGAATACGAACCACGCGTGCTCCAGTCGGTGGAATTTTCCGTACCGATCATCGCGCACTTTTCTTTCAGCTCGTCATAGACCTGATAGCTATAGTTCAAGCCAAACACATCCAGCGCCTGATCGAACCCGTTATCCTGCGCATGCGACGGCGAGTTACAACCGGCCGTGATCGGGCGACTGGTATCGTGTTGCTTCACAATCGCCGCCAAGCGCGCTGACATCTCGCCACCGTTTGGTTTATACTGCTCGTTGATTTCGTTGCCGATGCTCCACATCACCACGCTCGGGTGATTGCGGTCGCGGCGCACCACACTAGTCAAATCGGTCTCACTCCACTCATCAAAATAAAGTGCATAGGCCTGGTTTTGCCACAGCTTCGGAATTTTCCATTCATCGAACGCCTCATCCATCACGAGGAAACCCATCCGGTCGCACAGCGCATAGAATTCCGGATCACGCGGATTATGACTGGTGCGAATCGCATTACAGCCCATCTCGCGCATAATTTCCAGTCTGCGCTCCATCGCCCGCGGATTAAAAGCCACGCCCAGCGGCCCGAAATCCTGATGCAGGCAGACGCCTTTGACGTCCAGCTTTTCGCCATTGAAGATCAGGCCCTTGTCCTTAGTAAATTCGAATGTCCGAATCCCCAGTGGCGCGGTCACCTCATCCAGCACTTTGCCTGCGGCTGCCACAGTAGTCACCACCTTGTAAAGATCCGGTGCGTCCGGTGACCACAGCAAGGGATTGGTGACGGTAAAGGCTTGATCAAACTCGTGCATCACACCTGCGGCGATTGGATGCGTGCCACTGGCCTCGGCAACCTGCCGGCCCTGTGGATCTAGGATGATCGATTTCAAGGTAATCGCCGCTTTGTTGCCGGTTTTATTTTTCACCTCAGTCCGCAAACGGACCGACGCTTTCTGTTTGGAAACTTCCGGCGTGGTTACAAAATGGCCCCAATGTGCAACGTGCACCGGATTTGCGGTCGTCAGCCAGACGCGACGATAAATCCCCCCGCCTGGATACCAGCGGCTGCAGCCCTTTTTAACATCAGTACGAACCGCAATCACATTTGTGCCACCTACATTCAAATAAGGCGTCAGGTCATAGCGAAAACCGACATAGCCGAACGGGCGGAATCCGAGCAGCTGCCCGTTAATCCACACCTGGCTGTTCATGTACACGCCGTCAAAATCGATAAAAACCTGTTTGCCTTCCGCTGCCTTTGGCAGCTCAAACGTTTTACGATACCAGCCGATGCCGCCCCAACGGTAGCCAGTCGATGAGCCACCGGGTGCCTTCGGATCCATTGGCTGCTCAATGCTCCAATCGTGCGGAACATTCAGCGTGCGCCAGCCCGTATCATCAAAGCTCAGCTGCTCCGCCTGTTCAAGATCGCCCAAATGGAATTGCCAATCCTCGCAGAAGTTCTCGATTGCGCGAGGAGCGGCCTCTGCCTGAGCTCCAGAGAGCATACAGCCGCATGCAAATAGGAATAACAGACATGCCCATGTGTTGCTGTTTCGATTCTTACGTTTCTCTATTTTTTTCATTTATTGAATCATAAAATCAATCTGTATGACGGCCTTGAATTCGTATCATTCAGAGTCTCAAAAATTTATTAATTTAGCATACAGAAAAACAGCGACCTCTACAATATACGTAAACACGTAGCTACGCATTTAGTGAACCGTCAGTATATACTGACCGAATGATCTGTGTCTGCTGTATTCACCCGATAGCTCACAGTGAGCAGCAGCCAAACCGAACGAATAGATATAGAACGCGGCAGAACTTAAACCGGTTCAATCACACTACAACTCGCCAATACTTAAGCGGATAAATTCGCGCTCTTTGTCTGAGGTATCCAGTCGATGCGTCACTGTTTCAAACTCAGCATCAACGATATCGGTGCCATCCTCCTCTAGACTGACAAGCTCCCAGGAATTAGGCAGCGTCAGGTTCGCCGTCGTTTCAATGTCATAGCGGATGCCACGAGTCGCCGCGTTGCGCCGACGCTGATACACGAAATCAATCCCGTCCACTGCCGTGTTCATATTCGGCAGCACGCCGACATCATTC
>Ga0209092_10002358_pt1 | contig 17419 bp, 11 predicted proteins | sample FraStrMetagenome_FD_187446 | JGI IMG/M metagenome (GOLD analysis project Ga0209092, IMG submission 187446) | Marine eukaryotic phytoplankton communities from Arctic Ocean - Fram Strait ARC3M Metagenome (SPAdes) (version 2) | ecosystem: Environmental > Aquatic > Marine > Oceanic | place: Fram...
GAATTAATAACACTTCCTGCTGGTACATGAGCATTGGTCAACAAAGGCACACTAGCACTCGTCATGCCACTCAACTGGTTCGTCAGGGCAATCGTGCCAGAGCCGCTTACTGTTTCAAGGACATCGGTTTTTAGTTTAGAGGTCATCCTTGTATCTCCATTAGTATCATTTTACTAGACCCGTCTTGGTTAACCCGCATAGTGGCAGATCCAATTTCTTTTGCTTGTAATTTGTAAGTAACTGCTGATGCAGTTGATGGTGAATCAACCTTAAACATTGTTGCCATCACTGCGCCATTATCAACGTAAGGATTTACTTTATCTAACGTGTGGATTTGTGTAGTACCTCTTGATAATCCTAAACAGAGGAACCCAGTACCATTTGGATACACATGGACATTTAAAATTACTAATATTTTACTTGACGTAGATTTAGGAGTGATGGTGGCAGTTAAACCAACATCTACATAAGACGATGTGGAAATATCAACTTGGGTTGTAAACGCAGCTTCCACTATTTGTAACGTAGAACCCGTAGGCATCGTCACACTACCCTGAGTCTTTAGGTCAAGTGTTTTTCCACTGGCAATCTTAATCACCTCACCGCTAGGGTGGGAGAGTTCTTTAAGTTCTAAGGTGCTCATACAATGCTCCAAGTGCCTGTTAGGGTCACTGTGTAACCATCAGCTATTGTTACTGGGCCAGCAGTCATGCCGTTAGTGTTAGCAGGAATTGTTATGTTCTCACTGATTGTGTTTGCGTTTGTGCGGATGATTGAGTTAGTACCTAAACTTGGCCCACCTTCACTCGCACCAATCGCTTTATATCTAGCGTCAGCTTGTGCTTGGGTATAGGTGTTAGCTACCACGAATGATTGGAAAGCAACAATGCGAACAATCGTACCGACCACAGCACCATCATCTAAGACTACTGTAGTTCCGTTAGTGGCTACATAGTCAGCTTTAGGAATGTCTAAACCGCCATAAGTCACATGAATATTATTCGCTGTGTAGCTTAAAGTCTGACCATTTACGTCACTACCTGAGAAGCTAGTCTGCCCTGCTGTAGCAATGTATTCGTAAGAATAAAGCGACACGTTGCCGCTAGAACTAGCTGCTATCCAGTTAGCCCCATCGTAGACTTGCATACCCGTTCCAGTGAGAAAATAGAGGTTGCCAGTAACTAAAGCATCACCATCATTATTAACGGATGGTTCAGATGATTTAGCCCCTAAATACCTGTCGTCAAACGAGTCAAACGCTGCTGCTGCGGATGCGGCAGAGTTGGCAGATGCGGTGGCAGAGTTAGCAGAGTTAGTGGCCTGTGTTGACGCTGTAGAGGCGCTTGTCGATGCACCTGACGCGCTGTTGGCACTGGCTGTTGCAGAGTTAGCACTAGCTGTTGCAGAGTTTGCAGAGTTGGTGGCAGACGTAGCCGCTTCACTAGCCTTAGTCGTTGCTGTAGACGCGCTAGTGCTTGCCTCAGATGCCTTGGTGGTTGCAGTAGACGCGCTTGTAGAAGCTCCTGACGCACTGTTAGCAGAAGCCGTAGCAGAGTTTGCAGATGCCGTAGCACTGTTAGCCGCATTAGTCGCTGATGTTGCCCCTGCTGATGCAGATGTGGCGGCATTACTTGCAGACGTAGATGCTTCACTCGCTTTAGTGGTAGCTGTGTTTGCTTTAGTTGTAGCGGTAGATGCTTGAGTCGATGCGGTAGACGCACTGGACGCTGCTGCTGTCGCTGAGTTAGCTGAGTTGGCTGCTTGAGTAGATGCGGTAGATGCGCTTGTAGAGGCTTCTGATGCTTTTGTAGTGGCTGTTGCTGCTGATGCTGCTACGGCTGCTGCATTGATCACCAAGGCCCACTTGTTAGCTGATACATCAGATGACAATGTGCCAGAGGTGTGAGCAAGTAAACAGGTGTAGACGTTATTAGTTGCAGCATCAAGGGCTAGGTCACGCACTGCGTATGTTCGTGATGTAGCCCAGTTACCTTGCCAATCACCTAACTCATTTGCTACAGATAGATCCCCGTTTGCATCATAGGCCAAAACCTTGCCAGAACGCTCTGCGACAGTGTCAGTGATCTCGACACCGCCAGCGTCACTTACTGTAGTATTGAATCGAATCGTCCTGTCAGCCTGCTCTTGAAGCTGCTGAATCATCATTGTCAATTTATCGTACTGGGCCTCAACTACCTCGGCATCAAACTTGCCGTAGTTAATAAGGTCCACACCTTGGGTCAACGCCAGGCTTCGCAGAAGAGTTACATTGCCTGTGCCAGAAGCCGGGATGTTGCCAGATGTGAAAGTGACATTGCCACCGCCAGTGACACCAACATTAGATAAAGTGTAATGGGTATTAATGGTTTTAAGAGTAGTGCCTACATAGACCTTGATGTCTGCGTCTACAAATATCTTAAACGTATAGGCGAAAACAGACTGAGATCCGTTGCCATTGTATGATGCTTTGTTGGTTGTGCTTGCGACAGTCACTGTAGCCTCCCATGATAGTAGGCATTACAGTAACTGTTGTTTGCTCGGTTATTAGAATGAAGGTGCTTTATCGCCCTTCTTCCACCAATAATCTTGACCACGTTCAGTCTTAATCTTGCGCTCGTACTTCTTGCGCTTTCTAGCAACCTTTGGATCTGCTAGTAACTCAAGATCATCCCAAATGTATCGCTCAAGCATGAGTCTTAAAAACCAAACATTATTACCGGGCATATAGCGTTTAGCATTTTTTACAATTTCTTTAGAAAAATTAGTGTCTTCACCTGTAACAGTACCAGCTAAACTGTCAACCGCGCTTACACCAAGCCCTACTGCGTCTTCTACCAAAGATCCGAATGGGCCAGTAAATGTTGCTATAGCACTGTTTCCGTGTCGGTTCTCGTTAGTAACTCCAGAGACTTGAATAAAATCTCCAAAGATACCTAAGCCTCCACCCTGCATCATTGCTGCATACCAGAAACTCCAACTGTCCATGTCTCTTGGCTTGCGGCCCTTAGCAATTTCTTTTGATTGAAGAGAGATAGCCCCCATGAGGGTTAGCATAATTCCTAATCTAACTGCGTAAACCCCCACAAATTTTGGTCCACTCCTGTTCATATGAGACATAAACTGAGTCAGGCTAAAAGACTTGTACATCATAAAAGATCGCCCTCCTTCTCCTGCCGCAGTGCCTCTTTCCATTCCTCCAGCAGTAGTAAACGACCTAACTCTGGCATCAGGCACAGGCGTGGCAAAGTCCATCTCAGTATTCATAGCTTCCAGGATCTTGGTAGCAAGCTTGTCACTCGCCTCACTAGATAGACCTAGCGAATTAATGTTTTGAGGTCTAAAATATTGAACACCATTATGCTCTTCTAAAGGTATGGTCCTCATTAAATCCCAATCTTGATCCGTGATGCCATAACGCCTGATCATCGACTGAAATTTTTTCTCTACACTTGTTAATGGCTTATCCATCTGGCGACCTAAATGCCACTGAAAATCTAAACCAAACGCATTGCGCTGGCCTTGGGTCCAGGAGCTTAACCCCGATCCACGAAAAACAGACTCAGATATTTTACTTGCCCAACCTACGCCATCAACATCAGCCCCACTGAACCGAGCCCCAGAGAGAGCTTGTGAGGTCCAGCCATCCATGACCATTCCCATGTGAGCAGCAAAAGCTCGATCAGATTCAGACGCTGGATTAAGCTGTCTCATCGTGTGTCCAAAAGACTTCATGATGGGTATGCCATTAAAGCCCCTGGTCATCTTGCCATAGATAGGATCACTGACTGCTGATAGCAATGCGCTACCTAATTGAGCCGCCATTAATAAATGTCTAGATGCTGTAAACCTTTTAGCTAACGCTTCACGACTTACATCTACCATATCGGCAGATCCATTTACTACATTCCAAACAGCTTGAACTCTTTTAAAATCTCTTCCTTTGCCTGCGCCATCTGCCTTAGCAACATCTGTTAGATAGTTAAAAGCAAGGTGTGGGTTCGGGCCTAGAATTTCAAGCATGGCTATCTCACTAGACATACTTCGGATATGGCCCACCATGACGTTAAACATATCTGGATTGCCAAACTTATTTTGATATTCAATCCAATTATCTGCATTCTTAAAGACCAGGAATCTATGCTCTTGATGTCGGTTAGCCATTTTTCCTGGACCTTTAAAGCCACCGGGCTCCATGCCATGCAAACCACCAGTAGAGGTAGTTTTGTAAAACTCTTTCATTGCCATTGAGAATTCAGCATCAGACATAATCCGACCATCCATACTCAACATGGCATCGCGGTTTAGCATTGGCATTGTGTAGGCTATCCATTCTTGCTCAGTCGCTCTAGCCACCTTAACTTGATCATGGATCTGAGGCATACCCCAATCAGCTCGTTTGGCTATAAAGCCGCCTGCCCTGTTGTATCGCTGTCTCATGTACTCAGCAGATTCAGCAAAAGCCTTTCCAGCCTTAGCTGCCCTAGCATCTCCAGTGGACTCTCCAAAAATCTCTTTAACTACATTCAGTAAAAGCTTACGATCCTGGGTCCAGCCGAGGTTTGTAGTGTGTAAAGCCTCTAGCATATCCGTTGCTAATGCGTGAGCCTGGCCCTCAATTGCTGTTGCTCTGTTATCAATGTTAGACCAAGCAGTGTCCCCCTTATGGGCTTTAAGGTCTTTAACAAGCTTGCTCATAACGCCAGCCATCTTAGACTTTCTGTGAGAAGAGATGTCAGCCACGTTTCTAGCGTTAGCTTCTAGCTGCAACACTTTATGGTATTTATTGCGTAGTGCTATTTGCTGGCGATGCTTTGATGCCGCCTCTACCCCTAAAAACTTAGCTTGCTCCGCAGAATGTATTCCCTGGGCATTAAGTTGAGCTTCAAAAACTTCTGCATCTTCACGCAGTAACTTAGCCAGGTTAGGTGATAATGTGCCAGCGGCAATAGCTTGTTGAACACAATCATTAAAACTACTCATAGCATACATACCCTAATTGATTCTATGCCAGCTAACTCATTGTCGACTTCCATGAGAGCGTCACGAATATTTATTGAATTACCATTACTATCGAAAACTAAAACATCAGGAATTGATTCGTCATTTAAGATACGAGCAACCTCTGCGTTAACACCCTCTACGGACATATCATCATTGGAGTTTTTTAAGGGAGTCGCTAGAGTTTCTGGAGTCACTGGAGTTGCTGGATTAGCTGCTGGTCGAGCATCTGGTGTCCTTGTAATTGTAGCCTGCCTAGCATTATCAAGGTTCTTTTTAAGAGCCGCTTCACTTCTTACCACCAAGGCTTTCATTTCAGATATTGTAATATCTTCTTTAATCAGGCCAATTTTACGCAAGGCTTTTATGATGATGTTCTTTAGCGCCAACCAAGTAGTATCGCTAATTTCTTCACGGGCCATCTTAGAGATGATCTCATCCGCAATCACATCATCAGCCATACCCCGGTAGGGAGCAGATGTATTAACGACTGTCTTGGTTTGAGGGTCAACACCAGATAAGTCTATCCACATTTGGCGTAGCTCTGGGTTGGTTGTTGCTGAGGATTTAATGTCATCGATCACACCCTGGAAATCATTGCCAAGGCTTTTGCGTAGGCCATAGTGACCTATAACTTCTTCACGCAACACTGCCATAAGATGAGCTTCATTACGGAATGCTGATGCGTTGATGTGAAGCTCACCAGTTGTGGGGTCAATAGCGGCCTCGATGGTTTGACCATCTTTAGAGTACCTTACTCCCCCGTCTGGATCTGTAGGTGTTCTGGCAGCATCATCTCCAACTCCGCGTCCAGAGGCTGAGTCCAATCCTCTATTTCTGGGTAAGCCATTCCCAGGTATATCTCCCTTGTAACTGGAAACCCATTCTTGGTCAGCCAATCCTCCACTGGATCTAACCCAGGCTGGTTCGTTGATTCCTCCTGCTGCATTTAATATCTCCTGTCTTGTTTCATCTAGAGTAATTTTGCCAGCCTTATGGCGCTTCCAGATGTCTCTAATTAATTGTACGTTTTCAGCAGTCTTCCAGGGTTTAGGGAATAAGCCTCTAGCAGCTTCCCATGTAATGGATTGCATCTGCCTTGGTAGAATACCACGCTCTGCCGCAGCCTGCCTGTATGCCTCTGCGTGTAACCCGTAGGTTCCTTTTGATCCTGTGGTTTTAGATGAAGATGCCTTTGTCCCAAAGTTATGTTCGACTTCTGTACTTTTGCCTGAGAATGGCCCTAACATATCTGCTGCAACAGCATGGGTATCAATAGTCACATGACCATTAACGCTATTAGGAAGCAAAATATTATTAAAAAAGTTACGCACTTTGTGATAGTTGCCTAACTGATCTGATGTGTTTTTTGCAGACCCATCTCGGATAATGCCTACAGCTTTTCCTATTTCACTAAAAGAACCCCAACCCGTAACTGCATCTTTACCCTTTTCTGTTAATACCTTTTCTGTGAACTTCCCCTCTGGAGTAACTACTCTGTGGCTTCTATCATTATGAGCCTCATCAAAAGTTCTTATCCAAGCTGCAATCTCATTATTATCACTTAGCTCATTAAGCTGCTTACCCTGTATAGCTTCGTATAATTTAATATTAGCTTCTTTTCTAACAAGAATGCCTGCTGGGTATTTTTTATTCTTTGGACCAACCAGAGTAGGATCTGTTGCAACAAACTCCATCTCAGGTGACCAGGCTGTGTTTTGATGGTTAGTGAATATGTCCATTACTCGCTCACCAAGACTAGCATTCATAAACCAATCTTTTTGCGGAGACAGTGCAGCCAATACGCCAGCCGACTGCTCTTTGGTAAGGCCGTACCTGATAGCAAACATGGTAGTTATTTTGTTTGCACCATCATACCATTTCTTGCTACGTTCACGAGTTTTGGCAGGGACTTGGTCATGCAGCCAAAGTAGATTATCTTTTAGCTGTGCAATAAAATTAGTAGCGACTTGCTCAGGCGTTTCGTCTATTCCTTGAGGAACATACCCGTCATACAATTCAATCTTAGCGGTGTTCTTTGCAAGCGTAACTGGATCAGCCAGGTCGGTTTCAGCACCAACCAAAAGGTCTGTCTTTAACCCATCTTCAGTGGCTTTAACACCACCAGGCATTCTTGTTGATACACCGCCATCCGCTAAAGAGAAGCGCATATTAGCAGGAACTGCTGGAGCTACTTCAATCTCATCAAATACAGCAACGACCTTACCTAACTGCTTACTGTTAACGTAATAGCCAACATAGCCAGCGTTAGCTATGGCTCTCTCAGATGAGACAATGTCCATATTATCCCAAAGACCATCAGGATTCTTTGCAGGGTTATATATTAACTCACCATCAATGGTTGTTTCGAGTCTATAATCCCCTAGCCCCAACTCCTTCTTGTAACCATTCTCAGTGGCCTGCTCGATCCCGAAATAGGTTCTTCCTGGGGCTCCACTGAGTCTTCTGTTTTGTTCTGATCTGACATTTCGGCTAAGTCCGTTTCCCCATCTATCGGGGTCTGTACGGGATATAAGCTCCCGTGAGTAGTGGATGAGTTGGACCCGTCCTTGCTCATCGACTGCTCCCTCAAACCCTGTTTGATTATTTCGTCTATCTGACTCATATCGTATTTTTCGGTCACTTGCGCTCACCCTATTTTCTTCGGAAACCCAACGAGGTAGCAGTCCTATCTTCTGGTCTGCAAAAGTTGTGTTGCCAGTAGTTGCTGTGCGGTTAATTGTACCATCTGGGCCATAGTTTACCCAGGAATTTTGACCCCTAGTTTCTGTGGTCATCGCTCTACGGGCTAGAGGCGTGTACATAGCAGCATGAGACTGCCAGGCATTTTCCTCTCCTGTAGCTCTAAAAGTAGTTCCTGTTTGAACATGACCAAAATAATCATGCACTATGCGGAACACATCGTTTGCCAACAGCTTAACGCCATCAATTTCAAACTCAGTTTCTTTAAGCAGTGGATTATCTACAGGATCAAATTTTTCATTGGACCCAAAACCATCACGGGTTGAATAAACCCAAATATGATTGTTGTTTTTAATGTCATTAATTACATCTGATGGGCCGTTTACATATGGATCATCACCACGAATAAATTCGATCTTTAATCCTGACCCAAGAATAAACTTAAATTGGTCCGTGGTTTCATTGATCATTGCATCATAAGCAGCCGCAACTTCTTTATTGCCTGGCTCATGTTTCATCCGGGCAAACTCTTCAGCGATCAGTCGGCCTCTTTCTGGGTTAGCAACAACGTGTTTTGTAGGGGGCGTGTAATTTATACCTTTGCTTTTTGCATAGGCTACAGCGATGTCTTGTGCAATTTTAAATGGTGTGAATTGAAGAACTGAGTCAGCAGAAACGTCAACGTCACCTTCCCTGGATAGTCTCATATCAGGGCCAAACTCAGGGTTACCCTCATGGATTTTTACTTTAATATCAATAGCGCCTAGTTGGGCTAAAATATTATTTACTTGCTGCTCAATCTCTAACGCTCTAGCTGAGGAAGTTATTGCCTCACCATCTGGTGCAAACATTTGAGCCGCATTAGTGTCTTGCTCTTTTAGTTCTAATCTCTCAAGTCGCTCAAGGTTTATATCATTTAGCCTAGCTGTAAAATCTTCTAGTTGAAAATTTAAGCTGTCCAGTTCGCTGGCTTCTACATCGTTTAAGTATTTTCTAGCCTCTGGGGTCATCTCATATTTAAAGCCACCATTAGATTTGTCCACTGACCTGGTCGCTCTTCCATCTTTAAAAAGAGCTTTCCATATTTCGGATGACTGCTCAGTAAGGTTTCCACTTATAATTTTCTTGCCAGGATTAGCTTTAGCTATTGCTAGATAGGACTCTAAGGTATTTGACGCGCTTAACCCAGTGGTCCTGCCCCCCTCATAATTAAGATCAGAGTCATTGATTCTAAGAGTGCCTTTACCTTCTGACAGCTTAAATGAACCAACCACTTCTCCGTCTCGCAATACAAGAGTATTTCCGTCTGTGGTCTGAACTGTAAGTCCATCATCATCTAACTTACCCATTAGGCGATCACGCACTTTGTTGATAGCATCAACTTTAGATCCAGCAGCCTTAAACTCTAACTCAAGATTCTCCATTAACTGTCGATCAACTGATCCAGCTAGAGCCTCAAAATCTATAGGCTTTCCAGATTTAACATCTATTATTGCCTGGGTTAAAGCTTTTAGATGGATCTCTAACTCGGCTACTGTCTTTGCGCCTGTCTGATCAGAAAAGTTTTGCGCCCTTTGTAATGTTTCAAAAGCTTCATTTAAATCTTTTAGAGCTCGCCTCTTTTCATAACTGTCAGGCATTTCATCAAAAACTTTACCTCTATATTTAGCCCACCCTCTGCCAATAGAGTGGCCTAATCCATTAAGAAGACCCATGCCAGCGCCAGCAGCACCCATAGCAAAGACAGCGTCATAAAGATCGTATGGCGACTCAATCTCTTTTTTGTAATCATAAACAAAGGGCTGAATTGCGGCCTCGATTCCAACGCCAATAGCAAAGTTTCTTCCAACCACAGTGGCTAATGATCTTAAAAAACTACCAGTGGCTACTCTAGTAGCCCCCAGGGGCAGGGTCATAATGTTAATACTGTCGTTCATTGCTCCTACAACACCACCTCCCAAAACACCAAAAAATGATTCAAAGGTATCTGCTCTTTCATATATTTTATTAAAAGTGTCCCTATAAACTTTTGCCTGAGCAGCTATGTCTGCGTCTATCTCATCGCGGTTACGAATGTTTGCGTCCGGGAATCTCTTCTTTAATTCTTCAACTTGAGGTTCAATGTACCCTTCCCAATCAGATGCGCGAGAAGCGTCTGTGCCTTGAGCAGTCTCGTTCCATGCCTCTTGAAGTATCTTTGGTGCGTTTGGATTAGTCTGTGGCACAGAAGCTGGACCAAATATTTCTGGGGCTAATTTGCGAACTTTAACAATCTCACTCCACACTTCTTCGTTTATATTTTGTTCACGAGAATCATGTAAGTTCTCATACATAAACGTATCAATTTGAGCGCCAGCAACATCGCCAGCTGTAGGAGATCCACCTAGCTCTTGGAAGCTTTTAACATTACTAGTGTCTAGTTTTGGAGCGTTATATAAAAGCATCTATTTTCCCGAAAGGTCTAATACGAAATGTTCACCATCTAGGTTTGCAACATAATCTGCGGCTGTGGCAACACCTAAATAAACAAAATACTGCCCTGGCTCATCTCCTTGCCTAAGAGTTGCTTCACCATCTTTAATAAGTTCAAGCGTGGCTGCCGCATCTAATTGGCCTGGACCTGTGGGCGCTCTAAATCCACCCATTTCTTCAATTTGCTCCATCGTTAAGTTTTCAATTGCGTCTTCAAATTTATCTATGTCATAAGACCGATCAGGTAATATTATTTTAGACCCAGGGTTATACTCAGCAATACTTCCCACAGCCATCGTGATGGCTTGATTGTATAAATCTCTATCTAATTCAGTATGCCCAGGCAACATTTGTGCCTCTTTTGCCAACATGATGTAAATCTTATTAGCGACAAGTTGCATTGATTTAGACACTTTCTCGTTTTGAGATGCCTGGTTGTAAGCAAAAAGACCTTTGGTAGCCTCATCAAAAATCTGTCGAGCGGTATCTCCAAACTGGCTAAGTTTATTGCTAATGGCCCAATCTGGATTTTGTTTAACTAAGCTAGAGCCTGCCATGTATTGTGCGTAAGACAATCCTCCATCAGCCTGGAGCGCAAGTGAGCCTACTACAGCCATCTCGCCAGCATCTTCTTCATAGAGCAAAGTAAGTAACTTAGCTGCTCCAACCTCGTCATAAGAAGTCAGTATTTCGTCTAGTCCTGCTACGCCAATTTTCTTGATCTGATTAAGCTGGGCTAGACTCATTGGGGCAGTGTCTTCACCAAGCCATGCAGACACCTCTAGCTCATTAGTTTGTAATTGGATTAAAGACTCAGGAAGATTATCTTCAGTTATTTCTTCCATTGGCGCACCACCACCAAACATTACCCAGGCTTGATGTGGGTCTTTGGCGATAACCTGTTGTATCGAGCTATAGGCGCTTCGGGTGCTGGCATTTAAAATAGACTCTTCATAGCTATTAGCTTCACCAAAAGTCGTGTTGAGAGCATCTAGCCGCTCCGCTTGAGTCATACTCATAAGCCCTTGAATGTTGTGATAGACATCAAAGGATAACTGCATGGACTTTTTTTGATCTTCATTGACTAACGCATTAGCAGACGCTTGAATTTCAGCCAGCATATCGTCAGAAATAGTCATGCCCTTGTCGAGCATTCTTTGGCCTTTCTTGGCAACATCCCAATTTTTCAGTTCAAGAGCTTTAGCCTCTCGCTCAATTTTGTTTTGAATGCGTAAAGCGTCAGCGGCATCCCCTCTAAGGTCAGATTTCATTTTGTCAGCAAGGCGCAATTTCTCACCATCATCGAAAGTGTCAGGGAATTTAAACACTGGTCCACCTTCCTCTGGCTCTGTAACGCCTGTGATCTGATCAACGTATGCTTGACCACGCCCTAAATCTCTTTCAGAATTGAATTCGCTTAACATCTGGTTAGTTTGGAACTCATGCTGGAAGGCATCAAAGTCAGTTGCCATTTTGCCAGGGGTGATTAAACCCACCTTTAAGGCTTCCTGCTGCGCTTCTGCAAACTCCGACATACCATTAGGGCTTTGCATGAAATCAATCCTAGACTGCTCATATGCGCCTGACAGGTGTGCTATCGTTCTACGACCAACCTCACCTCTTATTGCGCTAGTATTTCGAGTCAGTGTCTGATCTGCGAATTGAGTAAATGCGTTCTGGTTAGGGTTGAACTTAACGCGACCACTGTAATTTTTGGCAATCTTGTCATGAGCAGATTGGTATTGCTCCATCATCGTGCCATGTGTGGGGGCTCCATACTCATCAACCCTGTCTTGATCTTGAATGTCTTGCCAGGCTGCACTTGTTTCTCTTGCGAACCCATTAGCTAGTCTGCTGTATTCTTCATCAGTCTCGGCTTTAACAATCTTGGTTTGGTAATCATTGACCACTTTAGTTAACGCTGAGTTTGTTTGCATCTTGGCTGAAGCAGCAGAAGAGATTGCACCTAGACTGATTTGCTCTGCCCCTGGCACACCGCTTTGATTAATTCCTGGTATTTTCACTAGCCGATTCCCCACCAATTGTTATCGTTTCCAACCTTGCCAACACCGCTAATTAAAAGGCTCTCTCCCTGGCTTTTCATTGATGACGCTTGTGCGCTTGCACCTGCCCTTCTAGCTGATGCGGTACGCCTGCCCTGCTCGGCTGTAAAGGCCATTTCACGCTCTGCAACATTGGCGGCCTCTGCCATGACTGCTAGAGTTGATCCACTGGTTAGGTCCACACCTGACTTGGCATATGCAACCACACGCTGACCCTGCTCTTGGTCAAACTTGTAGCGAGTTCTTTTAAGTCGCTCTTGTGTCTCTAGCTCGGCTAACTGGGCATTTTTCTCGCCAGCTTCACGCATATCAGATGCTGCGCTACTAGCGTCACCATACTGTTTGACTGCCCCTGCAATTTGCAGAAATGTCATAAAACTCATAAGTTAATCTCCAACGCTCAATGTGCCAAATATCGAAACGATGTGGCAGGCCAAGGGCAAGTCTTGCTCAATTTCAATGCGACCATTTAAGTCATAGCCTAAATTTCTAACTTCAATGTCTTCAGATACCACTGGCTCTTCGTTACCAAAGTTAGTACCGGGAGATCGTACAGGTGGGCGTTGACCATTAATGATAGGAATAGCTGACGTATCTAGGCGAACAAATATTTTATTCCATCGCTTCATTTTTCCAAGCGGTGTGCCAGCGTTTGAAGTAGATCCATACCTGGTCGGTGTGAGCTTCGATACATATTTTAATCCAACCTTAATGTCAGTCGCTGTGTAGTTGAGGGTGATAGCCCCACTAGAAACGACCAAGTCAGGGTGTACAGCACCATCAGCAGTAATCTGTACAGTCTTACCCTCTAAGTGAGCAAGGCCGCTTACAGAGGCTGTCGCGCTGCCTGAGTAGCTGATCATGGAATCTAGGAAAATTTCTGGGGTGTAGAGTTCGATGTACTTTTTAGTGGCCCCACCAATCGTGCGCTCAACAACAAACCAGAATTGATCAGGCCCATCCTCTGAGATGACTGCTAGGCTCTTGTACTCACCATCAGTAATGTGTCTGTGCCATCCAATGACTTCTTGGGTTGGCTCATAAGTCAGCATTAATAAAACGCCATCAGCGCGTAATCCCATCAATACCGAATCAGGCACATGGCTGTAGCTTAACGTGGTCAATCCACCTGTCGTAATGTGTTCAGCAAGAAAGGTTATGTCATCAGATTGGAATGAGTCAGACTCCCATTTGTACGCCACGTTACGCACTTGCGTCCCTGATCGCTGAATAAAGAATACATCTGAACCTACATACGCAGGATGACCAATCTTTGACCCATAACTGGTCTGTCTACGCACATCGACATTGGTAGGAGTGATTGCTGATTCATTGCCACCTGTCACCCGAAACTCACCGCCAGATGTGCCAACGATCAACACACGTTGAGCCGCCATCCACTTGATGTTGTTCACTCGGTCACTAGCAATGGCATAGCTTAATCCGTCTGAGGCGTTAGCACCTAAATCGAAATCTTCATAGTTGCCTGTCTTAGATCCCCAAATGGTTTGAGGCTTGTGCGATGTGCCGCCATACCAGAGTCTCTGCTCGTAGAACACGACTGCTGACGGGAAGCCTCTGTGAGTCGAGAATGCGCCCTCTTGCCATAGGTTAGTAGGGTTCGTATCAGTGGGCATATACCCTAAATCTTTGACTGTCACGTTAGCCACTGTCGCTGATGCAACGCTATTTACTCGCACCCATACAACCTCACCTGTGGCATTGCCAGGATTAGTGTCTATAAGCCAATCAGTACCAACATGGCTAGAATCAAACAAAGAAGCACTGGCAGTGATATTTTGAGTCGCAGCAGAGGTGCTGGCAAAAGTAAGCGTAAGTGACTCATCTTGGTTAACAGGTAGGAATGGGCCTTTCTTAAATGCTTCGTCAACAAGTGTCCAAGTGGCATGGGCTAACCTCGTTAGTTTTCTAGGTTTATGACTTGGGTGAACGATCCACATTACGTCTGCGTTTTGTGCAAACTGTAGCTCATTGACCTGAGAGTGAGTGTAAGTCGTGCTGATCTCATAGGCCGATCCACTAGCTTGGACTTGCCCACCATTGGTGTAAAAACGAATGTAATTATTACCGAACTCTAAAACATAGGTCTGATCAACGCTAAACTCAAAAGGTATTAGCCTAGTCGTATGCGCTGAGTTCTTGACCTCGTTAATAAAGCGAGTACCACCACGCCTTTTAGCTCCACCATGAGGCAATGCCATAAAGTTTTCCATGACCTCGCAGCCTGTGGCGTATTTTGGTGAGTCAGTGCGCCCCATTAAACGTGGTGATAGCTCCCCTGATGCAAAGCTATTAATGATTGGGGATAGTCTCATGCTCTGGCAACCTCAAATACAACTGAGTTTATGTCCTCTGCGCCAACCTCTGCGCCATCGTAGATTGAGGCATCCCTCAAGGACGTTGTAGACATAGTCCACATATCGTTAGACAAGGCCCGATTCTGAGTCAGTGCGTAGGAAACCTCGGCAGAAATGCGACACGCTAAAGCAAAGACTAAAGCTGGATCGAACTGCCCAGGGTCTGTAATTCTTGCAACAAATTTAATGGTTGCGGTATCTGTGTTACATACCAGGGTTCTACCTTCGATTCGGTATGTGCTGGTTTCTTTTAATTCCAATACCGACAGACAATGTGGATCGTTTGGCAAGCTGTATGCTTTATCAAACCCCCATACTGGATCGGTGGATAGTTGTGAAAGTGTGGCGCGTTGAATAGCGCACGACCAAGGGTGTGATCGTAGGACAGCATCACGCGCATCTGCGTAAACTGCGTTACATACATTGGCTTCGGTTGAGCCATCCTGCAAGGAGGTGATTGTATTAGCACCTAGCATGGCTAAAGCCCTATTACAGATTGAAACTTCACTAGCCATGACAACTCCTAGTTAAAAAAAAGGGGCGTATTTCAGCCCCCTTGGTTGATCACACTGAGCTTAGGACTCGGTGCAAAGTACCTCTACAACACATTCATCCTGTACGCGAGTTGCGCCAGCTACGAATGATAAATAGACTTGGTGGGCATAGCTCTTATCAGGGCGCAAATCAATTTTAGTTGATACGTCCTTGCCAATGCCGAGGCCCATCGCGCCTTTAGTAAATGCAAAGCACTTACGCTGGGTTGAAGCTAGGTTTAAACGCTCTGAGCGCAAGAACTTGAATCCCATGAAGGTATCAATGTCGCCTTGAACCAAAGCTTTGATAGAGTTGTAATCCGCAGATTTCACCTCAGTCGTGTTCAACAAGTTAGAAACCTGTTGTGAGCCTAGTACAAAGAAACGCTCTTCGTCTGGATCAACATCGTTGCCATCTAAAATCTCTTTAGCAGAGATCAACTTGGCAAGCGTTAAGCCAGCAGAACCATGAGCGATCTTTTGACCAGCAGGCAAGGCTACGTTAGACCCGTCACCATCGACAGCGTTACCAGTGGCAGCAGCAATGATTAAATCATCGAATGCGCGAGCCATTGAGTTTGCGCCAGACTTGGCATAATGGGACTCTGGACTAACCAACATACGAACTTTATCTTCGTCATCGATTAAATCAGCCCAGTGGTAGTCAGTCATCGTTGCAGTCCTGCGCGAGTGTGGAACTTCCAACACAGGCGTATTAGTGTGACGACTTGATTTAACTACAGCAGCGACATTGCCTAGACGTTCAAAGTGGAACTTCTCGCCCGTTACTGACTGCTCGTTTACTGATGCGCGTAGGCGTGAACCTTTTTGTTGCGCTAAATGTATAAGGTTGTCCTGGAACTGTTGGACAAACGCTTTTGCGATTGTATTAGCCATTATATTCATCTCCGAAATTGGCAAATTGAAATTGGCGTTTTGAGCTACCCGAATATCGGACTCTTCACTGGCAATAACGCTTGCTTCAACGAGATGAGAAACGGCCCATCCAACCCATCAGGACTAAAATTAGCTACCCTGTTGAGTTAGATGTTCGTTTAAATTTGCTCGGTTATTAGGAATTAAACCTCTTCTGGATAGGCTTGTGTGTATAGCCTTTCCATTTTCTCCACTTCAGCCCCATGTTGTGGGTGATTAGTAATGTTGTACGGGTGTTCTTGGTTGCGCCTAACCTCACTGATGCGATCCATTGCCTCAGTCGGAGATAAGGTAAATCGTGAGCCAGACTCAATGCCAGCAGACTGCTCTTCTGAAAGGGTTGCACCAATACCAGCCATCAATCGGATCATGCCAGGGTTATTAGCTAGGCCACTGTCTAACAAGAACTGTTGTGTCTCAGCATCGGCATAGGCCATTACAGCATTCTTAGCCGCAGCTAACTTGGCATCGTAGGCATGGCCCCACTCTTTTTTGAGTAAGTCGTTAGCCTTTTGCATTTCGGCATCACTGGCTTCTTGGTCTTGAGTCGACTGACTTTGGGTGTTCTCTTGCCACGCTTTAACTTGTGCAGTGGATAGGCCATTGTCATGCGCCCATTGTAAGAACTCAGGGTCAGCACCTTCGATCTGATAGCCATCTTTTGTATCAGGACGACCTAACCGCGCATACATCGCATCACGGGCCTCAGATTCGTCACTGGGGAGATTTAACAACGTAGGAACTTTGTCGGTAAGCTTTGCGTTAAACGCTGCCCAATCGTCTGTGCTTGCCTCTTCGCTAGGTATGCGAATACTGCCTCCAGCGTACTGCTGGGCATCAAGGTAAGACTTGGCTAGGGTGTTTAAGTCAGGAATCTGTGACAAAGACTCATTGCCTCGGTATTCTTCTGACAATCCTGAGTGCCAGGACTCTGTTGCTGCTGCTTCTTCACTCATTGTCTTTCTCCACTACGTTTTTAATTTCTAAATATATGCTTCGCTGCCCTTCTTTAAAGGCAGTTTCACAGCAGTCTTTGCTGAACGAAATACGATCACCATAGGCCACTTTCATATTGGCAAGTATTCTCTCGCCTGTTTTGCTGTTAAATAATTCTCGTATATCTTTACTGAACTGATCCATTTACTGTCTGCTCCAAATCGGCTACTTGCTGCGCTCCTGCAATCTCTTGCTGACCTTGATCCATTTCAGCTTGAGCCTGTTGCTGCTGCTGTCGAGACTGTCTAAGCTCACCAACTTGTTCAGCACCTCGCAACATATCAGCAGGCGCACCCAATCTGTCGGAGATCGTGCGGCCTGCCTTGTCTACATCAACAAT
>Ga0209092_10002359_pt1:0-15000 | contig 17406 bp, 10 predicted proteins | sample FraStrMetagenome_FD_187446 | JGI IMG/M metagenome (GOLD analysis project Ga0209092, IMG submission 187446) | Marine eukaryotic phytoplankton communities from Arctic Ocean - Fram Strait ARC3M Metagenome (SPAdes) (version 2) | ecosystem: Environmental > Aquatic > Marine > Oceanic | place...
ATAAGAAACGTTCTACTTTACGAGCACGTGCTACTAATAAACGATCTTCTTCAGATAATTCATCAATACCTAGAATCGCAATAATATCTTGTAATTCTTTGTAACGTTGTAATGTTTCTTTTACAGATTCTGCAATTTCGTAATGAACTTCGCTAACAATACCTGGTTGTAACATTGTAGATGTAGAATCTAATGGATCTACAGCCGGGTAAATACCTTTCGCAGCTAAGTTACGTGATAATACAGTTGTAGCATCTAAATGTGCGAATGTTGTTGCAGGAGCCGGATCCGTTAAATCATCAGCTGGTACATATACTGCTTGAATTGATGTAATAGAACCTTGTGTTGTTGATGTAATACGTTCTTGTAACGCACCCATTTCTGTAGCTAATGTTGGTTGGTAACCTACAGCTGATGGCATACGACCTAATAATGCAGATACTTCAGAACCTGCTTGTGTGAAACGGAAAATATTATCAATAAATAATAATACATCTTGCTTGTTAATATCACGGAAGTATTCTGCCATAGTTAAAGCTGTTAAACCTACACGCATACGCGCTCCTGGAGGTTCATTCATTTGACCGTAAACTAAGGCTACTTTTGATTCCTTGAAGTTTTTCTCGTTAATTACACCAGATTCCTTCATTTCTTCGTATAAATCGTTTCCTTCACGTGTACGCTCACCTACACCACCGAAAACTGATACACCACCGTGTGCTTTTGCGATGTTATTGATTAATTCCATGATTAATACTGTTTTACCTACACCAGCACCACCGAATAAACCAATTTTACCACCACGACGGTATGGTGCTAATAAATCTACTACCTTAATACCAGTTTCGAAAATTGATGGTTTTGTTTCTAATTCAGTAAATGCAGGAGCATCGCGGTGAATTGGTAAAGTTTCTTCGTATGAAACATCACCTTGGTTATCTACAGGTTCACCAATTACGTTGAAAATTCGACCTAATGTTGTAGTACCAACAGGAACAGAAATTGGCGCTCCTAAATCAATTGCTTCAGTACCACGTTTTAAACCATCTGTTGAACGCATTGATACAGCACGAACTTTGTTATCACCTAATAACTGTTGAACTTCTACGATAGTAGCTTCACCGTCGCTTGTAGCGATACTAATTGCGCTGTAAATTGGTGGTAGATTACCTTCTGTAAATGCAATATCTAATACAGGACCAATAATTTGAGTAATGTAACCTTTATTTATCTCAGTGTTTACCATTTTTGCTTAACATATTTAAATATTTAAGAATAAATATACTTTCAGGATTTAACGTACTATTCAAAATAATAACAAACTTAAAATTTATTAACTATATAACATTGTACAACAAAATAGTTTGAATTCTTGAATTAAATAAGTTAAAAATTTAAACAAAAAATATTAAGTAAATTTAAAATTAGAATGATTCAACAAGTAAGTGATTATTAATCTATACTATTTGGCCCTCGGACTTTCCTTAAACTTTTTAAAAATTCCAATTAATTAAAGAAATTATCTAGTTATGACTATGACCTGTAAAATAAAAGTTATCAGACTTTAAAATACTAAAAATAAATAACTATTTATTTTTAGTATTTTAAAAATTTAAAAACCAATAAATTATACGAAATCTCAAAACTGGAAATTCAAATCTGATTCAATATAAAGGTTACCATTTATCCGGAATTAATAAAAATTATCAGATGTTAAACGACCTGTAGTTTTTAACCAATTTTGAGCTTCAATATAATTATTTGGGGCTAATTTAATTGCTTGACGCCAATATTCTGCTGCTTTGTCAAATAATCCTTTGGCAACTTCTAAATTTTGTTTTTTGGAAGCTTTCACACCTTGGTAATGATAAATTACAGCAATATTATTTAAGGCTTGAGGAAGATTTAAATTTAATTCTAAAGCTTGATGATAATATTCTAATGCTTGTACATATTCACCATTACTTGAATAAATTAATCCAATATTATATAAGATATAACTTCGATCATACGGATCTTCTTCTAATTGTAATGCTTCATAATAATTTTCTAATGCTTCTGCATATTCTCCCTCAGATTGAGCTGACATTCCATCACGATAATAGAAAAAAGCTTGCTTTTCTTGTTTACTTGCTGGAAGAATTTTTAAAAGGATGTCCGCAACTATAGTAAATGTTTTATCAATAAAGTTATCGTTTCGTTGACTACGACCCATTTGATATTCCTTAAAGTAAAAATAAATTAATTAATCTTAACAAATATTATAAAGTGAAAGTTATCATATTAAATTTTTGTTTTTAGTAAATTTAATATAATAACTTCAAGTAGCTTAGATAGAATTTGATGCTACAAAAGGTAATAATGATAAAACTCTGGCTCTTTTAATAGCCTTGGCTAATTGACGCTGTTGTTGAACAGTTACTCCTGTCACACGACGTGGAAGGATTTTACCTTGTTCAGTAACAAACAATTTTAATAAATCAATATCTTTATAATCAATTTTTTGATTTAAACCAATTGGTGACTGTTTTTGTTTTTGTGATAACATAATTTATTTAATTTCTTTATGGATAGTTGATCTATTGCAATGTGGACAATATTTTTTTAGTTCTAATCGTTCGGGAGTATTTCTTCGATTTTTTTGAGTTATATATCTCGATACTCCAGGAGAACGCTTATTAGTAGTATTCGAACGACATGTTGTACACTCTAAAGTAATTAAAATTCGCGTACCTTTATTTTTTGCCATATAAATTCCTAGAAAAGAATGAATTTTTATTAGTATTTTGATATACTATTTTGCCTAAAAATGTCTATCTTATCAAGGTTTTAAAAGAATTTAAATAAAATTTAAAGTTTTAAGGTAAAAAACTTAAAACTTTTAGTTAAATCTAGTCTATTTGACTAATCTAAGATATGATAGTTTAGTAAATAACATTTTTAAATCAAAAAATTAAAAACCCTCAAATTATTTTTATGGCTAATAGTAAATCAGCATTAAAACGTATCCGAATTAATAAACGAAATCGTTTACAAAATAAATTTTATAAAAGTTCTGTTCGAACATTAATTAAAATGTTTTTTAAACGTTTAGAAGAATACAAAATTTCTGGAGACCCTGCAGATAAAGTAAAAGCACAAATTATCTTAAGTTCTCTTTATAGTTTAATTGATAAAGGTTCAAAAAAGAAGATCTTTCATAAAAACACTGCTGCACGTAAAAAATCACAGTTAGCATTAAAATTAAAAATGTGTTAATCATTTGACTCTTTTCAATTTTAAATTCATAAATAAAAAACACTTATGTTAAGAAAATTTTTTAGACAAATTTTCTTAACATCTTTTAATTTACAATAAATAACATTCATTTTCATAAAATATGACTTAAATTTTCTTAAAAACAAAACTTATGAAAAAATACATGAATTATGTAACAGCTCTCCCAGATTTTATCGAAATGCAACGCGTAAGTTTTTGTTGGTTTATATCACAAGGATTAACTGACGAACTTGCTAATTTTTCTTCCGTATTAGATTTTAGTGGGAACATAGAATATATATTCTTTGGTCAAGAATATAAGTTAGTTAAACCAATTTATAATGCTTCAAGTGCAAAACGCTATACAGCAAACTATGTGGCCCAATTAATTATGCCTATTGAGATGCGAAATAAGCGCACAAATACAATTATGCGACAAGGTCGATTACCGATAGCAAATTTGCCATTAATGACAACGACTGCGACCTTTATTATAAATGGGTGTGAAAGAATTATTGTAAGCCAAGTTATTAGAAGTCCTGGGGTTTATTTTGAAAAAAATAAAAAACAAAAAAGACGAAAATTAAATAAGTTAATTTTATCAAATGATTTTCATAAAGTACGCCCTTTTACCCAAACCTCTTTTGGCCTACTAAAAAGTCCTAACATTTTATCTTTATCACCAATTGTCAAAACCCCCAATTTTATACAAAGAGCGAACGACTTAAAAGATATTAAAAATACTCTAAACTTTGTTCAATTTTTTAAAATATACACTATTGTCTCAAAAACCGTTGCAACAAAATCAAAATCCCAACGAATTAAGAAGTTTTTAAAATTATTAAAAACTTGTAAAACTGAATTAATTACTGAAACGAGATTTAAGGATCAAGAAACGGTAGAAATTTTAACGTATTTTAATAATCTTTTAAAAATGATTATTAAGTATCAAATCTTACAGACGCTAATTTACCAAAAAAAAACGAATCAGCTCACAAGTAAAATTTTTATAAATCAATACCAAGATAAAAAACTTCAATCTTTGTATACAAATAAAACCAAGAAACTTGATTTTTTATTAAATAAAAAAACATCAAAACTTGCAGAATTAAATGAAATTTACCACGAAGAAATTTTAAACGATTTTCTTCCGAATTCGAAAACTTTATATAATCTGTATAAATCAGAAATCGATACAAAATGTGTAAATCTCTGGACACAAAAAGTTATTCAGTACAATAAAATTATTGAAAAATACCAACAAAAAACAGAACAATTTTTAACCAACGATACTATTTTAATTTTTCATCCGATGATCGAAAAATTAGAACATACTGAAAATTTACCATTCTTAAAAATTCGATTAAATCAAAACGTTGAAAAAGCTCGAACAATCATCAATATTTTTGAAGAAAGTAAAAATTTAAAATCTATTATTCATTTTCCGTTAATTAAAAAATATAGACGAAGTGATATTCTAAAAAATAAAGATTACTTTGATAAAAAAGATATTTATCGCGAGAAATACGAAAGTAAAGATTTATATACTGCAACATTAGTTCCTGAGTATGGCTCATGGATTCGATTTGGATTTTTACGAGATAAAAAAACTGATCTTTATAAATACCCAATCACAAACCGTTTTGAAGATGATATTGTTATTCAAATCGATAAAATAACAAAAAAACCAGTAATACATTTATTACGTGAAATGGGGTTAAAAGATTTAGAAATCTCGAAAAATTTAGAACATTCAGATTTCTTCTACTTTAATTCTCCTCTTTTAACTACATCGCAAAATTCAAATAATCCGTTACTTCGATTTAATATTGATGAATCCTATAAAAACATCTCAGAATTCTCACGAATTTTTGATTCACGTTATTACCGATTAGGAAAAATTGGACGCTATAAATTAAATCAGAGATTAAACTTAAAAATCTCTACGCAGCTTTCGACTATTACTTATGATGACTTGTTTGCAATAATTGATTATTTAATTACTTTATCAATTACTAAAACAGCGGGTGATGATATTGATCATTTAAAAAATCGCCGAGTACGATCTGTTGGTGAACTTTTACAGCAATTATTCCGTATTGGTTTCCAAAGATTATCACGAAAAATTTTAAGTCAAGTATATAAAGCCGAATCACCTTTAATTTTAAGTTCAAACGTCATTTCCGCAACTGTTAAGGAATTTTTTGGGTCTAGTCAATTATCACAATATATGGATCAAACAAATCCATTAGCATCGTTAACTCATAAACGTCGTATTAGTGGATTAGGCCCTGGAGGTTTTGATCGAGATCGAATCAGTTTTGCTGTTCGGGATATCCATCCGAGTCATTATGGTCGTATATGTCCAATTGAAACCCCAGAAGGACAGAATGTTGGTTTAATTGCGTCATTAACGACTTGTGCTCGAGTTAATGAATCCGGATTTTTAGAAACGCCATTTTGGCGTGTAATTAATGGTAAAGTTATTAAAACAGGTAAACCGATTTATTTAACGGCTGATATTGAAGATTTTTATAAAATTGCACCAGCCGATATTTCGACAAATAATGAAAATTATTTAACAAAAAGTTCAATCCCCGTTCGATATAAGCAAGATTTTATAACGGTAAGCCCTTCAGAAGTAGATTTTATTGCGATATCGACGGTTCAAGTTGTATCTGCTGCCGCTTCATTAATTCCGTTTTTTGAACATGATGATGCGAATCGTGCTTTAATGGGTTCAAATATGCAAAGACAATCAGTTCCTTTACTAGTACCACAACGCCCAATTATTGGAACGGGGTTAGAAAATCAAATTGCTGCCGATTCGGGTCTAACAATTAATGCTATTAAATCTGGAACTGTAGATTTTGTAAGTTCGAAAAAAATTATTGTCACTGAGAAATCCGGTCGTAAATCAGAATATCGTTTACAAAAATATCAACGCTCTAATCAAGAAACATGTATAAATCAACGCCCAATCGTTTGGAAAGGGGAACAGGTTGAATCGGGACAAGTATTAGCCGATGGTCCAAGTATAAGTGGCGGTGAATTAGCCTTAGGTCAAAATGTGACAGTAGCCTATATGCCATGGCAGGGTTATAATTTTGAAGATGCTATTTTAATTAATGAGCGCCTAGTATATGATGATGTTTTCACGTCCATTCATATAGAACGTTATGAAATTGAGATTGGTGTTACAAATGAAGGACGAGAACAGACAACTAAACATATTCCAAATATAAACCCTTCAGAAGTTCAATCTCTAAATGAAGATGGTATTGTTTCTATCGGTACATTTGTAAAACCAGGTGATATTTTAGTCGGAAAAGTGACACCGAAAGATGATTCAGAACAATTACCAGAAGCAAAACTTCTGCGTGCTATTTTTGGTGCGAAAGCAAAAGGTGTACGAGATAGCTCGTTTAGAATGCCAAGTGGGGAATATGGCCGTGTAATTCGAACAATCATATTCCGACGGAAAAATAAACTTGCCTATGAATTTGAAAAAATTCAAGTTTTCATAGCTCAAATACGTAAAATTCAAGTTGGAGATAAAATTGCAGGTCGTCATGGTAATAAAGGAATTATCTCAAGAATTTTACCACGTCAAGATATGCCGTTTTTACCCGACGGAACTCCAGTTGATATTATTTTAAATCCATTAGGTGTTCCATCAAGAATGAATGTGGGTCAACTTTATGAATGTTTATTAGGACTTGCAGGACAAAAATTAAATCGCCGTTTCAAAATTTTGCCTTTTGATGAACTTTACGGGCAAGAAGTCTCAAGAATTTTAATTAATAAAAAATTACGAGAAGCCTCTTTGGAGAGCAATGAAGCTTGGTTATTTAATCCTTATTCACCTGGAAAAATGATATTAATTGATGGACGAACAGGAAAAGAGTTTGAAAATCCAATTACAGTTGGAAACGCCTATATGCTAAAACTAATTCATTTAGTAGATGATAAAATGCATGCCCGCGCAACGGGCCCATACTCATTAGTAACGCAACAACCATTAGGTGGTAAAGCTCAACATGGTGGTCAGCGATTTGGGGAAATGGAAGTTTGGGCATTAGAAGGGTTCGGTGCAGCCTATACGTTAAAAGAACTTTTAACCATTAAATCAGATGATATGCAAGGTCGAAATGACACTTTAAATGCAATTGTTAAAGGTCAACCAATTCCAACTTCGGGTATTCCTGAATCGTTTAAAGTTCTATTACAAGAATTGCGATCAATTGGTTTAGATATTAGTACTTATAGATTAGAAAATTTCAGTTCTAACAAAACATGTGAAATTGAAGTCAATTTAATGGAAAATTATGATCCAATGACTAAGACGTTTCCACCAGCATCAAATATAAATAATATTTTATTTTAGTATAGAAAATGGTACGATTTGAAAAAGAGTTTGATTATATTAAAATTAAATTGGCTTCTCCAACTCGGATAAAACAATGGGGTCAACGAATATTACCGAATGGTCAAATTATTGGTGAGGTTCAAAAATCAGAAACAATTAATTATCGTACATTTAAACCAGAAATGGATGGTTTATTTTGTGAACGGATTTTTGGACCAAATAAAAATTTAGAATGTGCATGTGGTAAATACAAACGAGTACGCTATGAAGGTTTAATTTGCGATCGATGTGGCGTCGAATTAACTGAATCGCGAGTACGCCGTCACAGAATGGGGCATATAAATTTAGTATATCCTGTGACACATATCTGGTATGTTAATAGTCGACCAAATTACATGGCGTTATTACTTGAAGTAGAACAATGTGAAAAGAAAATTGATACAGGGATTCCACTTCAAGAAAAAGACAGTGAAAAAAAGCCAAAAGCTTTAAAATCTGGACAAATAAATGCCATGGATGAACGTATTCAACGAATAAAATTAGCTTCCTTAGCGTATTTTATTGCGGATGACGAAATTAGTTTCTATGGATTACATTGGGATTTTCAGCTTTACCGCCGAAGTCGCCGATTAGGGTTTACAGGTTATCCTCGTAAACCAGAACCAAAACCTAAAAAAATCTTAACACAATATAACACTCCAAAATACTTAGTTCGAACAACGCCTAATTATTTAATTGGAACGGTAATTATTAAAAAAGAATTAGAGAAATTAAATCTAAATTACGAGATAAATGATACGCGAAGTTTTATTAATTATTGCAGTCGTGTACTTGTTAAAGAACAACCATATTACCAAAGTTCTCAATGGTATCGAAAATGGGAACAACATAGAATTTATAAATTACGAGATCAAGCAATTAAGCGAATTCGAATTTTAGAAAATTTATTAGCAACTGGGTCAAATCCAGCGTGGATGATATTATCAATATTACCTGTATTACCCCCTGCATTAAGACCTATGATTCAATTAGAAGGTGGGCGATTTGCAACGTCAGATTTAAATGAATTATACCGTCGAATTATCACGCGAAATAATCGGTTATTACGTTTATTAGAAATTGATGCCCCGCAATTAATTATTCGAAATGAAAAACGGATGTTACAAGAAGCGGTTGATACATTAATAGATAATGGTAAACGTGGGAAAGTTGCTTTAAGTGCAAATAATCGACCTTTAAAATCGTTATCCGATATCATTAAAGGCAAACACGGTCGATTTAGACAAAATTTATTAGGAAAACGAGTCGATTATTCAGGTCGTTCAGTTATTGTGGTTGGTCCAAGCTTAAAGCTGAACCAATGTGGTTTACCTTATGAAATGGCAACAGAATTATTCCAACCTTTTATTATTAGAGAATTAATTAATCAAGGTTTAGCAAGTAATATGAAAGTTGCTAAAAACTTAATTCAACAAAATGAACCATTAATTGATCCTGTTTTAGAAGAAGTTTTAGCAAATCATCCAATATTCTTAAACCGAGCTCCAACTTTACATAGATTAGGTATTCAAGCTTTTGAACCAATTTTAGTACAAGGTCGAGCTATTAAATTACACCCTTTAGTTTGTTCGGCGTTTAACGCCGATTTTGACGGCGATCAAATGGCTGTACATGTACCATTATCGTTTGAAGCACAAGCAGAATGTTATATGCTAATGTTAGCACCATATAATTTTTTATCTCCTGCAAATGGCGAGCCTATTATAATGCCAAGTCAAGATATGGTTTTAGGTTGTTATTATTTAACAGTGAATAATATTAAAAATTTATTAGGATCGAATCATTATTTCGCAAATTTAGAAGATGTTATTCTAGCCTATAATCAAGACCAAATCGAACTTCATTCATCAATTTGGGTTCGATACACTAAAGAGTTAAATCAGGCCGTGAATTTAATTAAAAAAATTAATTTACCTGATAATACTTCTATTGAATATTATGAAAATTTACAAATTCGCAAAGATCAAAATGGAGAAGTTATTGTTAAGTATCTGCAAACAACAACCGGACGTGTGATTTTTAATTATACAATTCAAAAAACCTTAAATCTCTTATAACTAATATTTCAACATAATCAGTTATGTTATATGAATAATCGATAAAAATTTTATGAAAGATTATACTTATCAAAATACGCTAGTCAGTAAAAAACAATTAAAACAAGTTTTATCATGGAGTTTTACTAAATATGGTTCCATTAAAGCTTGTTTTTTAGCCGATGAATTAAAGTATCTAGGTTTTAAGTATGCAACCCAAGCTGGTATATCAATAAGTATTGAAGATTTACGAGTTCCGTATGTTAAAAGTTCGATGTTACAAAATGCCAATCAAGAAATTTTGAATACTGAAAAAATTTGCTTGAAAGGAAAAATCACTGATGTAGAAAGATTTCAAAAAATTATTGATACTTGGAACATTACAAGTGAATTATTAAAGGATGAAGTTGTATCATATTTTAAAAAATATGATCCTTTAAATTCTGTTTATATCATGGCTTTTTCAGGTGCTCGTGGTAACTTATCGCAAGTACGTCAATTAGTAGGTATGCGAGGGTTAATGGCAGATCCGAGCGGTGAGATTATGAATTTACCGATTAAGAAAAATTTCCGCGAAGGGTTGACGATTACGGATTATTTAATGTCAGGCTATGGTGCAAGGAAAGGGATCGTAGATACGGCTTTAAAAACAGCCAATTCTGGATATTTAACAAGACGATTAATTGATGTAGCTCAAGATATTATTATCCGCGAAAAGGATTGTTTAACAAATCATTCATTTCTTTTCATTAATCTTAAAAAGGATAAACATGCGGTTCAAGCGTTCTATGAAAAAATCTTAGGACGTTTACTAAATAAACCTGTATATGATCCCAAAACAAATGAATTAATTGCTGATGTTAATACACAAATCACGCCTAATTTAATTCGCACATTTAAACAACGAAATATTGAAAAGTGTTATATTCGCTCTCCATTAACATGTTCATTATATCGATCAATTTGTCAAAAATGTTATGGTTGGGATTTAGCCTGTGAAAATTTAGTCGATATGGGTGAAGCAATTGGTATTATTGCCGGACAATCAATTGGTGAACCAGGAACGCAATTAACAATGCGGACATTTCACACAGGTGGTATTTTTACCTCTGAAGCAAATCAACAATTAATAAGTCCAATTAATGGTGTGATTGAATTTTCAGATGTTTTAAAAACTTCAAATCTTCGAACAAATCGAGGGGAAAATGTATTATTGACTCAGAGTTCAGGTTCATTGTCAATTATTCCAGAAAATAAAAAAGATAAAATTGTTCAATTAGAATTACCAAGAAATACAATTTTATTTATTAAAGATAATCAATATGTTAAACAAAATCTCATTCTTGGACAATTAGCGGGAAGTATAAAACAAACTCGAACTGAAACAAAACATATCTTAAGTGATTCATCGGGTGAAATTTTTATGCCGCGATTAAAGAGTAAAACAAATTCAACTATTCAAAATAAATTGTTATGGATTCTGTCAGGGCAAGTTTATCAAGCACCAATGAATTCATTCTTAAATTTTTATCCGGATTATAAAATTAATAAAAATAGTTATATATTTCGAAGTAAACTTGTTAATGAATATTCGGGTTTTATAAATTTAATTTCAGGAAATAATAACTTATTTGAACAATTTATTGAGATTAATAGTAATATCTCTTGTTTTGAAAACTCAACTCTTCAAAAATTATCTCCATCAACAAATAATTCTGAATATCTATTAACAACTCAAGATCAGTCTTATCTTATTAATTTACGATCAAAAAATTCAGAGTTCTATATCGATAGTATTAAGCAAAAGAATTTCGCAACTTTTGTTACAAATCAATTTACATGTTTAATTGGTGGAACTCCTTATTTTAATAGAAAAATTAATCGAAAAAAAGCTGCGTATTTAAATAGTTTTGTTTATTTTTTAACGGATGTTCAAAAAAGAGATTATCGTACTATTATTTGGTTACCAGAAGAAACACACCAATTAAATTGTGATAATAGTTTATTATTAATTGAGCCTGATAGTTTTATTTCCGAAAATTTTGAGATCATACCAAATGTATATTCTCAAACGTCTGGGGTTGTTAAAGTTGTAGAAAAAAATAGTATTATTCAAGAAATATCATTAAAACCAGGTGTAGTATATACCGGAAATGATTTAAAAAGTCTAGATAATCAAGTATTTTATCCCGGTGAATTACTTTTAAATACTATAAAAATAACTCAACCTTCATTATGTGAAGTTATTAAAGTTGGCTCATATTCACAATTACTAATTCGTCCTTTAGAAATTTATGAAATTCCACTTCCAAAACCAGTTGAAGACATTTTTGGAACAAATTTAATTAAAAATCAGATTTTTGACTTAAAAAATAAATTTAATTATTTATATGATTCTGGTCAAAAAATTAAAAGTGCAAATCAATTAAATATTGTAACTAATACTTTAGAGTTTAATTTAACAGCTTCATTTAAAAAGAATGAAAATGTTGAAATCAAACTTATGACAAATCAAGAGAAAAGATGCTTGAATTTTATTTTGTCGGAAAAATTATATTTAATGGATTATTTACCAGCCCATTTAAAATATACTGATATTCAATCTTGTTTATTAGTTGAACAAAATCAATTTGTAAATTCTCATACTGTTTTAGGCTATTTGGAAATTGTAAGTTCGAAATCATTAGAATTAGTAAAATTCAAATCAAAACAAAAACAAAACAAACAAGTATTTTTAATTTCGAATGACGATTGTATTGTTATCGAAAAAGAAAAAGTTAACAATAAAACAACGAATGATTTTTTAATTGATAAGGTTAATATTAATCAAACTGGAAAAATTTTAATCGATAATGGAAAATTCTTAACAGTTCAACAAGGAAGACCGTATTTCTTCCCGAACTGTAAAAATGAAGATTTCGTCAATGATACGGATTTAAAATACCGATTCATTCCCGAGACGGCTACGCCTCTAGTATCGACTTTAAATCAACATAAAAATATTCACATTAATTATTCTGATATTACCAATAAAGAATTACCATATTTTTCATATTCTGATTCTTGTAAAAAAATAGAATTCCCAAGAATGCTTTTGAAAAAACGAGGTAAATACTATACTTCAGGAATTCCTATTTTTGTAAGAGAGTTTTTAATTAAGAAAAAAAATATGGCGAGTACCAAACTGGCTAAGCTAGATCGACGACCATGGTATGGTTATTTAGATCATAAAGATAAAATCTATAAAACAAAACGTCGCGAAATATTACCTCATATTGAACGGGTTCGATTAGATAATGTTTTTATGTTATTTCTAAAAAGTTCTGAATTAGTAACACATCCATATAAAACAAATTCGGATTCACGTTTAGAGTTAGCATCTGTTGCTTTATTAGAACATCCTTTTAGAACAATTGGAATTCATTCGATAACTGAAGATTATTTTGAACAGGAAGTTAACAGTGTTTATTGTAAAAATGGCGAATTTATCCAAGATGGTCAAACAATAGGTTTATTAAATTTCGAAAAAGAAATCACAGGGGATATTGTTCAAGGTTTACCTCGAATTGAAGAGCTCTTAGAAGCCCGCAAAAAGAAACGTGTAAGTAAACATACACCAAAAAATCAAAAAAAAGGCTTGTTAATTCGTAAAACAACAATTGATCCAAGCTTTGAATTTAGAAAAATGGGTAGTACAATTAAAGATACTGAAAAAATAAATCCACATAGTTTACTAAAAATTTATTTTTCATACTATGCCAAAATTAAATATTTAGTTTGTGGAAATAATTTGACTTTACAGCTGTGTCGTTTAGCAGACAATTATGAAGCAAGTTATCGAAGTTTTAAAAAAATTCAAGCGTTAATTTTAAATTCAGTTCAATCTGTTTATCAATCTCAAGGTGTTACCATTGCGGATAAACATTTAGAAGTTATCATTAAACAAATGACAACAAAAGTATTAATTACCCATGAAGGAGAAACGCCATTGTTACCTCGTGAAGTAATAGATTTATATCATATTAAATATATTAATGATGTAGTCAAAACACAAAATAAACAAACAGCCTGTTATGTGCCATTATTATTAGGGATAACAAAAGCCGCTCTAAATAATCCAAGTTTTATTTCAGCGGCAAGTTTCCAAGAAACAACAAGAGTGTTAACAAAAGCAGCAATCGAAGGTCGTTTAGATTGGTTAAGAGGCTTAAAAGAAAATATTATTATTGGTCATTTAATTCCAGCCGGAATTGGGTCTAAAAATTATAGTAATAGTTTTAATCATTACTCACGAAAAAATTTAGAAGTTAAATCTAACAGAGAATATTTGAAAAATCGCTAAAAAGTAGACGACATTCTTAAAAATTTGTTATCTTATTAGCATGCTTGTTTATTTTAATTAAGGAGTTAAAAATTTTATGGCTGATATTAGTTTAGCCCAATTACTAGATGCTGGTGTTCATTTTGGACATAAAGCATATCGTTGGAATCCTAAAATGTTTCCATACATTTACACGGAACGCAATAATATTCATATTTTAGATTTAGTTCAATCAGCGCAATTATTAAAAGAAGCTAATTCTTATGTTCAATCAGCGGCAGAACAAAACAAAACATTTTTATTTATCGGAACAAAACGTCAAGCAAGTGCTTTAATTGCTCAAGAAGCAAAACGTTGTAATTCATACTATGTGAATCATCGTTGGTTAGGTGGTATGTTAACAAATTGGGTTACTTTAAAAAGTCGTATTGCCCGTTTAAAAGCTTTAGAACAACAAGAAGCCGATCAAGTATTTAGCTTATTACCAAAAAAAGAAGCGTCACTACGTCAATCAGAATTAGAGAAGTTACGTAAACATTTGGATGGTATTAAAAATATGGATAGATTGCCTGATGTTGCAATTGTTATTGATCAAAAACGAGAAATGACAGCGATCCGTGAATGTCGAAAATTAGGAATTCCAGTTATTTCAATCTTAGATACGAATTGTGATCCAGATTTAGTAGATATTCCAATTCCAGGTAATGATGACGCTGTTCGTTCAATCAAATTAATTTTAAGATCATTAACGGATAATGTTCTTTTAGGTCAATCAAAAGTAGTATAAAAACTCATGATGAACATTACGGTAACCTTAAATAGATTGCAAAATAACTAATATTGTAAGGTGACAAAATAGAAATAATATCCTAAAACTCTTTAATTTTATTAAAAGAGTTTTAGGATATTATTTTTTTACTAATATTTTTTAGAAAAACCTGAAACATTTGGAAAGA
>Ga0209092_10002360_pt1 | contig 17406 bp, 12 predicted proteins | sample FraStrMetagenome_FD_187446 | JGI IMG/M metagenome (GOLD analysis project Ga0209092, IMG submission 187446) | Marine eukaryotic phytoplankton communities from Arctic Ocean - Fram Strait ARC3M Metagenome (SPAdes) (version 2) | ecosystem: Environmental > Aquatic > Marine > Oceanic | place: Fram...
GATTTTGGTATACCAAATATGATTTCATAGATACCAAATTTGATTTTGAATGCCAGATAAAAATATTGGTCTAGGGGTTATGATTTCATACAGGTAATATTGTTCTTGGTAGACCAATTTGATTTTGTTACGTAAAATATATTTTGCTTTGGTGCTGCATGCTGTAAAATATATTTTGGTAGACCAATTTGATTTTGGTACGTAAAATATATTTTGCTTTGGTGCTGCATGCTGTAAAATATATTTTGGTAGACCAATTTGATTTTGGTACGTAAAATATATTTTGCTTTGGTGCTGCATGTTGTACAATATATTTTTGTACAAAAACCGGTTTTGAATACAAAATATTCCATTTAGAGAGGTAGTAGGTGGGGGCCTTGCATGCTTAATTTCCTATGATGTATACTTAAGTGTAGCAAGTAAAATATAAATTAGATTATTATTATCAATGTATTTTATTTAAGAATAGAACTTAGGTATTTTTTGTTTAAACAAGCCTTATTTTATTGAAACTTAACAAGTTTTTTTGTGTTGAAAATGTTATTTTATGTATGAAATACAATATCAATTTCTACAAGAAATAAATGGCATATTTTTTATGTTTATTAGGTTTTCTTAAAACTATTCGCTTGTTTGCCATTAGAAACAATTGACACGTCTAAATAAATAAAACGAATCTGAAAAATCTGTCTGAAATGAAAAAATGAAATTAGAGTATTTCGTCAACAGCTGTTGATGCGTCTAAGTAAATAAAGCCGTAAATCCAATTAACATGTGTAAATAAAGAAAACAAAGCTATACGTTCAAGCATATGTAATGCTTAAATAAATGTTTCATATTGATTTGATTTTATTAAATATTTTTACAATATTAATTTTTTGTATTAGCATTTAGATATCGATTCCAGTTATTCTTTCCATTGAAATATATGTAACCAAATATGATTGTGGATATACTAAACGAATCCCTATTATCGCTAGTATATATTTCTAAGTGTATGTACTTACCATCAATTTTTTCACCTAAGATTTGATTTGCAATACGTACCATAAAATCAGAAACAAATTATTTGCACACAATTTAAATTATAGAATAGATAACATCAATTGCTACAAAAATTAGAATTATAGCTTCAAAATGGCAAAAAATGTAAGGGAACGGAAACGGAAAACCAAGGTAAGATAGTCTGTTGGAATTACATTCATGTGTGCACATGTTTTTATTAGAAACAAATAACGTCTATTTAACGGCTATATCGAAACTCGGAATTTCTCGGGAATCCGGGAGAAAGAGAATTCCTGCCAAAGTGTGCAAAAAATGAAGCTTCAAATTGTGCACAATATACTTTGTCTAGATAGCAAAATCAGACTTCCTTGTTTTTTCAAGCAGTATATCATACATTGGATATTGCACTGTTATTTTGGTAATACTTGATTTTCAAACTTTATGGATTCCTATTCCTCCTATTAATCTCCTTATGGTTGAATTTCCTTATACGTTTGTACTCACAAATTTGCAAGAACATTGTGATCATGTAAATATTCAATCATTTGTCAATAAATACATTAAAAATGATTTATGGAAAACAAGCAATTGATTATCAGCTCTGGTATACTGCCCTTAATTGGGTCTCTTAATTAGAACAATAGGTTGTGAGTTAAGCCTATATAATGTCTAAATAATTGGATTATATGCAAGTAAATCATTGGTATGCTTACATCTAAATAAAGCACATGATTAGATTGAGAAAAAAGTGTTTGAAGCACCATTTCACCCTATTAGGCAAAATTTCTCTTCAAAGCTGGATATATTTGAATGCTTCCGAAAGTTACCATATTATTCATCCTTCAACACACTCATTTTGCGTAGAATCTTACCTTAAAAAAAGAACTTCATTTTATTGGTATTCAGTAATATAACAATTGCATGGAAGGGGCATTGAGCCCGCCCTGGTCAGGGGGGCCACAGCCGATATCCCTCAGAGTTACTTCATAAGTAGTAAAGACTTGTACACATTATCAGCCATTACGTATACTCTTTTTTGTTGGGCCGTGAAAAGTTCTTGGCCCCAGTGCAAATTTAATATAACACGTTAAAATAAACATTACTACTACTTCTAGTGGTTCGTTGCTAAGTAGTCCATTTGTGGACTATGGACTAGTACGTAGTCCAATTATACGTATGTAGGATGATACCACTCTACATTTGTGACGATACAGAATATAATCTCAACATGAATTTAGCCTATTGATGTCAATAATATAGTGATTAATAATAATAATATATTAAAAGTAATGATTAGAGGCTAATTATGCGTACTAAGTTGCACGTAAAAGCTCTTGGACTACGCTGGACTACCACTGGACAGGACTGAAAATGGTGAAAATGGATTTATCAAATATTTCGAAAGATCCTGCAACAAAAGTTAAAACTAGTCCACACATGTTTCGGAGAATAGATCATGATAACCAGTCCCTGAATCTTGAATTTCAGATTAAAAGATGTAGTTTTCTTGACCGAGAACAAGGTGTTTGAAACTAGGCCATCTGTGGACTAATTAGGCCGTGTATTGACTACTTAGCAACAAACCACTAGTACTACTACATACTACCAGCGTCATATTCAAAAGCTTTGCTGACCGAAGAGAGTCTGGTGTGTGCATACTAGAGGAATAAAAAATTGAAAATGAAACGTGGTAAAGCAAACTAGTATGGGAAATATGCTTCAGAATAGGGAATTGGCATTTTGAACAAGTTCTGCCTGTTTTTTTCTCTTGTTGTAAATCTGTTTTGACTAAAAAAGATATCCCTCTTACTAAATATAGCTTCCGTAAATGCATGGAAAATAAGCGTACAATACATGTTGAGCCTTTTTCTTCGATCAATCTTTCTTCTTCTTCTTTTAAAGCAAACTATATTTTGAATTGGTTAAAAATAATATGATGAAAGCTTTTGTCTACTACTTTGATCATGATGTCAAAATTGGTTTTAATTCTCTATCATGATCAATTCTAACCATAGGATACAACTATCTTTCGGGTCCACATGTTTGTTGTACATAGTTTTGGACTCTGTACATCAAAATGCAAATAAAAGAATTCCTACCTAAATTAAAATAAAATCAAAATCCAAACAGCTGAAAAAATTGACCAGCAAAATACATGATAGTTGTGAAAAATAGTGTCCTACTACTAATATTTATTTTCATAGTTATAAACCTACAAGTTGAAGGTTCTCATCAGGATTATCAAAAGATTCTCATTATTTTTGTCCTCACACATATATTTTATAGTTGCTAGAGTATTTATCAATGCAATCTATATTGTATTTTTATTATAGTGGTGCCTTACTTGTTCAAGGATACACGCTTCCTCAACTTGGTTATCTGTCCTTTTTCATTTGGGAATCTCACCTTTGAGAACACCCCAATGAAATTTGATTGCATTAGTGTGTGCACCACTTTCTGCATGAACATAATTTAGTGAGTGATCCACTGCCTCATATTCTTTGCAGATACCATGATGACTACTTTAAAAAATAATAACAAATCAAAACTAAGAAGAGGATTCATTATTTTACAATTTGAGTTTTTGAAAAATTTTAAGTTGAAAACCAGAACTACTAATATGACCCTTTATGATTCATCTTTGAAATGAAAAGTGCAAAATTAACTTTCAAACCCTAAAATAAGTTTTATTCCAATTAGACTTCTCTATCCTTTTTTGTACAATTTCAACTTTTTATCTAAAAAAATCTATTTTGGCGAACTGAGTTCCTTCATGTATGGAATTAAAAGCATGTCGCAATAAGTATAAATGTATTCGCTTCGCATCAGTTTAATTTATCGTTCTCTCCTGTAATTCTTCTTCGCATTTTTTTATCTGCGCAATAAGGCTCATCAAGAAACCAAAATATGGCACAAGCTTTCATATTGACGCTCGCTATGGTTACTTAACGTCGACAGATTTGAAAAAGAACCTTGGCTATTCGATTCAAAACTGAATTTGAATCTCATTACGAGATCGAAAACCTTCATAGGTGTATGTAAATCAAGTCCCGTATAACAACAAAGCTTGACACCTTACCTTTATTTTTCATCAACAGCAATTTACGGTGACATTATGAAAACAGGAAAGTCAGTTGAGGTCCCTTGCAACGTTCCACTCTTATGTCTCTCTTCTGCCTTAACCCGAAAAGCCCCCTTAAACGAATTAGCATCATGGGTTGCCCTCTCACTCACTCTTGATGGAAGAGACAAAATAACGAAAATAATACAATATTCATGTCGTTTTCTGACTTGGTTTTATACCTCGACTTCACCAAGCGATATACATGCCAACTGCTACAAGGCTCTTTACAAATCTCTGACTGAAAGTCGAAAAGCATATCGTCTTGGGAGAACCATAACAGAATTCCATAAACTTCGAAAAACTTCACTTCTACGACAGAAAGAAAGACAGGAAAAGGAGAATGATAGTGATGACGAAGAATCGTCATGGTGGAGAAATCCTTGTACTGCTCTCAAACTCATAGGACTTGCGGGCTTTTGGCTCGGCGACAACTTATTTTATCTGACAAATATAGGATTTTTGGATTCAAAGTTTTACAACTCAATCCCAAGAAGTGCTGACGAAAATAGTGGAGATGTAAAGACGCAAGTCTTGTCTTTACGAAAACAACAAACAATTACAACAAAGCATTTCGCTGCACGATGCTACTTTTTAGCAGTGCTAGTAGGTCTATATGCAAATATTAAGGAAGTTCTTCTACAACGGAAAAAATTAAAGAATTTATGTAATAAATTACACATGATGGAAGTCGATAATGAATACTTCAACAAAAAAGTATCTACAAACGAACCTGTCTTGTCTGATTGTATTTTAAAGGGAGAGATAAAGAAAGCAATGGAAGAATGGGAAAAAGAAAAGGAGCAATATTTCATCAAACTAGTTGCTTTAGCGAAGGTAAGAAATCATGGTTGTTTTACTACTCATACAAATATATGTTTCCCTCTATCTCTAAAGATTTTCTTGAACAAAATATTGTACAGAGCATTTGCGATACAATTGTATTCAGTAACAATCCAGGCGTTGATTTGCACATGAGATTTCGTGGCAAAAAAATGCATGAAGGAATACATTGTTTATTTGGTGTTATATCTGCCTCTACAGTTATATACAATAAACTTCCCAACAAATAGAAACAACGACGATGAAGGATACTTAAAACACAATTTAAACATATAGTTTTCATGTAGCTACTAATTTAGGGCATTGAGGACATTGATTACAAACATCTTTATGAAAGGATTGTGTATTACCGTTCCGAATGTTCGTCTATACATGTGCAACAAACATCCATTGCGTACATTCCAAAATTACTATTCCCATTACCATGGGAAATACACCTCTCCCCTACATCGTACCAATCACAATTAAATTCAGTTCCTCTGGAATCGTACCATTCACCTGCGAGAGATGAAAGTGTGTAAACTAACGCGCTTACAGAATCAATTTTTTTTTCGCATACTCTAAATATAATATCCTGATTTGAATTGTTGTATCGACTCAAACGGAATTCGGACTGTTCACCCAAAACTTTGCGGATTGTTGTGCTTCTTCCATGCGATCCTACAACCATGGTTTTATTTGGATATTCCTTTACTTGCCTATTTATACCTTTTTGAGCATTATACATAATGTAATAATCTTCTAGTGGTTCCACATTCTTAATTTTGAGAACAATTGCATAAAGAACTGCATTAGCATTTGTTGAATTATAATCGTCCACTCCAAATAATTGACCAGACCAATTCAACCCATCGTTATCTGGAAATATTTCTACATTTCGATCTTGATACCATCCAAGTTGCCAACTATGTGCAGCATTGAAACACATGAGAGGATCATCATTTCTAGGATAATTTTTCCCCATATAACCAGTTTCGTCTCCATATTCGTCATTGCCCTCTGTGGAATGATGCAAGCCTATGTTATGCGCCACTTCATGCATAAGCGGACTCAAATATCTTCCACTTAAATTATTGTAAATGGACATTTTCCCATTTAAAAATGAAAACCCAGACCATCCCATGTTGAAAAAAGATCCAAAGTGAGTACCAAACCCTAGAAAATAAGCAACATGATCAATATCATCAAATCCTCCAAATTCCTTCTTTGTCTCTTCAGAAGCTAAATTATATATCTTTACCAAATCACGTCCAAATAAAGTTCGAGGGATAGTCACAGTTAACACACCTAGAGAACTGACTCCGGGTCCTGTTACTGGTTGAAATGAAAGTTGATTATGTGAACATGCTTGATATTGAGAATTCATGCTTCCCTCGTTTTTTCCAAAAACACCACGAAAAATATCTTCTTCTGTTAGGGAAAATAGATTCAATCCTGTGGCTCTAATTTTGACTAGAAGCATTTTCTTTTCACCTATTGATTCTGAAAATCTAGCAACTTGTGATTGTCGTGTTACAAGCATATTCTCTTCACTCCAACTAACTTTAGAATCTTGTTCTAAAACCATAACAGAATGATCAGGTTGTACCCACACATCTGTAATGTCTACCCAGACTTCACCACTTGTTAGGATATGTTCATTTTCTGAAATAAAAGATTGAGGTATATTTTCTAATCTATAATTGGGGCTTTTCAGTAGTTTGTGAAGATTTTTGTCGCGTGGTTTTAAGTGCGAGAGTTCACAGAACCAATCAGATCGGCGTTGTTTCCCTTTTGTATTTCCAGGATCAAGTACAATATCTACTTGAAAGATTTTACATGTGACTTTCTGTACATGTTTAAAGATTGAAAAATGCGTGGATTCAGAACTTGGTATATTGTGGATCAAATTTGTCTTCGTTTATCTTGAACGAAATTGAAAAGCATTATGCATAACGAAAGAGATATGTAAGGTAGAACAAAGCTTACCTGTAACATTTCCGCATAATCTTCCGCATTTGCAGTGTAATATTGAGGGCATCTTACTATACAACAAGTAAAATAAAATAAAATCGGGCATAAAATGCCACCCTTTCTTTTCATATCTTGAAGGAAGGTGATGAATGATGAAGTTCGAAATGGATTTTGTTTTCGATTTGCCGATTCAGGAAAACGTTTAAGTCACATATGATTCTCTAAGTGTTTATGGAGATACATGTGATATTTTAAGGAAGTTTTTTCATAGTGTGTGACTCTAAATGCATAATTTTATTTGCTCGTGATAATTTCTTTTATATAATTTTATTTAAATCCAAATTACTACTCATAAAAAAAAACCATAATACTTAGGAAAATGTATATTTAATTAGATATGAAATAATATGTACGGTAGAAAATTCAAATATACATTGTCAGAAAAAGAAAAATATAATTTATTATTATTATTATTATTATTATTGATAGTAATAATGCGATGATCAAATGGAAAACACCCGTCCGAAATTATCAAGGATTGCGTAGACTAGATTCTGTTTCTTTCTACTGAGGATTGTTACTTTCCTTGGAGCTTTTGCAAATGAAATTCTCGCATAGATGACGGCACTGATGATTTTACACTTTGCGCCTAATTTTATCACGGGGTTGATGAAAAGACGATATGAAACAAAAATTGAGAATACACATGAAGAAAAAGCTCAAGCCAAACAAGAGAATGCTGGTAATGATCAAGCGTTAGGGGAAGAGATTGCAGGAATAAAGCGTTTAATGGATAAAGAAGAAAATGAAAGAGAGAGAAAGTCGATTCTTCCTTCAATAATTCATGAAATTTCTTTCGACAGCATTTTCATGTTCTTTAGGTGGATATGGTCCCGACTCTTGGCCCATAATTATTGGATTGTCTGAACATGAAAAAGCAGCCTTTTTTATCTTTCCATATCTTTCTTTGCACTTTTCAATGAAGCCTGCTAACCACCGTTGCTCTTTTTCGTTAGTGGTCATTTCATAACCCTGAGTTATGCACGCAAAGAAAATTGGGAATTTCATTATAAAAAATGCAAGCGGCTTGTGTTACCATGCATCTATTGTGTAATCTTGATCTATTTAACATGTAAATCTATGGCCCAAGCTAGCATATATACAATATACTTTAGATTCCTTATCTCATGTCTACATGGTTTTTGCTGCGGCTTGCTCTTTTCTCCATCATATATTCCATCTTAGTATATGCGGTGGATTAATGATGTATGGAATCTTTAGTTCTATGAAATGCTCAGGTCATTTTATTTATATTACTGCATTATGCAGCTTCTTTCTGTTAGGCATTGTAGCATCTCAAAGTGATTGGTTGAGCATTCACATTCGTGAGCAATTTGATGTACCTATGTCATCACTCACAGTGTTGAAATTTTAGAATCTTTGACAACATTTATATGTTGAATGCTCTTGCATCAACAAGATAAGGTCTGGAGAATATTAAGGGGGTTGTTTTCAGCGGATTTGTTACTCGCGCTCTTAGAATTCTTTCAAACTAATTGAAATTGGCCAAATCCAAGCTTTATCAAAAGCATCCCATGCTGCATATATCTTTCATCCAATCATCGTACTGAGTTTCAACACCATATCAATTGCCAGTCATCGAACACTAGAGATCCAATTAAACTGAAAACGAATCCAAATTCTCGGAACATGGAACCACATTATGATACTTTTGGGTTATTTATTTGGTCGATTTTGGTCAATATTTGTTCCTATTTCATAACATTTCTTTTGGCCTATAAACTAAAGATGCTGCCCTGGTTACAATCCCTTTCATAAGATCTTATAATTTCATATTAAAAAACGAAGTGAATAAATTGTAAGATAAGTTTGAATACATGATATTCTTTTTCTCATTTTTCTAAATAAAATCCTGCTTTGCTTTGTGAAGATAACAGGTTGTGTTTTAGAATAGATTTGCTGTGTCACGAGATTTCCAATCAAGGTGATAAAACTATCAAATTATTTGTTTCTGTATGCTTGAATTCATTGCTCTTTTATCCGATGGGTTTTCTATTTTCCTTTATTTCTAATTTATACTATACTAACTTCAACATAGTTCTCTAAAAATATGACTAAAATAAAGGCGCAAAAAGTAGGACTTTCGAGATTGATTGTTTCACTTTCGTGGCGGAGAGAATTCAATTTAAACACTGATTCACAGACCAATGTAATTATTAACAAACAATTAGTTTATTTAGGCCTCAAGTTCCTTAATTTTCTTTGCGATAATTGCGCTCCTTTCCTTCTTTGCAACCATTACCTTAAACCTATCGAAATCAGTCAAAGAAGCTCTCTTTTTCTTTGCTGAAAGTTTCTTTGCCCATGAGCATTTCTCCCAAGTAGCTAAAGTATCAGCATCAGCCCAAGCCTTCTTTAGTGTTTTTGCCCTGGCATTACGTTGAATCTTTACGGTCAAGTCAGTAAGAGCAATACGCTTGAAAGGAATTACTTGCCGCTCGACTCCAGTAATTTCAGAAGGTCCATCAATCAAACATTTGTTTCCGTCAACAATATCGATGATAGTGGCGAGACTTCCACTCTCAGGTCCGTAATTGATAAGGACAACACGTCCAACTTCGGCATATCTGGTAAAGGTCATTTTCTGTTATTATAAAACCTTCATGATCAAATGAAAGAGGATAGCGAGGAAATGGTGAGAAATGTGCATTTTGCCAAAACAAAGAAGTTCACAAAATTTCCATCCAAAAGCGACAAACTCCATGCTTCCAGAAATTTAAACACAAATTGATAAGGCCAGCACCTCAGCGCCAGGTCTTCATAAGGGATAAAACGCAGATCCATATGACATTCATCATTGCAGGTAAAAGCATTGAAGACAAGGTAGCGTCAAAACGCCATGGACTCCGTCATGGTTTCGCACCTGATACAAGGGGTGAGGAGAACGATGATACTTGAGGTCCTAAGTATCGATGAAAAATTATTATTTCTACTTACGGGACAGTATGAAAGACTCCTTAATGGTATAAAAATCCGCAATTGATTTTTTCAAAATTGCTCATCGTACGGTCGTTGAGGTTCAATCCTATGTAAATTTTCACACAAGTAAGTGGTAAAAATTAAGTAGGAGTCATAACCGAATGCGATGAAAAGACAGGAATAGTTTCTCAACATTCTCTTTGTAGCGTGTAGCAGTTCTTTAGAAATTCGCATATTTTTGTTGGATGTTTGGCAGACATACAATATATTTTGCAGCAAAAGTCAAATAAGAAGAAAATCGCGAAAGAAAAACTAGAGGAATCATTTGTCTATGAATAACTTGTTTCATTAAAAATTAGTTTGAAGGATTCTTCATAAAGTACTTCCTTAAGCCTAGATTAACACAATTGGATATGATGGAATTAGCTCATGTTATTTAAACATTTTGTGGCCTACCAAAAAAATAAGAAAGAAATAAAAAATATGAGCCAAAACTATTTTATTCAAAATTGTATTTTAGAATAAAAAATTCACTTACTTTTTGTCAACATTTTGTGCTGCGGCAAACCTGTAAAAAAAGATTTTTTAGTTCAAAAGAAGATATTATAAATCAAACAACAATTTTCGATTCATCAACTTACATGGATGTGTATGGGTCATATTCTTGACCTTCAACAGCAATCTTATTGTAGTGCTCTTGGAGAGTCATAGTTCCGAACTTTTCATCAGGTTCTGTTGTAAGCATATCTTCAACGGCATAGTATTTTCCGATTCTTCCAAACTCTGCAGCATCTTCCAACTTTTCACTATTGAAAGTATCAGCGAGCCATTGCAAGGAGTCAATGATTACATCAAAAAGCCACAGTGGGGCAAAGAAGAAATTGGGTTCTTTTCCTACAGCGTTAAACAACATCTGTTTGAATCATATATTCCAAACAATAGGTGAAAAAATTTCAAGAAGGAAATAATTGACATATAAATGTGTCAAAAGCTACATACCTCTCCTTGCTTTTTCATTGTGAGGGGATCATCAGGTCCTCCAAGCTAATAATAAAGGTAGGGTTTAGGACAAAATAAATTAATGAAAAATGATTGTGTATAAGATCTGAATCAAACTTTCACTTACGTTGATGACTTTATTTTCCCTGGACTTGTCAACAATGCAGTCAATCAAATAAGTGGCCAAATCTGCTTCACTAATAGGATTGCATCTGGTAACCTCTCCATCACCAAACATAACAAATGGTTTTCCATCTTGCACGATTTCAAGCTGACCTGAAACACTCTTAAAAAAGGCTGTTGGGCGAACAATGCTATAAGTTAAATCGGTTTGCTCTTCTAAGGCAGCTTCGAACTTTAACTTGGCTTGTTGAAATTGTAACCAAGGGTTTTTGACACAAAATGCAGAAAGTAGAACAAAATGACGAGCATTTACCGATTCATCTCTTCCAGATTCAAGGCAGTTGAGAGTAGCTTGATAATCGATAGCATAAGCGTCTTTCTTCAATCCATTACGAGATGCGAGGCAAGAAATAACAGCTTCTACGTTTCCACCATTTTTAGCTTTGATATCGACCATAGTCTGTTACAGATAAAAAATCATAGGGTCAATCAGGAAATTCCTTAGAAAATTAAGAAAAATATTTATATTTTTGGTCGCAATCGAGTCATACCTTTGTAAGTGCATCAGCGTTTTGAACATCACATTCTACAACTTCGGCACCATCGAAAAACCCCTTATAATTGTCGGCCTTACTAGCATCACGGACAAGTGCAACAGTATTGTACCCTTGACGAACCGCCTCGCGTACGACAGATTTACCGATGTATCCGGTTGCACCTGCAATGATGGCAGTCTTTCCTTTTCCAACATCTGTAGTCACGATATCACTTTCTGATGATGCTAGCGCAAGAGATGCTTTCCTTTGTCCAAAGGTAGCAATTGGACTGAAAGACGAAGCAGTGGATGCAAACGATAGGAGAATAACGAGAGAAACAGTTCTCATTTTAGATGATTGAATTCAATCTCAGTAGATGCTATAATTTCAAAGCCTGAAAGAGAAGTTAGTGAAGAAAGAAAGACACTGTGAAGAGGATATTTCTGTACCTAACCGACTCACAAATCGTGCGTTCTGATGATGAATTTGGTTTTCTTTCTTCTATATCGTATGTATGTGGGATCTATACGAGTAACTTCAACAACAATAGAAATAATTAGGATTTAGGAAGATATCACTTAATGCATCATACGTCAGATTGTTAATCGCAAAAACGAAGATTTTTTTTGTTTTTGAGTTGAAACATAAAAAAACTGCTCATTCGTATAAGAGAAATCAATGAATTAAAATAAGGTGGCTATGGTGACAAAAGAGTACTGTGAAAAACAAATGAAACAACTTCAACATCTCTTCTTCATTTGATAGATGATAATCTCTTATTTTAACTACCTGCATGTGATGGAGAAAAATAACAATCGCAAAGATCTTCATATTTTCAAGATATTTTGCCATGGACCTTTTAATGCAAATGCTTTAGCAACAAGAACACTTAGACTCTTAGAATATTTGTATTTGGACCTTGCTCCTCTATATCTATCTTGCTTACGTGTATCAATCCTCGTCTCTTTCTTGTAGAATGAGTGAGCTTTTGGATGAATCATATTCATTCAAAAATGCTGCAACCTTGTGATTCTGCAACATCTTGGCCACACTTTGAGAGTCATCATAATCACTTATTTCAATCCATTTTTCCTTTTCAACAGCAAAGACTGCTCCATAGTCTATAACATGATGGTGAATATTTTGCGATTTTTTCTGAGCAAACATTTCTATCCCACAGGCCCATGTTCGTAAACCAGATGCTATATTCCAACTTTTCCAAAATAAATTTAAAAGATTTGAATTTGATTCATTCACATTGACAATTTTATCCTCTATGTTCTCTTTTTCCTGTTTCTTAAAGAGCTGCAATTGAGATTTGTGGACACAAACTATCTTTTTCCATTTTGTGCTTTTCGCATTATTTTCACTTGAAGGAGGAAAGTATACACATACTAAAACGGAATGGTCGCTTATTCTGTTGCCTATTTTCTGCACCAATTCTTCATATTCCGTCGTCCCTAATACTCTACCAGGCCAAGGTATTGGAAGAGCAGAATGAAATTGAGTATTTTCACTTTCGTTCCTTATTTGAAGATCGCGGACAAGGACTATGCCATCTGAATATAGAACAGGTTTTTTAATTGTTTCTTGCATGTTTGTGCTAGTACCATAATTTGTAATCATTGGAGGTTTTTGATAATCAGTTCCTTGGTCAAGGATAGATGATTTTGCATGCTTGCCATTAGCAACATTATTTGTCATAGTTCCTCGACCTTTTATCTGTTTATCTATATTATCATGAGAAGCTGGTTCTTCACGTATGTTGATAGCATTATTTCTTTTAGTGGACTCTTTCTTTTGCACATACAGAGCAGGTCTAGGAGTTTCTACTATTGCGGCTTGGGCATTGCTATTCCTTTCAGACAGTTGAATATCTTTCGTAGGAACAGAGTTTTTTTCCAGATTTATAGCTTCGTCAGTTTTCTTTTCATTGTTAGAATTTTCCTCCGAAACTAATCGATTTTGTGTGTTAGTTGTATGTACACTCATATCACTCCTATTCTGAACCAACACTTCAGTATTCTGAGACATATCTTCATTCATGCTCGACAATCTCTTAGGTGGATTGTCCTTAGTAATCGATAAATCAATATCAGTACGATCAAATTCTGGTTTGAGATCGATTTTAGCGACTGTGGAACGTGCAGATGATGTTTCTGATAATATTTGTTCCACATTAGACGAATCAGTTGTTTTGCAGCTTGAGGGTTCAGTGGATTTTTTTCCCCAAGAAGGCATCTTTATGGAATTCCTACCCCAACTAGAGTTTTGCAAAGTTGTAGATCGGTTTGAACTAGTTAATGGTTTACCCCAGGTGGGTTGTTTGATTTCCCTTCGAGTGGTGGAAATGGTGCTGCTATTTTCTAGTGAAGGAGTCGATGATTGCGGAGCCTCGATATGAGTTGAAGTATCTTTCGCTGGTGATGAATCATTAACTTGACGTAGACCAGACGGAAATCTTCGATTTTGCGTTTCTATTCTAAAGGATGATTTATCTAAGTTTTTCGAATCTTCAGCATTATTTAGAATCTCATTGTGCGCCTTTTTTGGATCTTGCTTCCATTTCTTATCCTCAAGAGTTTCTCTTAGTGTAGCCCATTTGGCTTTTCTTTTCTTTTTTCTTTCTTCGTCCATTTGAACACAATTGAGGTTAATTTAAGGATCGTGTCTTGTAAGGATTCTTGGAGGTTCCCGTTAAATTCGAGGTCCAATTAGTTTGTATAAAATTAATGCCTTTGATACGGGGAAAATCAATGGAAAATTTGATAAAATCAGTAATATTGGAAAAAAATGGAGGAGCGGTCTGCTGCCGCTGTATGATGATTATTTATTATAATTCATGTGTAAATATGAATCTGAACTCACATGATAAAAGGCCAATATGTTTTTCTCTATTTTTATTGCTCCTATTTTCATCTGGAATGCATATTGAGATAATCAAGATAAAAAGCAATCAATGGTTACATATTTCAGCAATCAGAGGATTTTTAAGTTTTGTAATTGGTGTTCCTTACAAATAATTTAAGGTATATGCATCAACGTCTTTTGCATGAAAACTTTAACAACAACAAAATCCTCGACAAATAAATATTTATCTTGTGATGAAAGTTATACAACAAATCAGATTCACAAGGCATCAAAGTATTGAAACCTATAAGGAAGGAGTAGGTTTTGGTTTATGATATTGCACCTGTTGCTTTTAATATTGAATTTCTAAAATAAGAAATTGAGATGCATTTAATAAACCTGGTCGGAATATAAGTTATAGAGTTGAGAGGCTTCGAAATACGTGCCATTGGCGTTTATTCGTCAACAAAGCCTAGAAGTGAATTGGTTTGTCATAAGTATCCATACAAGCCTCCTTAAAGGCTTCACTCAAGGTAGGATGAGCATGACAAGTTCGGGCAATATCTTCTGAGCTAGCACCGTACTCCATTCCTAAAACTCCTTCAGCGATCATTTCACCAGCATTAGGACCAACAATGTGAACACCAAGAATCTTATCAGATTCTTTATCTGCCAAGACTTTCACAAATCCATCTGAACTGCCATTTGCACGTGCTCTGGAGTTAGCTGCAAATGGAAAAGATCCAACATTGTATGCAGTTCCGGCTTCCTTTAATTCTTCTTCTGTTTTACCAACAGATGCAACCTCAGGGTAAGTGTAGATGACTCCGGGGATCGCATCATAATTTACGTGTCCGGCATATCCAGCAATTGTTTCGATAGCAGCAATTCCTTCCTCTTCTGCTTTGTGTGCAAGCATAGGTCCATCAATACAATCTCCAATAGCATAGATTGATGGAACAGCAGTTTTAAAGTGACTATCTACTTCAATTCGTCCAAGACGATCAGTTTGAATACCAAGTTCTTCAAGCCCAAGACCTTCAGTGTATGGGCGACGTCCAGTAGCAACAAGAACGATGTCGAATTTTTGATCCTTCTCCTTACCTCCTGCAGCAGCCTCGGTCTTAAGTGTGACACCATCCCCTTCAACTTTGCTCTCCATAACTTTGGTTTTCAATTGAAATTTAAACCCTTGTTTCTTAAGAGTGGTTTGGAATTTTTTTGTAAGTTCATGATCCATTGCAGGGCAGATTCTATCCATGAATTCTATAACAGTAACTTTGGTTCCAAGACGTGACCATACTGATCCCATTTCAAGTCCAATCACTCCCCCTCCGATGACAGCCATAGTTTCAGGAATTTTACTAATATCTAAGGCTCCAGTGGAATCAACAATTTTACCTCCGGCATTATCCACTGGCACTGGTGGTAAAGGAGTTACTTCAGATCCTAGATAGTAAAGAAAACAGTAGTTTTGTATATTTAAGTTTTGTTCTTGAAAGCGTTTTTCGTCCTGAAGCAGTATTTATAAAACGTTAAGTACTTACCAGTAGCAACAAGAATATTTTTGGTGTCTAAGCTTTCAGTTCCTCCATCACTCAATGCAACAGAAACTCCGTTTGGGCCACTTAAAGAACCCTTTTTTCGATGAAATAGCAACAAATTCGGGTTGCATTTTTAATTTGTGTAAGTTTGTTTGAAAAGGAAAAAATGAATTGAGAATTTTGAAAGATACATACCTTTCCTTTAAAATAGTCAACTTTATATTTCTTCAAAAGATGCTCAATACCTCCTGTCAGTCCTTTCACGGTCTGGGCTTTTGCTTGAAGCATCTTGTCAACATCCATTGAAATGTCTCCATTAATTACAATACCGTGATCTGCAAAGTGTTCCTTAGCATCATGGTAGTGGTGAGATGATTGGAGGAGCGCTTTTGATGGGATACATCCCACATTAAGACAGGTTCCGCCTAGAGATCCCCTCATTTCAACACATGCTGCTTTTAATCCGAGTTGTCCAGCTTTGATTGCAGCAACATATCCACCTGGTCCTCCTCCTATTATAATTTCATCCAAGACAAATTTGAATCGGTGAGAAGATGAATTTTATAAAATGAAAATATTCAACAAATGATGAAACTCTCGTTTTGAAATAAGACGAATAATTCTCCACCTCTGAAGAACGACGATCACCGCAACAACTAACCTACCTACAACAACAACATCATATTGATCTCCTAATGCTGGAGCTGTTGAAGTGAATGAGCGCGTAGCAAGTGATCTGCGGGCGGCGAAAGTGGTGGCGCGGGATAACATCTTTTTATTGTCTTCCGGTACTTCGCCAGATTATGTCGTGGGTAAATGCAATTTTGAACAGAATTTAAAAAAGTTCGTGCAGTTCCTCATGTGGTTCAATAAGGTACAATGCTGAGCGTAGTAAGAAAATATAATCGAAATTGTCTTTCACCTTCTACGTAAGTTTCCACCACCAATTAATTCATGATGATGATGGCATTTTTAACTAAAAATGGATGTAACAACTTTTGCCATCATTTATGATATTAATTAGATACCAGAAAATCATTATACTAAATGTATACATATGTAGGACATGCGTATCTATAAATTGAAAGAAGTCTAAATACCCACGGAAAGATCCAAAAGATTTTACAGGTGCTGCAAATCACCATATACGTTATCCATATTGGACAAAACCTCAAAATAGCTACAGGGGATGGATGGAATAAGATTCATTTTATTTCCTGCTCTCACTGCTGTTTCATAGCTTCTAATATCTGATTTCCACGTGTACAATTTATTTAGTTGGATAATTTGCATTCATTAAGTTACGTATCTATTGACGACTATTGCCGTGGATTCGTTCTTGTGTAAAAACGTAGTATAAAAGATACATACGATCTTTTATATGATGGAGTCTGTGAAAGGCATAATGTGGTGCTTTATTTGCTTGCTGGGT
>Ga0209092_10002364_pt1 | contig 17387 bp, 10 predicted proteins | sample FraStrMetagenome_FD_187446 | JGI IMG/M metagenome (GOLD analysis project Ga0209092, IMG submission 187446) | Marine eukaryotic phytoplankton communities from Arctic Ocean - Fram Strait ARC3M Metagenome (SPAdes) (version 2) | ecosystem: Environmental > Aquatic > Marine > Oceanic | place: Fram...
GCGAGAAAAGTCGATCCGTTTGAAGCGAAATGAAAGAATACAGCGCGGGGGCATCCAACCGCTCACGAAATATTTTCGTTGGAGAGCCTCCATAAATGAAGGGAACATTTGAGTATTTTGAAATTGTGATTATTATTTTCCATTGACATGTATGTACCCACGTATATACATAAGTTTTTGTTTTAATAAGTAATTAATTAAATCTTGTCGGGATTCATCTCGGCGAGTCGTGGTAGCGTGGGAGCCGTTTGAGTAGGGCCCCGGCAGCGTCACGTAAAATAATATAAATCATAGTTGACATAGTTAACGCATGATTTGTTTCATCTGCATGTGCAAGCAATAAAGTACTAGAATCAGTTTCCTTCCACAATTGAAACATTTTTCTCAACATTAATCCTAAGTTCACTGAGGAGTCAACAATGTGTAGTCGGGTCCTAGCCGTATAAGAATGGCGCAACTGATGTTTGATTGGTGTTTGTTTCGGAGTTTGCTCCACCTCAGGTGGTTTACAAGCGTCAATATTGATCTTTTGTGATGGGGTAATATTAATATTTTCGGCATTCACATTTAATCCTTCCGCATTGCATACATGTTCATTTTCAGAATTTATTTTTCCATCCACTTCCTTAATGGTACTAATCCTATTAATACTCTCCCCTTCGATGTGTTCAATATTTGTGTTTGCATTCATTGCTGCATTATCAAGCCTTGCTTCGACTGCCTCCCCTAATACTACTCTCTGCTCATTTTTTTGCTTTGTTCTTACACGCTTTGCCTCAGGGTTAACTATGGGTGCTCTCCCGTGAGACATTTTTGATGCTCTCTCTTGGTCGTTTCGTAGGCCTTTCAAAACATGGCACTTAAGAGCCTTCTTTTCTTCCAGTCTTTCCAATGCTTCCTCTAACACTTCAATAGGGTCTTCACGCTTCTCGTCGATGGGTAGGTCGATGTCCTCACTTATTTGTTGAATCATTTTCCACAATGTCTGACGTATATTCTCATCTTTTATTGTTGCTTCTTCCATTTCGATTTCTTGTATATTCATGGTATCCGATATAACTTCTCTGCCCTCATAAGGAGTTTCCATATTCATCCAATAATTTGGTTTTTTATTACTTTCCATCGTATTAGATTCCAATTTGTTGGCATTTGGTCTATTTTGATAATATTGCGCTGGGGATAACGCATTATATTTGTTTTTCCTCTTTTGCCGTACAAATGTCGTAAATTTAACCGCAGTATTCTCAATATTCGGCACGATCCCGACTTTTCTCTGATCAAGTTCGATATGCTTGGAATTTGGAATCTTCAAAATTTGTTTTCTCTGTTCATTTAAAAGTTTGGATTGGTTTTTGGGATTTGCTTGTTGTTCATTCATTCCTGCCATGTCTCGGATCACATCATAAAAATTACCTTTTGTTTTTCTCCCACAAACACTAGGCATTTGGCAATGCTTCTGTAACATGTATTTTGGTTTGGATAACCAAGGTAGTCCTCTTCCACCTCTTCCAGGGCCGGCATGGAGCCTCATCGTCTTACTGGTTTCGTTCTTTTCGTACGTAGCAGGTAGTATGTTGTAGTATGTATGTTATGTAGGTTGTACGTCTTTCACTTTTTCACAACCTTAAAAAAGTTGATGGGACGTATTGGTAGTCATTTGGGATGTCACTGAAGTCATCTTTATAAATAAAAGTATTCATCTTCATCAATTCACTAATCTCCTTATTAATAGCTTCACTCCATAAGTTGTTGCCATCTTCTTTATCAATAGCTAAAGCCTCTTGAATATTTCTAGGAACTTGAACACCAAATTTATATTTCTTGAATGTCTTCTTAATTTTTGCTTTGAAGATTCTTAACATTCGAATAAACTTGTTCGGATTTCGATGATGTCTTTTCGCCCATTTCCAACCCTTTAAATTAACAAGTTTGTTGTCATGAGCATACCTTGCAACAGTTAGAGGATCAGAAGTTTTAATAACTGTCATAGGTTCCCATGTAACTTCACCATTTGACCATTGAATCTCTAGGAAATATTTGTTACCTTCCTTTTTATGATTTAAAATACGGTCAAAAGAATACATTTCGGCATTCTCTTCATCTGGTTGGTTATAATGGTTGATTAAGCCATTGTAATCTCTTAATTCTTCCCCTCCATTGACGAACTCTATAATAAATTTGCCTTCAGAAGTCCAATCTTTAACTGTTGCACACTGCTTTACACCATCATATTCATCCAGAAACTTAACACCGATTATTTCTGATGGATCTACTGTAGGAGTAGGTACATTACCTTCGAGAATATCTTTTGTAGATTGAATAATAGTGTTTGGATGCACAGAATTTCCTACTTCGGTCCAGCCATTATTTAAATCGATGGCTTCATTATCCCATGAATTGTAAATATTCTGAGATTTGAATATATCCTGTTCATCTGGTACTGGAATTCTTATCACTTCATTCCCTCCTCCACTATTTTCATCTAAGTTCTCATTGTCCTCCGTATGCTCCGGAGGTAAGTTACCGTAGTTTGGTAAAGCGCGACAGTTTACGTTCAAAATATCCAATGCGGACCGTACGACGCTACGCGCCAAAACCGTTTTATTTTCCGTAAGTACGTAATATGTTAATGCATCCCCAATATTTTTCGCAAGGCCTAAGAACCGACCTGGGATTTCTTTACTATCAGGAAAGCTTGTTTCACTTTGAAAAACATAAATAGGTTCGTAGAAGGAATATTTGATCAGTGCAGAAATATCCGGGGTGATCCCGAACGCTGCTTCAATTGCGGTCTTGTCACCATAGAGTGACTTAGAAGATGTATGATTCAAAACATCTATAAAATATTTGGTAGCATATACCCATAGCGAAGTGGGTGCTCCAGTATGATCAAGAATGCGATTAGTGCCCTTCTTAATTTCTTGGATTCTACGTTCAGAACGATTTTGTTGGGGATAATGGGGTTCGGTTGTACTTTGAGCAATGTTGTATTTTCGAAGAATACCTTTCCACACTGCACTTGTTTCCATATTAGCATTATCAGAATGGACTCGATATGGAGCTCCAACATCAGCAATAAACTGTTCCAACATAGTAGAACCTTCAGATTCAGTAGTCATTTCGTAGCCTGCCGTGAACATACTATCATTTCCTACAAACAGCTGCATACATGTAGCTTTGCTGTTCAGGCCCGGGACCGATGCAAAAAATGTGTCGGTTGAGTATACTTCTTGGAGCCGGTTTCGATTGAGTGCAGGAAATTGGGATTTGAAATGACTCCGGAGAGGTAGCCTGAAATAATTCTTTGCCAGCCTGGTAGTTACTTGCAGGGTACGTTCGAGCACTGGTATAGGCATCCATGCCATTTTTGCTTGTAGAGATAGGAGATCATCCTCCGTAATGGTTGATCTTGCCATATATGCATGTACCTTAAAAGAACCTTGGAGGTCTTTTGGATCGAAAATAAATGTTTCGGTAATATGCATATTATTGCTACTGGGCATTGATGCATTAATTTCAGGTGCATTCCATTGGTAATCAGATGTCATGACTAGCCTGGTACATCCAGTAATCTCATCCTTTGTGGGTTCTCTAATTGGAAAGGATAACAATCCTCCTTTCACTGCTAGTCCAATGGAAACATCATCTATGATAATGTTTTGCTTTTCTCCATGCTTCAGTGATATATCGTTCACCACTACACCATGGTCGCGAGCTTGATACGTGCTTAACAGAGAAGTTCCGTTGTACTTAACGTATATTGTCTCATTTACTTCAAGGATATAAGTTTCTTCATCCAAATCAATGGCAGTTATAGCTGTGACAATTGGAAGTTCCTCAATCTTCATTTGATCCTGGAATCCCTGGACACTAACAGTTCTATTTGTTGTAGATTCAATAATAAAACCATTACCTACTAATGATGTATCACACCCACCATCAATAAGCATGTCGCCACAACTGGATTTTTGGTTTCCATTCATTTTGCATGTATTCATGATGATCCGAGATACGTGAATTGATCGATTGTCATAGATATGTTCATCGATATAAGTGTTATCAGGTGGAAATTGGTGCAATACTTGATGATTACACTTGAATGGTACAGGGATATACGCATATTCGAATAAATGTCCACTCGTCAACTGAGCTGGAGGTAGATTGTAAGCTCTTGCTCTTTTACGACGATCTTTGGATGCTTTTCGGATAGCTTCGATTACTTCAGAGTGAAGATTTTCATTGAGTTCGTACCATGCTTTTTCAAGCACATCATTGATTTCGGATTCCCAAACTTCATTATTCAGGTGAAGATCATAGTTATTAGGGTCCGTAACTGGTACATCTTCAATGGATACTTTTCCATCATCTTGATACACCACTCGAGCTTCATGATTATTGCGTAATAGGGTTGTTTCTGATGGTAGGGATCCATCATCTACATCACCTAATTGGCTGGGATAATCATCTTCCAAATCCACCACTGGAGAAAAGTAATCAGCGTTGTATTTGGTCATTAGAATCCCCGAAACTCTCAAAATATATTCAATTAGAATTCTTGCATTTGGCGGTAGATTATCCATTGAATAATCTTCTTGGTCACCATAGAATCCGCGCATGACATTACTGTCATATAAATCAGAACAGCTGGTTGAGTCCTTGAAATATATATATGTATTGATTTCCGTAATTCAATCATTGAAATATCCATGTTTCCGAGGCACTAGAAACGTACATTAAGTAATAGTCGAAATGCACCCTTATTCTTTTGAATAGGTCAGATAGATTCCATGCGGAGAAGTGAAGGTGCGGGATCTGTCTCAGTGCATTGCCGATTTCACCACTATAAATATACCATACACAACAACATATTTGTTTTAGAAAACATAAATATCATCATCAAGTTGAAGGTTTTTGACATCTCTAAATAGGATATTTTATTCTTGCAGTTGTCAGGTGTATTTGGATTGCATAAGACAAACATGCGTCATGTGGCAAAACTAATTATCAACATATGCAGACTCAATCATGTATTCTGTTTTTTGAAATTGTTCTCAAACACCAATGAGAATTCGATTATTTAGGAAAAACATAACTTACATCTGATAAAGTCGTTGAGAATTCGACTTCTTTAAACATCTTATTTGTCTAAATAAAAGTGATTATAGATTGATTCCCACTAAGTCGCTGTAATTAGCCAATTATAAAGATACTCCTGACCTATGTATATATATATTATATTCCTATTTATTACAGATTTCAACATTCTAACATACGGACAGATAGGAGACACGATATCTTTTTTACTTCTAAGTGAAGAGTTTGAGTCGAGAAGCGTGTTTCATTTTTATGTCATAAAAATAGAAATTTCTTGAAAACGGTTGTCGCCTGATTCAATCGAGACAAAGAACAAATAGTTGCAGCCATGAAAGGTAACCTTGCAAATGCATACCTATCCGCTCTTATTGGGAGCTTTATTTTGAGTTCCAAAACACAAATAGTTCTTGGATATGAAAGGAATCTGCAAGACAACACACAATCTTTTTGTGCAAAAGAGGTTCAAGATGTGTCATATTTTTGTCCTGTGCAACGTTATTGTTCATGGGAGAATATGGAGAACGATGTAACAGGGTCTTTAGAAAAAGATTTAAAATACGAAGAAAATTCGTGGAACTATAACAATGCAATAAATGAGGGGATTGAATATATTGCTTTCTTGGAATTAAAAAAACAGGAAATGTCAGCATTGCAGGATCTTGGGTTTGATGAAGATTCTCACGATTGTTGTCATGGACATTATGAGGGATATGATTGGTCTGATTTTGCAACAGCTGATTTTGATGGTGTTCGAGCCGCGTGGGGATCTATCGGTTATGATGAAATTGCTTGGACCACAGATATGCTCACAGAGTTCTACGATTATTGGTGGGACGAATTATCAGAAGATCAACGATCCCTATTGAGTGACGAATTATGCTACACAAGAGAACTATGGAATGGAATACCCATGTCTGCATGGCCAGAAGGAACAATGATTCCTGGAACTGATGAAATACAAGAAGTGGCAGAATTTAAATTACAGCCAGATTGTCGCAATGAATCTCCAGATTTTGAATATTTTTGTCCTCTCAATAGATATTGTAATTGGGACTCCTATCTGGAGGAAGCAACGTCTGTACTTTCAAGAGAACTTTCCTACGACGATAATTCATGGAATTATGTTACCGAAAATGAGGATATTGAAGCGAAGAGCTATTTTGAACTCAATAGTAGGCAAATAGGGACTTTGAATGGCTTAGGCTATACTGGAGATTCACATGATTGCTGCCAGGTGCATTATGATGTTTACGACTGGTCTGACTTTTCAGATAGCACTCATGACGGCGTTCGAGCTGCTCTAGAATTGATTGGTTATGATGAAATCCTTTGGAATGCTGGAATCGTCACGGAAGATGCTGGTAAATTTTGGGATAATCTTTCTGAGGAGCAGCGCTCGCTGTTAAGTTTGGAAATGTGCTACACCAAAGAAACATGGGATGGAGTCATTATTCCGGAATGGCCTGACGATGTAGAAATTCCTGGTTCCAGGAGTTTGGAAACTGAAGTTATTCTGACAGTTTCTCCAACAAATTTTCCAACGCCTTCTCCAACAGATTCTCCTACATCAAAACCTACCGTAGCTGCAACAACAGGAATCCCAACATTCATTTTTTCAGAAGAGCCAACAACTATTCGTTCTCTCGCTCCTGAAGCAAATGAAACTTTTACTCTCTTTGAGGAAACTTCCGAACCTAGTGCAACAACAGTCGAAATCACAGATGAACCAACATTAAGTCCAACTGAGCATCCTAAACTTGCTTCAGCTTCACCATCCACTGCAAAGCGTATAGCGGAAACACCTGCTCCAACTGTGACTGCTGATACTGATGCTTCTACCATTGTAGACCAAATGGAAAGTAAAGAGTCCGATCTAACAGCCAACGAAACTATTAGCACCTTCTCACCAGCCCCCACTCCTGTGCCTATCAACATCACTGACCATTTGACACCATGTCGCGATCTAGATCCAGATCTCTTTTATTATTGCCCCCCACTCCGTTATTGTGCATGGGAAGGTCAACCAGTAATTGCATCTGATTGGCTAACCAATCAACTGGGATATGAGCGAACCACATGGAATCTTTATTCTCAAAATCCCGCTGAGACTTCGTGGTTTGAGGACCTGCCACTTTCTCAGCAAAGAGATCTTGAAAGTTTTGGTTTTGATATCGAACGTCATGAGTGCTGCATGAACCATTATGAAAATTATGGATGGCGTATGTTTGATAGATGGAATATGACTGAAACAAAGGCAGCATGGGAAACACTTGGATATGATGAAGAAAAGTGGAATAATGGATTGCCTACAGAATTTGATGATTTGTGGTTTGATGAGTTACCAGAGGCAGTGCAAACTGCTCTAACAGACCAATTGTGTTACACAGAAGAGCTGTGGAATGCAGTACCTTTGGACTTTTGGCCGGAAGATGCAACCTTGCCAGGCACTTATGATCTTAGCGTTGTTGACGATTATTATCTAACTGAGGAAGACAAGACTAAAGAAGATGCATCTGAAGACGAAGAAGAAGGAGAAGAAGATGAAGAAGAATCAGCTGCTTCCATGCTCCATGCGAAATTCTTCACGAATTTTGTTATTTATTCTGCTGCGATCTTTATGGCCATCGTAAACGTTGCCTAACGCGAATGTAATCCTCTTCATGTCTTCATTAAGTCTCACGCAAAAGTTACCTTGTGAATTGTTGTGTTGTTTCTTTGTAAAATTTAGTAATTATGTGTAGGTAATGTAAGTTATATGGATTATCAGCTATCACATTTGTATTTTTCATTAAAACAATGTTTACAGCATGTTTTTCCTCTTTATCGTTTCTATAGTGATTCTTATATCCTTTGTGTATATACTAAAAGAACAAATTTGACAACCAGCAGCCTTCCATAAATCGAGTATTTTTGGGAGTGGTCAGGCAGGACGAAATGATGAGACTCTTTGTGTTTATGTAGCTTGAAACAACAATGGCTTTACTGATTTCATTCGGTGACATAATGTTGTTAGTCTTAAATTCTTGAATAATTCTTCTTGTTGACACACCCACAAACGAAAGTGAAAGATTTCATACTTGATCTCATGAACACAGATGCTTTGTAAGTTGATCCATGAACATAAAGCTCATTTGGTTATGCAAAATCATTTTCTTCAATTTGATTCGATTTCACTAATTCGAGATTCGAGATGATGAGAATGATGGAATATATGTCAAGCTAAATTCTTTGGCACGATACAAACATACACTTTTCATATATTCTCTATTTTCTTTATCAGGATTTTCCAATTTGAGAATACCAAAATATTTAATATATGATGCCAATCATATTGATCCAATCTGATCAGAAGTTGATTTGCTGGCTGATCTTATGTAAGAGTGGATATGAAGATTCATTATAATTCTGGAGAAAGATGAGTTTTTTTTTCGTCCATGTCACAAATTGAGATTTTGGGGTTAGCTCAGTGCTATGATGTATAAATTGTGACGTCATCCAAATATCTAAAAATATAGACGATGGCATGTTGTAAAAAAGAGGCCAAAGGTTCCAGCTGTTTCTTACAAATCTATTGTCAGAGCAGCAGTCCATAAAAAATAAATAGAAGAAATGTTCTGGAAGAAATATAAGACATTTAATTAAAAGAGGTGTTTGCCCGGCACATGTCAAAGAAAACGCCTATCATGGCTTGAAACGTAACCATCATTTACGTGCGTTTCTTGCTGAGTAATTTTTGGAGTTCGAAAAAAAAAAAAAGGAATCGTTTCTCTGTTTTTACTCTACGTGATAAATCAGTATGATTTGTACAGGTTTTGCTCACGTCACGCAACATTTTCGAAATTGTTTTGCATCAGATTTGCTCTGATTCATCCAATTTTAAGAAAGAGCTGTCCTTTCTGCTTTGTTTGAGCCTTGAGTGATGGATTAATTCTTAATCCAACCACTTACACCTCACATAAAATAAACCTTCAAAGTATCTTAGAATACATCATTGAATCAGCCATGGCACCTTGCAATGATTGTAACACAAACCAAAGCATTGACTCAGACAATTGCTGTACAATAGGGAGAAAGCAAAACATCCCACTTCATGAAATGAAACCTTCTCGATGGGCTCCCGCCATGATAACGATGATGTTATTGAGTTCCGCAAATGCAATGGTGCCAAGCACTGGACACAGTCGAGTAAGATTATCTGCAATGGCTTCACCCTCAACAACAAATCCATCAGGATCCTTTCTTGATACTGCGAGAAGGATTCGTATGGAAAGGTTACAGACTGACAAAGGCCACAACAATGCGGATGAGACAACTAGACTCAGTGGACTGTTCGGGAAAAAATATATTTCACAAGAAGTTGATGATTTGGATATGAATGATTTGTTTGGAGATAATCCATCTGGTTACATAGGCTCACAAATACTGGAGGAAGACATCATGGCAAAAAAGATTAAAGAGCAAGACATATCGAAGCTGCAAAAGGCAACTGGATCGGAGGTACTTGATATGGAATTGCACCTTCAAATGGAAGCAGCTAGAAGAAGAGCCAAATTAGCTTCCTCTTCCGACAAGAACGCAGCAACTATCACTGCTTCTGCATTTGTTGAAACCAGTGAGGTGGATGCCACAGCAAGCGAAAAGTTTGCTATGAAAATGATACCATCGCAACTTCCAGCTCCTGTAAGGGTTGCTCCGAAAAGAGGAGGAAAGCCAAAGAGGAATAATTCTGTTGTAAGAGCAAGCATCAAAGCTCCTACCTTGCAAACATCTAACATATCATCTAGAAAGTCTTCATCGACGCAACAACTCAATCAACGTGTGAAGAAACGACGAAATGCCTCAGCACCCACAAGAAGAGTCACACACGAACAAGAAATTAAATTAGCCCAAATTATCCAAAAAGGAGCAAAACTACACAGTTTGAAAGCAGATTTTGAAGCGAAACAACATCGTGATATTTCCAAAAAAGAATGGGCGGATCTAGCCAATCTCGATTCTCCCAAAACACTACGCCGGTTGGTGTCAGCCTATCGTTCTGCCAAGAATGAACTAGTATCTGCAAATCTTGGACTTGTGTATGCCGTTGTCCGACAGGGATCACAACCAAAACATGGTGTCTCGGAAGAAGAATTAGTTCAAGAAGGGACTTTGGGTCTTCTCCGTGCTGCAGAATTGTTTGATCCTGACAAAGGTCTTCGTTTTAGCACATACGCGACGATTTGGATTAAGGGTGTCTTGGGGAACTCCAAATTAGATCAACCCATTGCTCTCCCAAGCAGAGAGAAAACTAAGTGGAATAAAATTCAACGTGCGACCGCCGAATTAAAAGCACTATATAATGATGATGAATCGAAAGTCACACCCAAAGAATTATCTGTTATGACATCGATTCCCGTGAAAGAAATTATGGACTTGCAATACAAAATGCCACGGACTAAACATATGTTGAGTTTGGATTATCAATATACTGGTACCACAAGGAGTGGAAGCCAAGAAGAGTCCACTAATGAGATTTATGGAAATGATGCACTTGCTGAAAATGACTTGGTAGAGACTCTGCAAATGAAGGCTGACATCGTTGCTGCTCTCGCCAAAAATTTGGAACCAAGAGAAGCGAGATTGATGCGATTACGATATGGCTTACACGATGGAAATATGAGAACTCTTGTAGAATGCGCTGAATGCATGGGATTAAGTAAGCAACGTGTACAGCAATTAGCAATTAAATGCTTAGAGAAATTAAGAGAGGCAGATGATTGCAAAAGCCTTCAAGAATATCTCCTCACTGTAGCATAAAATAAGTCGAATTCATTTTAAATTTAGATGCTAACAAAAGCTCAAAGTTCTCTTTTTGGAAGAAAAGTTCTGTTTCATTTTCTTCGTCATATTTTAAACGTTTCTCTGCATTCTACTTGCAAACAATAAGCTTTTCCATGGGATTGTATCTTTTGTCAAATGTCTTTTTCCTAAGCGTTTACAGCAATATCAAAAGTAAAGATCCACATGACTTTACTTCGTTGTGGTATGGAATAGAAAATGATTTGAGAATAAAATGATGATCTCGCTGATCTCTATGCAGTAGTGTATTTCGTATTCTCTATATCTACAAGGTTCAGAAAAATTAGAAGGAGTGCACAACGATAAACAAAATTATCTCCATGATGATGGATTTCCAAAGAAGAGTACTTTAGTTTTTTTCATTAAATCTATATTACACCAGCTCCTCTAATGAAATAGAATCAGTATACAGTATATAATAGAAAGATGTAAATCCTTCATCACTACGGCCGTCGTTGCAATATTTCCAATAATAGATCGTGACTTAACTGTCTAATTCCTTCACTCTTGGATATAATGTCAAAATTGGCAATAATATATTCCATACATATATCTTTCAATTCATGGCAGTGCGTGTCACTTGCACTTTGTAATAAAATAGCCGCGTTTTCTTCATCCAGACTTCTTCGTACCATCACAACACACATATTCTTTAAGCGGTTCAATTGATACAAATCTGCCGTGAGGAATAAATCGACTGCGTATTCTAAATCAATCTTCACAGCATCAGTATATATATATTCCATTAAGAGAAGGAATACCGCATGCGGTATATCCGGAATATGAATTTCCCGTTCAATAGATTCTCTCATTCCACTTCGGAACATGGCAGCAAAGTGTTCGCATCGTTTTGATAAAATAGCTCGGTGGGCATAGACTGGTTGATTGTCGACAATAAAAGTCACATCACTGCAAGCAAAAAGGGACAAAGAAGGTGAACAACAATTAATTAAGAAAGGAGTAAAATGCAAGCAATGGACATACCTGTATTCTTCGTCGTCCACCATATCCCTCATACTTTGTAAAAAGGGCGGAGTTACAGGAATACTATTGTCACCATAATTACGAACAAAGTTTCCTGATTCATCAAAGGGTTCCACAAGAGCAGCAGTATGTTCATTATATGAAGCAACTCGAACGACTCTATGATCTTTTAATTTCTTTACCAATTGAGGAATGCAGACTTTTCTCGGGGAGGCATGACCGAGCTTTCCATGATCACCGTTACCCCATGTATAAACTTTTCCTTTATTTGTAAGAGCGACAGAATGAGACCAACCACAGGTAATTTGAGAAATAAAGATCCCTTCGAGACATTGCACTAGTTTGGGAAGACATTGGTTGACTTTATCTCCGTGGCCTAATTGTCCATGTTCGCCTCCTCCAAAGGTATGTACAGAGCCACTCTCAGTAATAACGGCGGTATGGAATCCTCCACAAGCGACTTGTTTTGGTCGTTTTCCCAATAAAGCTTCCACTAAACGAGGGCTATGACAATTACGTTCACCATTATGACCTAGACGACCAAATTTACCTTCTCCCCAGGTATGTACCTCCCCATTGTTGGTAAGACAACCTGTATGGAAGCCACACGCTGATAATTGAATGACCCGTTTGGAAGATAATTTCTCCAATAATTTGGGCGTATACTGATGGCCTTCAGTATCTCCATGACCAGCTACTCCACTTTCTTTATCTCCCCAAGTGTACAATGACCCAGTAGTGGTTATAATGGCTGTATGTCTAGACCCACATGCAATCTGCTGCACTTTTGTGCCCACCAAGCCCTCCACTCTTTTGGGAGCTGTGTGGCCGATCTCTGTACCATGGCCTAGTTTACCATACATACCACCGCCCCATGTGTACAAATCTCCATTGCTAGATACAGCAGCTGTATGATAACTCCCACAGGTGATCTGCACCATGATTTGCCCTGACAAACTCTGAGCAATCCTTGGCACATATTTCCAGCCATTGTCTCCATGTCCCAATCGTCCATCATCGCCCCGGCCCCAAGTATAAACTTCTCCATCGGTCGTTAACACCACTGTGTGGCCCGACCCACACGCAATTTGACGAACCCCAACTCCTCGTAAGGCATCTACATAAGCAGGCTCATCCTGATCCGAAGTATCACCAATGCCTAATTGTCCATCTTCCCCTCGTCCCCAACTAAACACGGCCAATCCACCGGGCCCACCGAAGGAATTCATCATTAGATTGGAATGGTGATGATTTATGGCATTTTGGGCTTGATGTGGTTGTGGTGGCTGGTGAGGATATGTGTGATCATATCGATGATAATCTCGACGATAGGAAGATGTCTCACGAAGATTGCATCCTGCAGCTGATCCTCCATGACCAGAAGATCGTTGTCCGCTCATACTCAAAAATTATGTATAAATATATTTATGTGTATATTTTTTCAAAACTAGAAAACAATGGCGAATGGGACACAGCCGAATACCCTACTTAGGGAGATGCACTGACGAAACAGACGAGAGAGAATTGGTAATGAAATTATTTCAATCTGAAATGATTCAAATAGTGGGAATGAGATTTCCTTTCGTCTTATTCCACACTCCAATACAATGTTTTGTTTCAGGACGGTCTGTTGCTTTGTGGGAAAGATCTGTAGTAAATGGACAGATCCGACGTGTTCCATACCATACCAAGGTTATGCCTCATCATATAAAAATGACGTCATAATTGGAGGATTCACTAAAAATATAGAAAAAATTGGTGTGTGTATATTGAAAACTCTTTCGAGAGACAATGATGACAATCAATTTCAAATCTTTATCGCTTATTTTTCTCTTGATTTAAACTCCAAACAATCACCACCATTGTTCCAAGCTAAAAGATGGCAGAGTCAGAACAAGATATCCATACTTTTTCCTTCTTTCATTTTTGCCATTTTTTTAGTACTAGATTATAAAAGATCAAAGATCGGGCTTCGCAATATCATCATATGTCTTATAGTCATAGCGAGTAATTAAGAGGTTGCTATATGTATCATAACATTACATAGCAATCGAAATTGTGATTTATTTTGAACTAACAAACATATATTTTAAACACGTTTAATCACGTTGAATCCAGTCACAGATGATTTCGCAGCTACAATCTCTTCATCAGCATATAAAATCTTCCATTGACTTGGTGGTCTATCTTCTTTCCCTCGAACAACATAGTCTAAATATGGACTTTCATTCGATGTCTGATTTAATACAAGAGAATCGCCATTAATATTGATGGTGGGAAGAAAAGGCAATATTTCTACTTCCAATGACATTTTATTTTCCTTCTGAAAATCAAAAGTAATAATTTCTTTATTGGGCATATATCCACCCGAAATCGGTCCCAAAAAAGGTAGATTGAAAACAGCTGAACTAAATGTTAATTCAAAAGATCCATTGAGAGACGATAATAAATCCGAACATAAAATTATTGGTGTGCATGATTGATGCAATTCTTGGAGTATATGAATTATATCGACTGCTCTAGCAGTTTTGTCAAATGCACATTTTTGCAGTAGGCTTGATACTTCTTTTTCAGAGATAGTACTACTACCAGTCATGGAAGAGCTTGAATCATTGGGCGATGAGGCGTTTTGGAGGAAGGATCGCTGTCTTGTGAATGAAATTGATGTTTACTCTGATGATAGGTTTTTCTTTTGGTTCCCCATGAAAATGCATAGACGCTCGTGCTTATGCAAATAATGTGTGATGTAATGTAGAGGTATAATAAAAGACCTTTTCTCATCCTTTTCAGATCTGCGGAACGATTTGTAATAATTTATTAATACGTATGTAAGAAGTCATGCCAAACGCATTTTCCCATTACTTTTTCAGAAATGAAGAGATTCGTTCTCACCAGCGCAGACAAACTTCGGCATCAAAATCAACCGATGACGCAAAGATGCAAAGATGTCATTTCTCCATTAAGAACTATAGCGAAGTAGCTCAATTTATTGCAAGTTCTCCTCTAGCCTTCTTGGACTGAAGTCTAGATATCCACCATGCGCAATCTTCGTATCCTTATTGTATTGTGCATTCATCAAGTGCATTCATGTAAACAAACATCAATAGCATCACATTCACATATCGCCTTTCAATTTTTCAGACCCAAAGCCTTCACTTCCTCATCATCATTGATCTACAATCCAATATCTCCCAATTATGATCAACATCGTGGTGTATCCCTTACCAGCACTATTCTTTTTGCAAGAGGAGGCCGAGGTGGAAAGAAAGATAAAAAATCCAATAAAACCATTTCCAAGTCTAATTTACCCACCAAAGACTGCGTAGTTTGTGGCAGACCATTCACATGGCGAAAAAAATGGGAACGATGTTGGGACGAAGTCACATGCTGTTCTAAGGCATGTAACTCGAAACGAAGAAGTGGAGAGGTATTGCTGGATTAATTCAATTTATTTATCAGTCATAAGCAATATAACAAAAGAACTTTTGGAAGGATTGGAATGCTCAGCATTATCTTTACAAAAGAATAAGAAAAGGAATGACTTACACATTGACTTTAAATACTACATGGAAGCACTGCAAATGAATCATTGTTTTTTTATGTATTGGATGATTCGGAACAAAATTATTCTATCGCTAAATATTGGATCAGTAATAACATCAGCATGCATAATAAATAAGTGAAGTCGCCAAACCATTTATACCAGTTTCAATCGACATATTTTGTTTGAGTCAATTATTGCAATAATTCTTCGTGAAATATGAAGCTTATAAGAACAAATTAAATGATACAAGCATCTCCTGCGGCCAAATCTTAGTATTGCAAATGTTGGTATTTATGCCTCTGGTTTAGATAATGATTTGGGTGTATTTTTTATTTTTGGGTGGATTTATGAAGCTAAATCTGACTGGTGGCTAATGACAAATCATCTTTTCTTTTATGTGAAACTCATTTCAAGAAATGAGGCATCGTGAGATAATGATTATTTCTTCTCTTTTTGTTTTCTGCATGGTAAGGTTTTACTTCTTCTTCCAATAATTCATTACCTACACTCGTCAAAAATTGTCCATGCAGTATACATCCAAGAAACATATTTTAATTTCTCTTTATAACACACTTCATTTGTTGCCTATCTTTTTCTAGTTTTGCCGTTATAAATTTCCGTTTCTCAATTTTTTGCCTAAAATAGCTGCTTGGGGTTGATAGCTTTAAACACCTAATGAGTCTTAAACCTATATGATTATCTAAGTAATATTTGTTGAAACTACTATCTGATATTCAATCTGATATAGTTTGGTTGTAAAGTAACAATTAATCAATTACAATATGCCTTTTATCTTAATAGAATGAGAAATACTTGATTATTTCTCATTCACACATTATTTCTATAGTTCATTTCAATATTGATTTTCTGACGTATTCTGTATCTTTCAATCTTTTCATTTTTACTATATCAACCCTCGTTCTTTTGTTTAATTCCTGTTTAAATCGACACAGCCGTCAAATCTGACCTTCTTTTCTGTATCACTAGGTAATTCTCCAACAATATTTTGTTCCACAATAACAACACATTTGAGAGCAGTCAATTTCAACAGATTTACAAGTGTATATTGAAAATATCAATAGTTCAGAAACGGCTTTCAGCAGTGCCTACAAAGCAGACAAACATCAAGAAATTGGACCTTCGCAGATAAGCCAACCAATAATCACTTAAATATGCAAATGATATCAAAGTTCAGGGAAAAATTACTTTTCATGATTTTTTGTGTAGTACACGTAGAGTCTTCTGTCCAGATGGTCACTACTGCTAAAGTTTGCGTCTATATAAAAATTAATTAGATTCACGGATATTTTAAAAGATACGAAACCTCTATATGGCTTGAGTTACATGAAGTATATTTATAAGGCACCCTAACTGCGGAACAATGCGGATTATTATTATTATTGTAAGCATCATTGTGTCTTGGAAACAGGTGAGCAAGTCTAAACCAGTGTGATGGAAGCAACCAATGAGAAACATGCATTGGTTTGAAAATTATAAAGTCCATCAATGAAGATAGTTAAATCCATGTATCTAACACTTAATTCTCATCTCTTGTTGGACTCTCGCAATTGATATCCTTTGATGTTATTATCGAAGTAAAATAGATATCATGAAAATCGTATGCAAAAGGACATTTCTTCTTGTTCTTGCATTCACCCTAAGCCTTGCAAACGCTCGCAGGGATAGATATGAGGAATCAGATGTCCATCATCATGTAGAACGTCGTTTGGAGAAGATGAAATCTATGATAGAGAGTGCGACCAAACAGATCGAAATGCATGAGAACGGAAGGGATCGCCTTTCTGAAGAAGTAAGTGTATTATGAAAATCTCAGCTTGTCAAGCTCGTTGTAACAAGAATCTGCTTATGATTGTAAATGATTGCAAATAATGCTGAATTGGTCTTGGCATCTTTTTGGTGCAGGAGT
>Ga0209092_10002365_pt1 | contig 17368 bp, 18 predicted proteins | sample FraStrMetagenome_FD_187446 | JGI IMG/M metagenome (GOLD analysis project Ga0209092, IMG submission 187446) | Marine eukaryotic phytoplankton communities from Arctic Ocean - Fram Strait ARC3M Metagenome (SPAdes) (version 2) | ecosystem: Environmental > Aquatic > Marine > Oceanic | place: Fram...
TCGTTTATTTGCAGTGAGTACTTGTAGATTTGATGGGTGATTAATTGTTGTGGTAGGACACAGGCAGTAAAAAAGGTATTGTTTTTTTAAACTGTATGCACAACCTGCTTCGCAACTGTTTTCAAGCCTTCGTTGTGCTTGGGTGTAGGTGGTAGGTGGAGTGCCTGGTGAGCCTGGTAGCAGATGGCATACCACTTACGAAAAGGCCTGTGCGGGTCCCTCTCTCTCTAGAGAGAGAAGGTACATATATCAAACACTGTTTGAATTGTGAGTATGCAACGGCGGCATGATCGATGTGTCTCTACAATAAGTAATTAAAAATATATATGCTTCTGCAATTTTGAAATTTTGTCATTTAAATAGGAAAAAATGAGAGGTGATGAGGTTTAGGTTGGAAAATTACTTATTGTAAATGTCATAAGTAGAATACGAAATAAAATGTCATTAGCTAAACAGAAATTTAGTGGATTTAACAAAAAAAACGGAAGTTTAGTGAATTTTCTCTATTACTTTGTAGTTATTTAAAATATAACTCATATCCTCTTCATCATTTTTAGCGGCATAGCCATAGCATGAATCATTTTTAAACGGTTTGGTACTTAAGTTAGCCACAATCCACGATCCTACTTTGCTAGATGTACGAGTACGAGTAATTTTTTATTTTTTACATATATATATTATGTACATTTGTACTCGTATGTGCCAGTCCTCAAGTCCGACAACAACTTTCACAAATACAACTGTTAAGATAGAACACCAATAACTACCATGTGCAACGACCTGGGCCAAGGATCTCGCTGTTGTGCTGTTTACTCATTCACAGGCATTTTATTTTGCGTAAGTGTAGTTAGACTTGGGATTGAAGTAGTCTTTTTTGGAAGTACTCGATAATAACAAATCTCATTGGCGATCAGGCTAATATAGTTACTAATTCTTATGGTTAATTGTTTTGATAGCTATACGTTGGTATTCTCCTTGCCAAGCAGCCCTTTTTAGTTCCTGGCATTGACGACGATGACGATGCAAAATCCAGCGCATTTGGTGCAATGGGAATGTTTATACTCACGTTCGCGATGAGTATTTACGGAATTTATCACGATGCCAAACAAAAGAGAGAGGCCATTGACAACCCAGAAAATTATCAATTGAATACTGCAGGAGGAGTCCCTCCGTATGGTAATCGCATTGACTAAGAAGTGAATTATCGTGAAAATCGTTGGTTGGATATCATATCGTCGTTTGGAAATAATATTAAAGAAGTAGCAATAAGTTGTAACATGCGCAATTTGGAAAGCTCGTGTACCAAACTCGATATGAACCGGATTTGAAATTAGTGGTTCTTATTTTTATCTTGATATGTCACTGGTGTATAGGTCAAAGAATTCTTTTTCTCTCGGATCCGAAGAAATATCTGCTGCTCTAAGACCAAGATTCAGATCTTTTCCGTAAAAATTTAAGCTTACTGTAGGCTTCGAAAATGAGGCCTTCCGCTTCTTTGCACTGCCTCTTATGAGATGAAAGATCACACTCTCCGTCCCTTTCTAAGAAACCAACTTCGTCTTTGCGCTTAATTCGAGTCTGCAAATTTTTCATTTTCCATTTGTTTATGCCAGAGGTAAACTTGAGCGTGGCAGGAGCTATGGTCTTCGATACATTCTTTTTCAGTTGATCTAAGTTGGATTTAGAATCGGAAACGATTGGAAGCGACTTCTCCAGTTTGTGAACATTGCGAACTAATTCAATGAAAACGTCTTCTATAAGAGGAGATGTGTGCTTGACCATGTTTTTGTTGAATTGTTCAATATTTTCTCGAATCTGCCTGACGTGCCGAAGAAATAACAATTTTAACCAATTTAGATCGTTGTCAAACGTTTCAAACGAAGACTCGATCTTGCGCAGTGAATGCATTTTCCATTGATTAGCCTCAGTGTGGAACTTAATTGCAACTGGTATTAGAATTTTTGACACTTTATCTTTCAATTGATCTAAGTTGGTTTTGGCATCCGAAACGATTGGCATTGCCTTCTCCAAAGCTTCTTCAACCAAAATACTAGACTCAATAAAAATCTCGTCGAAGAGAGAAAGCGTATGCTTCATCAAACTTTCGTTGAATTGCTCAATGTTAGCTTTTGTCTGCTCAACGTGCTGACGCCAAAAAAGTTTCAAACCATTGATATCGTTATCAAACATCTCAAATGAAGATTCTATTTCCTTCATTAGCAGTCGTTTCCACCTTTCATATTCATCTATAAAATTTGTTTTCCATACTTCTAGAAGTCCAAAACTGTCATCAGCGATTCGGCGCAAATGAAGAATAGCATCATTACCCACAATATCAGAAAAAAATTCTAAACAAATGCGGTCAATTATTTTTGGCACGTCACGTTGATCGATTCCTTTTCTACCTGATTCGATTGTAATCTTCTCAATTGCATAAAGAATATCTTCAGATATCTTTATATCTGCAATAATTCTACTTTGGCCTTCTGATTCGGAGAGCTCCGTACTTTCTTGGAGAGGCGCAAAAATCACAAATATCTTCACATCAGACAAACTAACAACACCAATTTTTGGGTACGATTCGACCTTTGGTGGTGGAGGTATTAACTCGAGAAGTGGAGAAATCGAGCGCTCGGAGAGAAAAATATTCTCATAGACTACATTGACGCACATTGACATCATAGTGACGTTAAAGACGTCTATTCTATGGCCAGTCAATTTAGCATTCATTTCAATATTTTCAATACTTATGGCTGGTACATCTAAAGCAATCGTATCCTTCCCAACATCATGAAACGATTTGGGATACACGCGTAAGCCCTTTATGATCAATCGACAATGAGAAGAGGAGATACTTTCGACGTAAGGTCCACACATTAAATTGGAAACACTATCAAAGTCAACAAGATTGCGCACGTTCTGATATTTTTGGCATAATATCGAAAGAGTACAATATTTTGATAAAAGCACCTTGTCCAAGTTCACCAAAATATTCGTCTCAATTCTCAAAATGATCAAAAGTGATAGATAAGCGACTATCAAAACAGCGACAATAGCACGAAGTATGATTGAGGTTGCAAACGATCTGGAACTCGAGTTCATGCAATAGACTTTCATAATTTATTTGATATAACTCTTGGACAGATAGTTCCAAATTTGGAAATCGATTGTGTCGTTCTCAAATCCTGGTTTGGAATTTTTCTTCTCGATATATTGATTCGACGTGACATCTGTCTCCACAACTGCTTGAACAAAAGGAGATCGCTTGTTTATGAAGACAATTAGTTTGTTTACCATGCGTGCTCTTCTTCATTCTTGTAGGATGTCGTATCTACCCCATGTATTCTCTGACAAGTGGAGCTGTTTGACGCTACTACATCGTCACATCGTGTACGTATTACGAGTTCAATATCACAAGAGACTCCAGAGAGAGAGAAAATAAGAATTTACACTACTCTACTACGATCTACGACACAGTTTAAAAAACAAAATTACATGTGCAAACCGCACGATACTACCGAAAAAAACATGTTCTAAAATTTGAACCTTGTTACATGTCTGCTCAAGATTTGAACCTCTCATATTCAGGACAAAAAGGCACCTGCCGTAGACAATCTAGAAAGCTCTAGGTTACCATGCAAACCTAATGGTTATGGATACAGCCTCAATTTGCATCTCGAATAAATAGAGCAACAGAGAGTAATATGCTGAATAGTAGAAACTCTACAACACCACGTTATATTTTGAACGAAATTGGCATTCTTTGATTCCAGTTGTCAAATCGCAAATGCACAACCAGAAAAGTTCATTACGAATCGCAAATCTTGGTAGAGATGGATCTTCTTCATATGTGTAATTATACATTTAGAATAGCATCATTCCTAATGACTTTTTTCCTGTGCATCACTTTCATGGTAACTATTGAAGCCCGTCTGAACTCATTCCCATGTTTGCGTTTAAAATGCCTTAATATTCGCTCAACAAAGATATATCAATGACAATGCGTAGAAGACATCGTATTCTATTGTAGGTTGTAGACTCAAAATTTATAAGTTGCGGCAGTTGATGCAATACCGTTGAAAACGTATGTATTGTCGAAAGGCACATATTGACTTGTTATCAGCTTTAAAGTTGAAAAAACGTTAGACATGAACATGACACAAGGTGATTATTTTTGATCAAAATGTATACCTTCACAGCTTCCTGACTAGCTACACCTAGAATATATTTGAGGAGCATTTTCGAATGAGAAATATTGTATATTGTAATTACACGATATCGATCCAAGACCTACCTCCCACAATACTTGCGATATTATGCAGTTCTGCATTAAAGTATCGAACTATTTCCCTAACATGGTCTTTTGAAAATGAAGAAATGAGTTCAGTCTCAATAAGACCCAAGGATTGTAAGATTTGATCAGAGACTTTCATAACTTCATCAATATCTGACGACATTGACAATTCACGGCCATCTTTTCCAGGATATTCACCATGTTGCTCTTCAAAGATCTCAGACGCTCGTAGAGCTACAAACCATAGAAGAGGAGTATGGGCTGGAATTTCAAATGGCTCAAAGGTGCTCATCATTAAGCCATCTTTGATCTGCTCGAAGTCGTTTCCAGCGAATGATAGCTCATCAGCGATACTTCGTGTATGTAATACTTGGATATTGAATACATTTTTACAGAAAATTTTCAGCTCGTCGTCGGAAATAGACGCTGATGTTTGATTTATTGACGATAAAATTTCGTTGACGTTTTTTCGCATTTGCGCAAAATCATCATCCGCTTTCTTATGGTAAACTTGCTGCAAAACAACATATGGGTCTGTTCCAGACGTCATGTCAGGTATGGTACCATTCAAAGGTGGGTCACCATTATTTTTGGCAATGAACTCCTTCAATGCCAAAATCATTATGTCAAACGATCTTTTACTCGAAGTAACAATATCGAGATTCGCGTTATTGAGTAATTCCTTTACTTCAAAAGGTAATTCTTTGGGACTATACGCCAAATAGGCGTCATTCAAGGCCTCTTGAAAGTTCATCTCATTCTCAAAGTCTCGAGCTTTTGCTTTGATATATTCAGTTTTAAATTTTTCCTTGTCTGAAAACGATTTTGGTAATTTTCCTTCATGGTCCACCCTCCAGCTACTGACCGCCTTAAACAAAATAATGACGAAAGGGACGTGTGAATGATTTTTAAAATCTAAAGCATCCATATCATACGCATCACACAGAGCCACTAACTCTGGAAACGGATTCGAAATCCTTAAATCTGGAACCGAACTACTGGGTTTGCTCTCTACAATCACATGACCCTTAGGTATCGTTTGTATACGACATGTACCAATAAGCCCATAACTCTTCACACTGATCAAGTTCACACTATTCAGCAAACATGCTTTTGATATCAGTTTTAAGGTCGACAAACCCACATCTGCCGCAATTACAAGCGTATAACCTTTCGTATATTCCTCGTAATCTACATCCTTCAACGACGTCGACACAGCATCGAACCTCCCTCTCACATCTGGATTCAGCTCCTGTAACAAATCAGAAGCTACATTTGCACAGCATTGACGTTCGACCTCCATACAATCCCCGCTGCTGCTATCGTTCGCAATGCTCAGCGGAATAAAAAAGTTGGACATATCATATGAATATAAGGATGACGATGACGACTCGATGACAGGGGAAAGGTTGGACGCCTCATCGAGGATGACAAACTCTCCGACGCCTGGTAACACGAGGTTCTTGAGCGTTTCAGTCCCGGCTGCCGAGGTACCGATTAGGAGGATGCGGCTGTTCGATAAAGCTCTTTGGCCGTTGGCACCCCATAATCGTAACTGTCGATCGTATTTGTCGTTGGTTGCCATGATTGGGTGATTGAGTTACGTTTCGTACGAGTGTAATGTGTAATAGTGAAGATAGAGAGATGTTATTTTTGAAGTTCCCGGTATTTTCGATTAGTAGTCATACCATGTGTCATGTGTGATATGGATATGTGAGGCACTCCCTCTAGTAGGAACGCTATTACTCTCTTTATAAAATACATTTGTACGAGGGTGAGGGTAGAACGGCCGTCACGTATCACGTATTTTCCGATGTTGTACTGTTGTACTTTTGCCAATCATATATTGGTCCTATAACGAATGTAACAGCAGATCAGGTTAGTCTACAATGGAATCGTCGATAAGAGGAAATAAAAGTACGCAGAATCCGCAGGGTACTGATCATGCTCCCTTTATGAAGTTCCAGCGGTCTACTAAGAGTAACAAGTCATCATCATCGATGTTTCGAAACCCGACCGGAACTGTCATGGAAGGAGAAGGGTTGAAAGCAGATAGTTCGATAGTACACTCTGATTTCTTTAATGGCTTTATTGATGATTTCGATAAGAGCGATTGTCTGGAGAAGTAGAAGAGGGTCAGTTTGTTTACTCTAGATAGTGGTAAAAGATTCTTGAAGATATTCTTCAAAAACGTGTGATATTATCATCAAGGAAAATTCTTTGGGCCCAGAAATTTCCTCTATCTCAGGTTTAGTTTCTAAATTTGCTTCATGTAGATTGAGACGTACTATTGATAGAGAGGTATTATAGTGGATTTTGTGTGTGTACAATGAAGGCAACATAAATCTATTGTACGCTCGAAAATTGTAATCTCCATTTGCTGCGATCAACATCATTTGTAAGTTGATGTACATTTTGTTTCGTTTTAAATTATTACAATATTTTTAAGCTCTTGAGATTGGTTCTTTTGTATAACGGTAAACTTCTACTGGTAGACATATTCTTAGCTGATCGTTCACATCAAGTTATTTTGTATCCTGTCATGTTGTTTTGTCGTAAACTCCCAATCAACATATATGATGTAGATGTAGATGTAGATAAAAAGCTGATATTAAGCAGTCGAGGTGCACCTCGAGGTACTTGCTATAAAAGTTTACTTATGTGTTCTTTGGATCGGTATACATTATAAAGAGGTTACGTCTTGGCCTACATCTATTTGTTTAATTAGATGTGCAGTAGTTCCTATAATGAGCGACGATAAGAATTATGTAACGAATGCGAGCCAACATTCATTCCTGAAAACATAGATCTGATAGCGACGAGATTCAAAAATTAAGGCTAGACATGAACTATGAAAGCCTAAAAGAGAAATAACCGTCTATATCGAGTTTCCGGAAAAGAAAACGGACACATTGACGTATAATAACTACAGATAGTACGTCAAGGATATCCCGTTCTTGAAAACGTATTTTAAATAAATTTTTAAACTTACGATCAATAGTATGCCTGTCCTTACAAGAAAAGATGAAAACCTAAGCCTCGGCGTGTACTGCGGGTCAAGAAAGAGAAATCAAAACGCATGCTGGACTTTGCAAGTTTGCGTCCTTGCAGCTTGTGATCTCATTATATCAAGTTTAGAATTTGATGATTTATCAAATCAAGTTAACGGGAACGTAAATGTTGATGTTGTCGCGGTCATGTTCGCTGTTCAAATATTCGTTCAGTTCCTTATTTCAATGGCAATATTTATTGCTCTAAGCAACACTGCTTTTTTCTTTTCAGGATTTTTCAAGAAAATTTTCAATGAATTTCGATTCAATCTTTGTTGCCTACCTATTTATATGTGCTTAACTTGTGTATGGGGCACTTTCCGTGTTGTAAGTAGTCGCACTTTCCATGGCTTACTTCATGATTGCTCACTTTTTTGGGATAATGTAAAGGCCAAATTAAATGGTGCATCATCTTTCTTCGAACTTTGGAATGATTCATTATATCCATTCATATATGGATTCCATAAAACAGGTGAGATAATTATTTTGCCTATCGTAAATAATTGGTGAATCTTTTTTTAACTACTTTTGACCAAGTCGCGATTATGTTTTATACAAGTTGTCTTGATTTAGTGATACATCTAAACAAGGATGAGTTTTACTCAAGCCTCGGAACTGAATGCTAGTCACGTCACAAATACAAGTACATTGAAGGTTACAAGATAAAAGCTCGCGGATAGTTTATTCAGTAGCATCGGTTTGCAATAGACCATAAGCATATCGAGTCTCTGGTTTTAATCGTCACTTTTGACTTGTGACTTTTTGATTTATATTTTTTTTTTAAACTGTATGCTATTTTTATGAGTTTAGCATAACACGATAAAACAAAAAGAACACACGATCAAAAACAACAATCGAGAAACAGCAAAATTCGCATTACTCACGACTTGCGAATTGCGAACGGGGTCCAAAATCGAAAATTTCACAAGCAAAAAAATGTTTCATCAATTTTCACATATCGAGAATTGTACGAATGTAACGAGACGAAAATTAACGTAAAACCTAACAACTAAATAATAAATAATAATCTTTCAAATAGATATAGAGCTTTACAAAAAAAAAATTTACGTAGACACACATTTTGAAAGCGGGAACTCTTTTCAATTCCAAAAACATTTACACCTTCCACGCTTTGCCAGGATCAATTAACCCATATCTTCTCTGAATAGAAACATGTCCTTCTTTGGATTCGGGGGTGGTGTATTAAATGCATTCATTACCGTTCATCCCACGGATAAACACAGTGTGTCACGGGATCACTTGCCGACGTGGAAGGTACGACGTAACCCCTTTTCGCTCATCAAATTGAACAAACCAGAAAAGGAACGAAACAACTCGGGAACAAATCTTTCAGACCCTGCATTTACCAGTAAAGACAGAGCTGTGACGAAAGTTTTTAGGGATACGGATGACATTTGTGGAGAAGTTATACTGCGTGTTCCGCCCGGTAAGAAGGCTGAACATATGGGCGTGCAAGTTCAATTTTTTGGGAGGATAATATCGCATTCGTCGTACGATGGGCGCCCGCATCAAGATTTTGTGTCGTTGTCCAAGCAATTGGAAGCACCTAGTGTTCTTTATCAGCCGGAAAAGCGCTACGACTTTAGTTTCAAACAGGTCGAGAAAATGTATGAATCCTACGGTGGGAAAAATGTGTCCATTCGATACTTTGTTCGTGTTGTTGTCGAACGTAAGGGTATTATGCCCGCAATAGTATCAGAATGCGAATTTATAGTTCAGAAGACTCAGAGTATCCCACCTTCAGTTAATGATCCGATAAAGATGGAAGTAGGGATCGAGGAGTGTCTTCATATCGAATTTGAATATACCAAGAGGAAGTATCATTTGTCTGACTGCATTACCGGAAACATTCATTTTCTACTTGTTCAAATCAAAATAAAGCATATGGAGATAGTGCTGATACGGCGAGAGTCCAGTGGTAAGCTCTCCTCTTATAACGATAGCAACCCAAATGGTCAGCAAATGCTATCGAACGAATCAGATAACTTGAAAACGGAAAATCAAACTTTAATCAAATATGAAATTATGGATGGAGCACCCGTCAGAGGAGAAATAATACCTGTTCGTCTTTACCTCAATTCTATTCCTGCAGATTTGTGCCCATCTTACGAAAATATCCACAACCGATTTTCCGTTAAATATCTTTTAAGTTTAGTACTAGTCGATGAGGAAGATCGAAGATATTTCAAACAATCAGAAATAATTTTGTGGAGAAAACACTTGGGATGATTCTCTCGCACATTTGAACGATGATGGTGATGATTTCTGGTGTAGAATAAAGATCATACTACCATTTTTATTTTATAATTCTTTATTCCAAATTTAATCAAGTGCGATTGATTTTTGAGACTACCATTTTTATTTTAAAATTCTTTATTCCAAATTTAATCAAGTGCGATTGATTTTTAAGACTTATGACTGGGCTTTCTCAAACCGTCTTCTTACGTGGAATCTTGCAATAAGAAAGAGTATAACTGTAAAATTATGCATAGAATTAACATCACATTCGAAGAAGACTATATTTTCCAACATCATACTCTCATGGAGAAGACAATATATATACCAACATCTTAAAATCCTCAGTATTGAAGGCTCGATGGACCACAAGTAGAAATTTATTTAAAAAAACTGATGGTGATGTTTTCATATTATTATGAGTTCGGAGGTTGATAAAACAGGATTTAAACGTTTTCTTTGCGACACTAGAAATAGACTTTCAGGCAATCTAATAGTCAGGGGATGAAATGATGATTAATAAACAGCTGTTATCAATAATCTTCCATCGTTCAAATTCTACATTTATATCTATTTCAAATTTAGATGGTTTAAAAACATATATTCTAATTCTAACATTTAACACATTGATGACCGATCATGTTTGACGTTACAACGTACGGTCAACAAACTTTTGCTCTCATAAACATACAAATATACAAATAATTATATACAACGCCACATATTTAAGAAACTAAAAGTTTCCACTTGCTTTTCAAAGGTACAGAATTTACATTCAGTCTCTCTCTTTAACAATATCATTTCTTGTCGAAGAAGGCCAAGGTTTTTTTCACAATCAAAAGCATCTTTGAGAAGAAATTCATCAAACAAAACATCTTCTGAATACGAGCCTGAAACCGAAGAAAGGACCATTGATTCTCCACAGGTACTAAAAGAGTTGTGACGAGGGGCAGCCCCCATGGGTCGAGTTGGTACCTCTCGATTTAAGAACGCGCAGTCAAGCTTATCAAAATCTTCTCTCAATAGAAACGACAGAATAAAATCAATTCGATGCATATTTTCACTCAATTTGTTAAGGTAATACTGATCAACCAATTTTCGAACGTGCTGTGATACGATCGAGAGGGATCGTATATCTTTATCATCTATATATGATATAATGCGGCATTGGGTATCGAAAGGTAGACGCAAAGGGAAAAGCTGCGAGTTACATATTTCTGTGCAGTGTAAAGGTAAGCAACACTCTAAAAAGTCGAAAAAATGAGATGATGAAAAACAAAATTGAATCCAGATAGGTACTCTCTCCCTCATACCTTCAATTGAATTTAGTCTTTCTTGACCACGTTCAAGCCATTGGTAGGTCTCTCGTTGCAATCTATAAGAGGCGTCGAATATCTTATCTGCGATATCTCTTTTAGGGATAACCATCGGGAGTGTTTTTCCGCAGTTTACAGGGAGAAGCTGAACAATTTCATCGCTTTCTGCCAACAGCAAAGATACCGACGATAATAACGTAGGACTTGCACCCCACCACGAAGACGCTACAGAACCTAGCCGATGACTTATCACTGCATCCTTATCATTAACGAACATAACCGACAGGTTTACAAGCTGCGAAGATCGCGATCGAAGGATAAACTCGCTCTGAATTTTCTCAAACAAAGCATTCCCACCATCTTTCCTATGCTCGTTCCATTGCCCTATGAATATAATCGCTACATCCCCTCCATTCAACATCGGGCATGAAATACACGATTCTACAAGTTCACAGTAATAAGCAGCCACGTCGCCTGGAGGCAGACTGTTTTGATACGTCGATGATATAGTTATATATAGAATATCATGCATAGCCACAATACGACGGGAACAGTTAACTCCACTATGCTTATAAGCGCTCCGACGCGACGAAGATGGCATATGCGATGTTGCTGCTGCAAGCGCTAGGGCCTCGCCGCTCAGAACGTCCACAAAGCGATCCGTGATTGATAGTATATCGCTCGCTGATTTCATCTTACATTCGCAAAGCTGTTGTCGGTTCCATTAATTGCGCACGTTATTTACTTATTCCTTTGGTGTCTGTATTTGAATTCCAACGTAATCCAGTCGAGTTTTTATTATTGATCATTGTTTGACGCTCTTGTGTGTTAGGCGTTGAGTTTGCGCGCGAACAGAAAAATTCTGGTGTGGAAAGCCAAATTTTTGGAAAGTTGGTAATTTCCGTTTTTTGAAAACAATCCGGAACGAAAATTGGAAACCTAGATCTACACGACCTCATGTCTTTTGGATGTGGTTCCAAGTTCCAAGTGTTGATAAGTTTGTTATCAACAAAAGTGAATCACCAAGGCTGCGCCTGGTCCTTGACACTCCCCCACACCCGAACATGTTGTATCGGTCGTACTTTACGAGTACTCAAGATGCCGCCGGGTATGTTGCGATAGTACGTATGTTGCACGTGTGTGGGCAGCGGCTGTGCGCGTTCTGGGTGAATGTGGATTCGAACCCGTGACCCTTGGTTATTCACTTTTGTTGATAAGTTTGTTATCAACTCGGCGAACATCTCGAGTTGATAACAAACTTATCAACACCAAGTTCCAATAATCTATGTACTATTTATGCTTATTCGGAATATTATTATTTGCGTAGTTCGTAGTTCGTAGTTCGTAGTTCGTAGTTCTCCAAGGTAAAAAGAAATCGCCTAGGATATTCAAACTTGTTTCAAATATAAACTCTCTAACAGATTTATTTAGCTGTTAGGTATTACGTTAATTCTCGTCTCGTTACATTCGTACAATTCTTTATGTAACCGAGGTTCGGTGATTGTGTTAGTCATTTGGCTAATTCAGTTGTATTGGAAACTCTACTCGGATCTTCAAATATTACTTGACATGTAAAGTCTCGAACTAATTATCACTTTTCAGAAGTCCAAGTCCTGCACCTCCTTCCCAACGAAAGCGATTCGACATGTTGCTCGTAGGGATCCTGGAACCTCTAATGCATCGATTCGTTGCTCTAACTAGAGCGATACTCATTCGAGCATTAATGAAACCCCTTACATAATACTTCTTTTAGGTTATCCATAGCTTAACAATAATATAAATACTAACTTGAATGCTCATCAAATGACCAATATACAAAACGGTAAATGTAATTATCACAATTTCTAGCATGATTAAACATTTTAGCGTCTTCAGGGTCTTCAAATCCGGGATCATTATCTAATAACTTAGCTCTTGGATAACGATCTGCTAACCTTTTCTTGTAGCAGCGCCCGTGCCACGCCATTCGGCAACCTGGAAATTGTCCTCGCATGAAAGAGTAATTCCCACAATATATTCCAGTCCATGGCAACACCGGTCTTTTGCACTCGACGCAAATAGAGTTCGCATTCCTCCCCAAGGACAGTGTTCCGGAGTTACCAAGGCCTGTACCTCTAATCAGGAGGCAACAAAGGTAAGTATTCCCATGATTAGGGGTTCATGCATTTTAGGAGGCCAAAACGCATATATTGGATTAATAGTTAAAATTATATCACAACACTTCAGCAGTTGTTTTCTCCATCCACTGGTACGTAAACGTGGTATAATAAAAAGATTTAAGTTGTGAGGCCTACAATGCACACTGAAACACAACAATTCAACTGCAGCTTCTCCAGCCGCAGAAGGAACGTCCCAAACAAAGTTCCCTTTAATCATAGACGAGTCTTCAAACCAATCATGCTCTGTCAACCACGACAGATGATCTTGATGATCATCCTTTCACAAACTCTCAATCCATCCATGCAATTCATTACCATTTCTTTTTCGTATTGAAATACGATTTCCGCTCATCAGCATTCTCGTGTTCTTGAAGAAACCTTTACTATCGATGGGCTTACGTTTCTACGTTGAAAAGAAATTCATTGGTAGTGACTCCGTTGTGTGTTCGAGAGACACCACTTTTACAGCAGTCGAATCTATATGAGATCCCTCATCACTCATCCCATGGACCCCGATTATCGTATTGAGATTGATAATTCGCTTATTTTATGTGAGGATCTTATTTCGAAATATAGAATGCTCGTGGGAAGTTCCCTTTGGGCTACTATGTTGGGTCGTTATGACATACTGTACGCAACCAATACATATGTGAGGTATAATATCCTACCTCGAAAAGGCCATTTGAACGCGTGGCGTTGATGTATGCGACGTACACCACAATCTTTCATTTGCTTAAACATTGTACATTGAAAGAGTTAGTTGATGATTACCGACCTTAACCCCAAATTGTCCCTTCCTATTACCGACGGTAACCTTGTGGTGTACGTCTATTGAACAAAGTAATTCAAATATCAACGAATCCGATGAATCTTCAGGAACTAACATCAGAAAATACGGAAATGGTCTTGACAGGCAGATGTATTACTACGTAAAATCGTAACTCGAAGGAAACTTGAATAAAGTAAAATTGAATCGAGTCTTAGGCTTGAAAGTAAGATTGAATCAAGTCTTAGGTTTGAAGGAAAACTCGAGAAACAAGATTGATTGTACTGGTATGCAGAAATTAGTCAAGATAGAAATTTAGCACACAACTTTTAACATAGAAATACAATTACGAAGAAGTATTAGTCTAATACTAGCGAATAGAGCTTTCAACACGTTTCTAGAAACGATTAGTCGGAAGTTATAACTACTCTAACTAATATCGAACAGAAGATGGGCGAAAAAGATGAAAGCCGCATGACAACCTTTAATGGTGAGCGCAAAGATTGAAAGCGATGCAAAAAGTCACGTTACGAAGAAATGTCTAAGCCGTATAAACCTACTGTCACAACTGATGCGTCTGGAAAAAAGACTGTATCCAGATCAAAGATTAAAGAAGAAGATCGAAAAGAAATGAATGACAAGGCTGTTGGTTACCTCTTTGAAAGTTTAGAAGGTGATGCATTTACTGAGGTTTCGTTAAAGAGCACTGAAAGTGCATATCAAATGTGACAGCATCTGATTGAATTTTACGATAATGTGGATGAAGATGACAAAGAAAATAAGAAGTTTGAACTTGACGAAGTAAAAAGCAAATTAAAATGGGCTCCGAAAGAAAAACCTGAAAGTTATATGATGAGACTGAACTTATTGAATGAGAAATACACGGATATCGATACTAAATATACCTTGGACGAATCAGAAATGAAAACCATATTCTTTTCGAACATTCCAGACGATGTGGAATTTAAAATGGAGAAGAAAATTATTAAGAATAGTGGTCTTTCAAAAATAAGCCTCGAAAAGATTGTTAAGCGCATGGAAGATGTTTGGGAGGAGCTATACGGCGGAGGTCCAGAAGAAACAAAGAAAGAAACGGAATCGGCTCTCAGCACTGAACAAGGCAACAATAATAGTTATCAAAGTAAGTGGAGAAACAATAATGGAAAAGGTAGAAATGAGGGCAAAACGTGCCGCTACTGCTGGAAGAAGAACCATATTGAGTCCGAATGCCGACGAAAGAAGAAGGACCAAGAAGCAGCCAATAAACTTGGAAAGCCCGTGATGAGTAACAGAATATGCTACGAATGTGAAGAACACGGACATTTAGCGAAAGATTGCCCGAGAAGAAAAGAGCAATCCAACAATTTAGCATTTGAAGATTGTTTCTCGTTCAACATTGAGCATAAAGAGGTGATCGGGGACACAGAGAACGCCTTTAACAACTTCTTTGACACCTTCTTCAAGGAGAAACAATGTTATGAAGCCACCCCCGTGCCAATGGAAAACACCTACAAAGGTGATTCAAGGAACAATGTGAATATGTCTGATAAACAAGCAAAATGATCAAACAAGAAGCCCCATCCAACTACACCCAAGCAACGGATACAGAATGTGTATTGGTAACAAGCAATAGCAACTTTGAAAATTGGCTAGTCGATTCAGGAGCAACACTGTCCATCGACAATGAAGACAAAGGATTAACAAACATGACGAGATGTAATACTGAAATTATTGTTGGAACAGGTTCAAAGACGAGAGCTAACAAACAAGGATACCGTAAATGTTTCCCAGTCAACGAAGATGGTGAAGAAATTCCAACAAATTTGAACATTAAGGTAAAGTATGTAGGCGATTTTAATAAAAAGATTCTCAGTTTAAAACAATTGACGGATTTAGGGTGGGATTGCATTTACACTACAACTCAAGCCTACCTCAGAAAGCAAGAAGACCCAAGCATTATGATCCCTTTACAAATGAAATAAGATGGAATTGAAACGGCAAACACGACAATGGACAAAGATGATACATACCGATTCTGCGCAAACAACCTAAATGGGGCATAAATACAAACGAGATGGAAGTAAACCTGGCTCACAATATATGGGGCCACAAGAGTAGACCATTATTGGAAAAGATTGCAAGGGAATATCAAATAAAACTGACGGGAGACCTTAATTCATATGAAGGATGTGGAATGGCCATGGCAAAACGCAAAGCTATAGCTAAAACAACAACGGTAAGTGCCAAGAAGTTTGACGAAAGATTGTATGGTGACACCGCGGGACCTTTCACTGCAACATTGGGAGGGAACCGATATATATATATATATATATATATATATATATATATATATATATATATATATATATATATATATATATACATATTTGCTGTTGTTGATGATTTATCCAGATACGCGTGGATTGGTTTCGGAAAGAAGAAAACGATGTTTGTACAAGTTGTACAAAAAGTGATCAAAAAATTGAATAGCGCTCTCCGGTGATCCGTACATTCGTCCGCTTAACTCGATACATTTTGTTCTCGATTCTTCTTCTGTGATTATTCCGACTTCTAGGAGTCCTTGTGGAAATTCTATATAAACTGGATTAGGAAGTTCCCCTTCCAGAAGCGCCGCTTCAATATTTTTGCATCGTTTTCTTGTAAGGAACGCTTCCATCTTAAATATAGAGTAATATAGAAGCGGCGCTTCTGGAAGGGAAACTTCCTAATCCAGTTTATATAGAATTTCCACCAGGACTCCTAGAAGTCGGAATGATCACAGAAGAAGAATCGAGAACAAAACGTATCGAGTTAAGCGGAAGAATGTACGGATTACCGAAGAGCGTTGTTCAATTTTTCGATCACTTTTTGTACAAATTGTACAAACATTGAAACACAGCGTTAAACATTTTAGATGTGATAATGCAGGCGAGAACATGAAAACAATTACAGAAGTCTTCGATAAGGAAGGTATCAAAGCAGAACACACTCCACCATATTCACTCGAATTCAATGGAGTGGTCGAACAAAGATTAACCATTCTTCTACGACGAGCATTGGCTTCAACCGTTAAGGCAGGACTTAACCAAGAAACTAGACAGCTTCTATGTGTTGAAGCTGTTTCATATAACAATTTCACAGAAAATATCACCATATCCGCACGAAAAGATAAACTACCAGCTACATTCTTCAACTCAGACGAAACGAAATGGATTCCATACCTTCAGCCCTTTGGCAGAATTGGCATTGTGACAACAAAGAAATCTTTCAAAGCAAAATTCAAGGAAAAAGGAACCAACATGATAATGGTCGGCTACGCAAATAATCATCCACGAGGCTAATATCGACTCTATAATCCAGCCAAACAATCTGTTATTACTTCGAGAGATATCTACTGGCATGACTACACACCATACAATCCGACATCAAACCTAAGTATATTCGTTAAGGATCCAGCTTTGAAAATTATTACGAACGGGTTAGATGAGCACAGACCGATTACCCAAGATAATTACACACCTACCATA
>Ga0209092_10002366_pt1 | contig 17360 bp, 10 predicted proteins | sample FraStrMetagenome_FD_187446 | JGI IMG/M metagenome (GOLD analysis project Ga0209092, IMG submission 187446) | Marine eukaryotic phytoplankton communities from Arctic Ocean - Fram Strait ARC3M Metagenome (SPAdes) (version 2) | ecosystem: Environmental > Aquatic > Marine > Oceanic | place: Fram...
GAATGGTACCTGAAAGTAATAAATAGTTAACGGAGTAGCACGGAGCGAACCTGATGTAATTTTTGGGACAAGTTTGAAAATTTGGTCTGGCGAAATCAGTCGTTCTGATTGACTGAAATTTATTTTTTAACGTAGGGTTACGTAGGTTTTAGTATTATTTTTAATTGATTGGGTCTTATTGATCGGTGACTTTACGGAGAAGTAGCGGGTGCGGTGTCTATATTCGGAATGGGTTTAAAAGGTATATCAAATAATTCAGAAAATATGATCCACATGGATCGTTCATGATAGGAAAGCTTAGTGTTTTTCGGTAGAGGAGAGGCAGTTGAGCCCAAGAGTAAAACTGTAGGTGGTATAGCTTTGGAAATTAGCGGTGCGCAGGGTTTAGGCATGGATGATTGGTTCAAATTTGAAGACGAATTAAGCTTTGGAGGGGAAGGAACATTCTTGGATGCTCCAATAGGACGTGTGTATAGAAAATCTTTCATATCTTTACACCAATCAATATTGGAAGAAGGATTATTATATATGTGCAATAAATTCTTCAATAATAGATCTTTCAATATATCGCGATTTTGTTTGGTGACTTGGAATACAATAACATCTGTTCGCTCGCGTAAAGATTCAATTTCCGGAATGACTCTACCATATCGAGGTGTGGGAATTGTTCCAAGTACTATATTTCTAGTTGGGTTGGTAGAATCTGATGTTAAATTGAGGAATGAATGCACAGCGGATACAAATTCACCACATTTCATTTCCATTTTTCCAACTTCGTCTAATAGGATTAGTTTGTTCCTTTCCATATTTTTCTCCACTGGAACGTTGAGAGACGGTATAGCATGGTCTTGAATATTATCAATATCGACAAGATATTTTCCTACACTTGGTTCATTCTTTTTCAATGTTCGATGAGAGATTTTTCTTGCCAATGGAAACCTATTCCATTCTTCTGTATTCGTATTTTTTGCGTTGGCATTGGCTGGCGGACAAACTATATCAAAGCCCATTCTTTCACCCTCTATTTTTGATTCCTCAGTATAAAACCCGTGCAATAGGAGGTAGGGAAGCAAAGTTTGCAATTCTGTGGCGACTGTTTTGAGAAGCGTAGTTTTACCCACCGATGGGTGGCCGGTTAAGAACAAATGAGGTATCATGATGAAGATGATAAGTTGAAGGAACATAAACCAGTCAAAGATTTTAGTACCTAGTTCAACACAATTATTTTCTTTTCGACATGTGATTTGCTCAAATGAGAGAGAGGAAGAGGCAACCCTTTGCCTTAGTCATTATTCGTAGCTTGTGACCTCCTGACTCGGACAAATTTATCAAAATACGTATAATAAAAAAGAATAAATCGTTTATTAAAATTACGTCACATCTATTCATCATTCGATATGGAAGGCATCATTTAAAAGCTTACCTTTGGCAAACATCTGACAAGTTATTTTGCAACTGTACACATATTTTCTTGTCTTATAGATTCTTTCTGTAAACAGTATCAATAAATCTTCATACAGTAGTGTTCTTTTTCTATTTTTATAAATAGATTTTTTGTCTATTAATATGAACCAAATTTTCCAATAAATATGATTTGATTGTGACTGTTGTTGCAATTACAAGTATTCTTTGTATTCTATTTTATCTTTATTCTTACCTGTGCTTTATTGAGCTATTTTTACTACAGCTTCAGTTTCAATTTTCGCCTTACTTTGCGATCATTCAAGGATTGATCAATCAATATTAGACCCTCATATCTTCTTTTTGTTTAGATTGGGTCCTATATTCCGAAAGAGTCTCTAATTCTCATTGATCTATCAAATTAGATCTAGGAAGAAGATTTTTGCTTTTGAATAGCAGGTGTACTTCTTGGAATAAAACACCTGCTGTACCTTTAACAAAGTCGAACTTGCTCTTAAACCACAAAAAAATGGGGTTTAAAAACAATCTTTACGTACAAAGGTATATGATTTCTACGTTCTTCAATTATCTCGGTCCTTACACAGATTGGTTATCTGGAACATTAAACATTTCACAAACCATTACTTGCTATGTCAGATAATCCACCGCCATTTTTCACCAATTGCAACGCAGATGGGAAAAGCAATGATCTCTTAAAGAGAATATCCGTTTTTCTTCCTCAAATCGACGAAGCTAACAAAAAACTTAAGGATAGCTCAGGACAAATTGACGTTAATCTAGCAGTTGACAAAGATGATTCTGACTCTGAATCAGATGAGGTTTCAACAGAATCGGAACAGAATGATTCTACTCAAATAGAGCTCAAAGTTTCCCTTGGGAACTTCGACCAAAATCCAATCGCTTTGTTAGAAGAAAATGCAAAAGATAGTATGGAAGAAATAGAATCAAAGATACTGGATACAAAATCCTGTCTGGATACAGCAGATGGACACAAAAAGAAAAAAGAGGATTTGGTGAGAAATATGTTAATGACCAAAAATGATGCTGACAAGGATCAGAGACTTTGTACAAAAACGGCCATCAAAGAGCCAAGAAAGAAATTGATCGAGGAATTGAACTGATTTTTTCTGGATTTTGTCATCAAATCATGGCTTTAAATTGCAACTCTTAGATAAAGTACCATAATTTAAGTATATAAAACGCAAACAAAGTTCCTCAAAAGAATCATATAATCAAGTTCAGTTTATTTTATCTCGTATGTATTTCAAAGAAAAAATAAAATATTCAGACTTTGTTGCATTATTCTTTTTCCATCTTAGCTCTTCTTCGAACCTGATACAATATCATCAATACGCCTAGAATATCAAGAGAAGGAAAAAAGTTAGAAAATATGGAAACAAATAATTAGACCAGATCCACAACATTACGATCACTTACAGAATCATACAAGCACTCTCGATAGCTGTTTTGATTGTTTGAACTTTGACACTGTAGGGCTCCCAAATTCCTAATTCTTTCATGTCAACCATTTTCCCTGTATAACCATCGATACCATAGTTGGTGTACTCATTTGCGTCATCATCACTAGCTTTTGATTCGTCATATGCCTGTGCATGTTTGGCTCTCAATTCGGTAACAATTCGAATTACGCTTACTCCACAATTTTGCGCCAAAGTCCTTGGAATAACCTCCATTGCTTCCCCAACAGCCTGGAATGGTCCTTGTAATTTTCCTACTTCCATCCTCTGACCTACTCGGCGCAAACCCATTGCAACTGCCATTTCTGTAGCTCCTCCACCAGGCAATAGTTTTGGTTCATAAACGACATTCCTTACAACTTGCATAGCATCTTGCAAGTTACGTTCGATTTCATTCAAAACATCTTTACTTCCTCCACGAAGAACAATACTACAAGCCTTTGGATCTTCACATTCAACAAAGTAGGCAAAGTACTCATCACCAATTTTGCGCATTTCAAAAAGTCCACATTTGGTACCAATATCACTCTCTTGAATCTCATCAGTTCTGGACACGATCGTAGCACCACAAGCCCGTGCCAAACGATTATTATCAGTCTTTCTCAAACGTCTAAAAGCAGTGATGTTTGCCTTTGAAAAAAAATGCTGAGCAAGGTCACTGACACCCTTTTCTGTAATCACAATATCAGGACTGAAAGCAATAATCTCGGCACACATATTTTCTACATATTCCTCTTCCATCCTCAACATTGTGTTCCAATCTTCTTCATTCGTGATTTCCACGTTTGTTTGACTCTCACCTTTTTTATATTCCAAAGGGGAATCGAGTAATAAAATTCTCGGATTTTGAATCTTTCTTCTCATTTTGGAATGCGTAACATCCTTGTTAAACATAACACCTTTGAGTACGCAGGAGTCCGAAATTTCACCTCCAGGGATTTTTTCAACTTTGGCATAACGTTTGATATCCACTTCTGTGGTGCGGTAGGCATTACTGGAGGATGAGGCACGGGAAACCGTTAGAGTTGCTTGCAACGCCATTTCTACCATTTTGGAATTCCATCGAGAAGAAAATTTGGTACCGATTGTAGATTTAACTAATTTTGACATTAGCTCAGTATCATTGATATCAACTTTTAGCGAAATGCTACGAGTTTCGAAGTGTAGGATGAACCATAGAGACGTTAATGATTTCTTATTTGTATTTTGTCTAGAATGTAAAACGAATGTTGGACTTACCAATCACATATTTTCAATGCTTCCTGTAATGCTAAATTGTAACCTTGGACAATTATCGATGGATGAATATTAGACCTAAGGAAGGGTTCTGCTAAAATTAGCATCTCACCCGCTATTATGTTCATAATCAGTACAGAAGGAAAATAAGAAAAAATATTTGCAATGAAAAGAATCAAATGTTTCATCCATAAGACTTACCTAAAATAATCACTGAGGTAGTCCCATCACCCACTTCTTCATCTTGTGCACGACTCAATTCAATCATAGACTTGGCAGTTGGATGGGAAACATCTACTTCTCTCAGGATGCAATTTCCATCATTTGTTATCACAACACCTCCCATTGGATCCAAAAGCATCTATATCCGTAACAAGTACAAAAGGTATTATATCGTTAAAAACTAAAGAAGAAATAATGAAACTGAAAGAAAAATTGAAGATAAAGTGAGATTACCTTGAGCATAGATCTTGGACCAAGAGTTGTCCGGATAATATCAGCCACCGCGCGTGCTGCGGAAATGTTGCTTAATTGCGCTTGTCTACCAGTTTGGCGCTGAGTTTTGGTGTCTGTTATTTTTTCAGTAATAAGATAAGTTGTTAGTCATAGTTTCAAAATTGTACATGATGCAATGGTGAATATATGGGAGGTCCAAAGAGAAAAAATGTGTGTTGCAGCCTTGGGAATTTGTTATTTCTCCGATGGCAAAGATTCTATTTTGGTACAATGCGAACACGATTTTTTATGGAGAGCCAATCGTTGTAGCAGCGTTTGAAAACGAAATGATTTCTCATCATCAATCTATCAATGTTGAAAGATTGCCTCGTTTCGTAAATTCCAAAATTTACAAGTTTTAACTTTCCCAATACCCTTTCCCTATTTCATCAGTAAAAACAATTTCGATGGACACACTTACTCAGCACCATCATGGGTCCCATTTGATTCGCCATTTTGAAAGTTGTACTAGGATTCTGAGAAATAGAATCGGGGCGGAAGTTGGATTACTGATAAATTCCAATAGCTTGACTATGGTACGAATGCTTTGCTTTGGCTTCGTTCAGAATTGAATTTGCCGCTAAAATTGAGTTTTGATAGCAATGCAATTTTAGCCCTTGGTATCATAAACCTACATACGATTATCTTTGAAATATCATTTTTGATAGTATGAGGGATGGTTGTAGAAAAGCTACCTCAGTTTGACGAATAAATGGATGGAGAGACGAAAAGAAAGGAAGGATACATCCTGATATGATTTCACGTGCACTAATGTACGAGGAATCAAATGGACACAAAAATTATGTGGGAGTGTAGTCAAGTTGTTTTTCATTTGGTCACAAAATTATATTTCAACAACATGGAGCTTCTGTATACCTTAAAATAAATTGAATGTGTAAACTTTTCTGATCGAGAACAAGATTTTGTTCCCATTTTGAAAGTAACTTCATTAGGGTAGAGAATGATAATGAGATACAAAACATACAGCAGTAATATAGAGATATATTTGTTAGTTGCAGATATTGCAGAATAAAAAGCCCAATATTCCCCTATTAAGTCTTTCGTGTTAATGAGTGATAATGGACGTTCAGGATTTTTTAGAATGCAAAGAAAGATAAGACGAACTTGGATAGTCCATGAGAAATGTGGAATCAACAAAGTCAATGAAATACTCATGCGAACTTATATTTAAATCTATTCTGTATCTTAACTATTTCTTTTTGGACTTTTTTCTCTTTTTGTTTTTACCTACAGATGTTGCTTCCGTCAGATCTTTTGAAGTACTACGTTTCTTGGATACTTTCTTCTTCTTCTTATCATCAGCATCTTCAGTAACATTTTTATCTTCCAATTTACTGGAGCTCATCAATTTGTCACGGTCCGCCCATGCCTTGGCGATCACGTCAGCGTAATCATCAGCATCTTCAAAAGCCGAAGCAAATTTCTGTTTTTTTGATTTCGTGTCAATTGCTGATGGTTTTTCATCTTTTGTCTCTTCTTCGCTATCTTCCTCGTCGTTATCATCATCTTGAGTCAGCATGGAAACAAACTCCTCTTCCTCCTTTTCCATATCACCGTCTTCATCTTCATTATCAGCTTCTTTTTCACTTTGCTCATCACTGTCAGAATCATCCGCATCCATGAATGCATCTTCATCATCAATATTTTCACTATTCGAATTTTCCTCATCATCTGAAAATTGGTCATCCATATCATCGTCATCATCTTCTTCTTCTTCTGTATGGTTTTCCTCCAATCGTGAAATACCATCCATTTTTGAAAAATCCACATCATCATCAGCATCATTATCGTCCTCATCAGAGCTATACATATCATCCCATCCTCCCATATCAGGGTCCTCTTTATCAAAATTTGCTTTTCCAGTTCCTGAACTCTCCATAAGTTTTTCGGCCAATTCATTGGCAAATGCCTCTTCTTCCGGATCTGTATCCCAGCCATCTTCTTCCAACTAATGATTGTAATTAGAAAGCAAATGAGTTCCTGAAAAACCATGTATAAAAACAAATTGAATGACGTATGACTTACCTTTTGCAAAAGTCCACTATTTCCTTCTGTACGAGCTTCATTTGAAGCAATCGCTTGATCCAAAACTTCCTCTTCTTCTACTTTATTTGTAGATCCCCGAACAATCCCTTTGACAGCATCTCGACGAGCACGTTCCGTAAAAAACTTTTGGAAAAATTCTTGATCAGCACCAATTTTCCTCCCCTCCTTCCAGAATTGCTCATTATTGACTGGGAGTCTATTGTTGGCTTTGACGTGTTTCTTCATCATCACCATGGTCTTTTTATTCTCGTCCTCGGTTTCATCTTCTTCATTGCCAGCCTTTTTACGAGCCTTGGGATGACGATAGGCGAATCGATCTAAAAAGGGCATGAGGGCAAAATCACGTAAGGGATCGCCTCCATAATCTATTGCATTCCCACGTTCTTCATTCATGAAGGATGTTGCAAATGTTTTTACGGTGGGATGAAAATGATGCTTTAATAGACATACTTCCCATATCTTTTTACTCGATTGATACATCATGGAAGAATCATATTTATCGGAAGATGATTCACCAAAGGCCAATCCGGGATCACGTTTCATGGAATCAAATTCGATGTTATCGGAAGTAGATGATGATGATGATTGGAGTTGAACATGAAAGGTTTTAAAAATTGGTTGAGATCGGGAGACTTCACTTAGTAAAAAAAGTGCTGCTGATAACACTCCACATGCGTTTTCGATAGCATGAGATATAGTATGAAGTAATCGTTTGGCAAATGCCAAGACACGTAGGGGATTGGAATCACGTTTCATGGACTTGTATAATAAATTGAAATATAGTGTCAAATGATGTTTACTTCCACCATGACAAACCATGGTTGGTGATGATATGGTTGAGTATAATGTACGATAAAAACGATCTTGTTTCTCGGATGATGAATCCATTTTTTCTGGTGATATACCAATCACTAAATGATATAAAAGTAAAAGTGCCTGTGTGGATGTTCCTGGAGAGGTCGTATAATGAGCAATTTTATATAAGGAATTCATACGTTCCTTATTTTCAAGAGTATCTTGTTCTGGTAGAAACGGATGCGCACGATTGACTCCTGTTAGTAAAGCACTTAAAAGGCGTGATTTCATTGCAGGTTTGGGATCGGATGATTTATTCTTTTTGGAGGATGGAGGAGGTTGCACCATGACTTGAAATAATCGGAAATAGGTTTGAACTAGTTCACTCGCTAGTTTCTCATATGATTTGGAGTGTTGTAATTGCAATTGATTCAGAAAAATAATGCAATGGTATAAGGCTTTTTCGGATAATTTGGGTCGGTGTGCCAATTGCATCACTTCACGTGACATGACATGGATCATAACTGGGTGATTTTCAAGTATAGATCGGAGGGAATGCCCAGCTGCGGCAGCTGTCTTTTTTTGAGGATCTCCTAATTTGTTCACGATAGTTTGCAAAAGTAAATCCTCATGTTCAGGACGACTAGTGAGAAGGTGTGCACAGGTTTTAATGGCCATAATTTTTTGTAGTTCATTCGTAGATCCAGTCATATTCATCGCAGTTTGTTTCGATTGATTGCTTTGACTGGACGTGTCTGTGGAACACCATTTGGTCAATAGATTTAAGAACAATTTGTAACGTTCCTTGATCATTTCTTCCATTCTCCACAGTAATAGAATACGTGGCGATAATGTTTTTTGTGCATTTTGATAATATTCCATCAATGGCCTATTTTGGAGAGAATATAATTTTCGATCAGGAGGTAGATAGGTATTTATGAATAAATCGACCAAGGCTTCTCCAGCTAATTGATTCACACGTTGTTGTTGTGAGGCTGTCTTGGCCTGAGTTGCTAATTTTAATAAGGCATCTAGACCACTTTTTAATTTATGTAAAGGAGCTTGAGATGACGTAACAGACATGGCTGCAACACGATCTTTTAAAGTACCACGTTTCATTGTGTTTTCAACCCATCGCTCGTCTTTGTCGGATGAAAATGAATTTTGATACAGGGTTAGCTCTTGATGATAAATTTGATCTGCGAGGGTACGATAATGTTCTGCCACGTGAGAAGTAGTCACTTTTGTCTTATTGGAAAAAGTTGTTGAATTTCGATCAGAGAGATGCTTTCCAACGTCATACCAATAAGGATGATCCTCATCCAATACTAGGAGTAAGGAAGAATGAGGTGTGAAGCGTAAATGAGATTTCAAAGTTTTGTCGGTTAAAAAAGGATTGCAATCATTTTCCTTAATGGAGTTGGATTTTCCTTGCTTCGCTTGTTTTCCTTTCTTTCCTCTTCGACGGCGAGGTTTTTCATTTGTTGTGGTAGTCATGGTGGTACTCATATTAAAATCTCGACATTCAAAATGGAATAATGAGATTTTGATGGAATTTGGAAGTTCTTGGTAGTAGAGAAAAATTGAGTGGACACGATAAAGATGGATCTCATGCCCATATTCAATGGATCACATGACGTCATTATTTCAAAAATTTACGTAAAAATTGCTTTCTACATCTCATCTGGACTTACGACTAAATCCCAATGGTAGTTCTCATATTGTTAGGAGCATTTTTCATTTTTGAACAGCATATACGTGAAGATTCGCTAGATGTCGTAGTGCGAGCTAGATATAACACGTAAAATATAGCACAACAAAACAAAACAAAACAAAACAAAACAAAACAAAACACGCCTATCCTGCAAGTATGTTATGTTATGTTATGTTCTAAGATATTTTTTTAACGAGGATTCCTACCCTGCACTGCGGCATATGTATATAGAAATGGGAATAAAAACTTCGATTGAAATAAGTCATTATTATCTGTTATCACACGATAAATAAAACATACTACCACCCCCACCACCTGTATTGTTATTGAGAGGTTTGCTCTAGAGAGTATAGCTATCTGCCCTTAAAGCACATATTTCATTATAAAATTAGACACTATTCTGATGATATTTTATTTTCAACAAATCCGCTGCAAATATGCTTTAAGTTTAAATCTATGTTGCTGGGACTGTTCTCATACATGTCACTTTTTCCGAATAGCCCCCAATACTTGCTCTCGAAACTTCTCGAAAGCCTGATTTGCCGTTGTTTATTGTACTTTCCATGACATTTTTTCCGCAGCCGGTGTTTTCAACATGTTCGGCTCCCATATTGTGGCCAAGTTCATGAGCTACAAGACCTGCTCTTAAGTCTAGATTGTCGCTCCATGTGACTTCGTTTACGCTGTATGCATATTTTTTGTTACATGCAACTCCCAGAAATCCTATTCCAACGGTTGTAGACGACATATGGTATGCAGTGAATAGATGAGCCACGGTTCGATTGACTTCTGCTCTATTTAGATTCCAATAGTCCTTAAAGTCATTGAGAGATTTTTGTACGCCTTCATCTTTCTTCAAGATATCGTTATAAGGGTCCAAATTAGAATCGCAATAGCCTTCGAGATATGAGATTTCGACTTGCATACATAATCCCTGTTGTTGATATTTATCAGAGACAACAGATACGATAGATTGTATCTCGGCCTCGGCATTTTCTTTTCCGTTCAATGCATTGCAATAAGTTGAGTCGTAAGCAATTGCCATGTCTATAACAGTATATTCAGTACATCTGTTATTAGATTCGGTGAGGCTTGTCTTGGGACGAAGGATTGAATGAAAAATAGCTTTCAGTCCTCCTTTCAATACATCAATATTATTTCTTGTTAGAAATGCTAGAGTACTTTTACTTGAAGGTGTTATTTTTCTGTACGTTTTTTTTTCTGTTGCCCCTTGTTCTTGAATAGTTTGTGCTGAAGGTATAGCTATGTTCTCTCCGTTAAAATAATACGTAGCATTAGGATAGAAGACTTGGCTTTCATCCGCATTTGTGTTTGATACATTAAGCAAATCATTGTGGTTGGTCCCATTTATCAATTGCATTGTCGAAGGTGTTGAAGCTATGGAAGGTATGGAAGGATAGTCCATTCTATGACGTCCCCTTAGAGCCTATCAGCAAAAAAAATTCAATGAAGCACAATAATATACGAGGGAAAAATATTGAAATAAGTTGTTAGATATGTGTTGTATTGTTGCGTGCTTATGATGTCTATATATTGTAACTTACAAAAGAGTTTGGTGTGCAAGCTGCAGTTTTGAAAATGAAGAGCGTCCCATAAAACATAATGAAATTCGAAACAGTAATCTTATAACTCATGTTTGAGACAGATTGTGCTTTTATTGATGTCAAAGTTATTTTATAACGATTAATTTTTGGATTGTGTGCCTCTATCATTCTGTGTATGATGACACAAAATTCTATTCATAGGTAGCAATATATAGATACATACCAGGATAAAACTTTGAATCAACATGGGATTGCTTATATATACCTAGGTAAATAAATTTTCCAGGACGATCCAAACAAGTAAATCAGGCGCAGAAAATCAAAATCTTATCTTTCAGCTGTCAATCAAAAGTGACATTTAGCTCTCTTACTTACATGAGGCCTTTTCTGAAATAGTACGAATAGGTAGAATTTCATCATTTCAATCTAAAAGAATCCGTTGGTTCGGGTAAAGTGATCGACGAATCTTGCCGTGGAAGAAAAGTACAAATTATGAGAATTAAATAGATACATGTGTATGATAAAAATTGAAATATATCGACATTAAAATTACACCAATTTGTGTTATGTATGTTTGTTTGTTTCTTTGTTTCTGTTATGGTTTACAGTTTTTCCTCCGGCAGTAAACTGTGTTAGGGCCTAGAGTTTCACTACCACTTTTTGTTTGTACCTTCTCTCCTTAGCATATCAAATTTCATAAACGGTTTATAACAATTGCTCAGTATTATTATTACTTCTCTTTATGTTAAACGCTTAGCTTAAGCTGCTGTATTAGGAGAACCCCACTTCTGAATCCATTTATGATAATATGGTTATAAGCTCGGATCTGGGATCCTAATCAAGCTATTTTTAATCTTGTCGCCATTTGATTGATAATGAATCATTAATTTCTAATATGTCCTGTATTATATAGCACGAACCCTTTTGAGTGCATCATCAGGGTTCACGATAAGTACGTGACGCTCAAAATCTTGGGAAGCCAATTGAAAAGCAAAACATCGAAACATGAATAGTTTCCTTGGGTACACAATAGAATCTATTTTTCTACTTATTAGATATGGAAGAAAACCTAATAAGGCATGGGAATTTTCGTATTGCTCTACTCTATATTTTTCTTCACTAATTCCTGGCCTTTACATTTAGGAAAGCAAATATCTCAAAGACGAGGATTGAATAAAATACGCTCGGGGATTTGAATCTTTTGAAGAGGTTAGCTACTGTACATGTTTATAGCTAGAGGGCACTCATTGAAAGATTTTCAGAAGTCTCATATAAAGTATAGTTCTCATTACGGTTTGAATCATTTAGCCTGATTCAAAACTCCAAATAATACATTAGGTATGTATTTTTACATTGAAGAATGTACGGTATACGTAGGGATCTAAGCTCTTATTTTTATAGCCTGATCGGGAAAAGTGGCTTAAAGCCAATCATAAGAACGTAGCTTAGGGGGTATCCATTCTAGATTTTAAATTACGTGAAATCGTAAAACCGTAATTATGATTCACGATACAATTTAGTACCTGTCCATTCACATCAACACGAAATCATACTTCTTCTTTATTTTTTGACAGAAATTTAATTTTCGTCTTCACAAAATAAAATATTTTCGTCATGAGAACCAATCTGGTCTTCAAGTTGGCAGTTGCATATTACCAACTGAAGAAAATCTCAAAATTGAAGCATACAAAAAAGCCTTCTGCCAGAAGAGAATGTCCAACAATAATCCGCCAACGCAAAAGTGTACGACAAATTTACAACGAGATAGGTAGAACCATGTTTCGTCCTTCTTATCGAATGCATATAGAAACTTTTTACAAATTGTATGAAATTATCAAACCTTCTCTCACCAAAATTTGTGGATATACTTATCCTTTGAAAACTAATGTGCCCAATGGAAGAATTCACCCAACAGTTAGGCTTGCTAACTGGAAGATACGTTTTTAATTGCTTCTTCAAATAAAAGGATTCGTCTTCAGAAGAAATTGGACAGAATCAAAAAGGAAGTTGTGATTTTGGAGAAAGAAATCGGTAGTGTCGAAGAGGAGTAATTTCGTATTTATTCAGGATGTTAATATTAAATCCATTAATGATTGAACTTCTTTGTGATCAAGCACTTCTTTTTCTTCATGCAGATGATTATTCCTTCCAGCTGATAAAATCAATTCGTGTACGTAGGATATACTGGAAGAAAATACGATTTCAGAGTACGATTTCAGGCAAAACTCCCAGGGGGTCCCAAGGACCTGGGAGTTTTTCCTCAAATCGTACTCTGAAATCGTTCCTGAAATCGTTTAAATGGCCTATTTGGAATACGATTTTACGATTTCACGTAATTTAAATCTAGAATGGATACCCCCTAATGCAAGGGTGTATACAATAAATATATCCGCATGATCATGAAGAATGAGGCTTTTTGTGAAGAGTGAGTTTTTTTGACATCATTTGTATATATAAAAAAAAAGAAGTCAATGTTTGAGTGACACACGAGGTGAACAGGTAGGAATCTACAGTAAGAAACATAGTTTCTAATATGAACTGTACTTAAAAGATATCTAAAGAAATATTCATATCCGAGCAATTAAAAATTATAAGTAGATAGTACTTTGTTTGATAAAATTGTTGTTTGACAACACAGCAAAAAACAGTGAATTCGTTCATATCTCTAGAAAGAGAAACAGGAACAGACCTAGGAAAGAGTTCAAGGCGTGTCATAAAGTTACAACCTACATAAGCAAAACAAGAAAGATTGAGAAAGCGCTTTCAAATTGATAACGTTGCTTGTCATCCTGCAAAACGAAGGTATCAGCAGATTTTTTACGAATGAAAAGTATTCTCATGGACTGATTCTAAAGTTCGATGAAGAACAATGGAATGATCAAGATCGTCAAAGAATCACAATAAATAAATATGCAATCGAGAATCGATCAGATAATGGAGCTGAAAAGCATTCAAAAACGAGAATTTCATAGAGAGGTCTCAATCGACACCTTAAGTCCACTGTCTCCAAGAAGCACGAAACGTAATACAAAGCACAAACTCATCATTTTCATACTTCTATTTTTAGGGATTTTCTCTATTTACTTATCTTGGATTCGTGGACATGAATATAAAACCAATTTTCTAGAGGAATTGGAGGGTCAAATTCGAAGACAATCAAAATTAATCTTTTCGCCGCTGATAAAGTATCGTTGGGATACTATTGACGCATTCCATAAACTTGCTGAATCCCGAGCTGCAGATTTATATCCATATGATGAAAAAATTGCTTATCGGCCAACCAACTTTTGTCATGACCAAATCGCAATATTTCTCCAGATCAGTCTCATACATCTTTGGAAGGATATGTTGCCATGTATAGCAAATGTTGCATCAGCAGCTGCTATGAAGGGGTGCGAAAAAGTAGACGTTTACGTGTCAGTCATGGAAAGTTCAAAGGGTTCCAAACATCAAAAAGCCGATCAGCTCAAGTCTGATCTTATGAATTTGAATCTTGTTAATAAGGTTGTTATTCAAGACGATTCTGATGTTGAATCTGATATGACTTCATTCATAGGGTTGATTTCACAAATTATAAATATGGAAAAACCATACAAGTTTATTCTGAAACTGCACACAAATTTCAATGAAAAATTAAGAAAGCACGCTCTAGAGTCCCTCTGTGGGACTCCTGAACAAGTTATTTCAATAATTGATCATTTTTCGAAGCAACCGAAACTTGACTTGATTGCACCACGTGGGACAATAGTTGGACCTTCGACTGATCCATCTACCCTATTCCTCCCTCTTGTACATAGCAACCTTGTAATTAAGTTAGCCTTCAAAAGATCAATGCAGAAAAAAATAAAGAAAATACACGAAATTCTTTTTCCAGACGAATTAAATGATAAGCCAGAATCAACAAATAGAGTTTCTTTCAATGATATGGCGACTGTGGAAGGTGCTATGTTTTGGTCAAGATATAATGCGTTGAACGCACCCACGATTGTAGGAAATATTGCAAGTATTAAAGCAACATTTTTGAAAGAACAAAGCCAATTACATATTTTACAACAACTTTTTGAGCGAATTATCCCTACCGAAATATTGGTGAATAAAAGATGGATAGCAGAGATCCCCCCAGCTCCAAGAATTATCGCAATATATTCTCCCCAATTCTATGAAACAAAAGATAATACTGATTATTTTGGAACTACCTCACATGGTTGGAATTTGAACGATTCCAATAAAATAATAAACTTACATGAACCCTTTGCTGAGATATATGGTGGGTTGGGAACTTATGATTTGATGTCCATAGTATTAAGAGTTAAACAGGCCAAATTAGCAAAGCAGTTTGGAGTCAATGGCTTCCTATTTCAGCATTATTGGTTTGATGGAGACGAAGCTCCAGAAAGACATAAAGTTTTGCACAAAGTGGCTGAGCAAATGTTACTAGACAATGAACCTGATATTCCCTTTGCTTTTATTTGGAATAATGATGTGAGTCTTGCAAATTCTTTACATATGCTATGGTCATTTCTGAGAGACTCTTATTTATTTATTTTTTCTTTCTTTCTGGTCGCGTTATAATATTGTAGTCAATTGAAAAGGCCGCATCTGTATCAGGAACACATACAACGTTGCGACAAGATTATGGTGATGAAGATGACTGGAAAAAACATTTTGATTACCTTCTACCGTTTTTTCGTCATCCAAACTACATCAAAATATACGAGAGTCCGGTATTTGCTTTCCATTCCATGTCAAATTTCGAATCGAACGTGAAACAAATATTACAGCTATGGCAAAAATTGGCTAAAAAGGTAGGGTTTTCGGGAATCCATTTTGTTCAAATAGTAAAAAACATAGAAATAAATGAATCCAATGATTCGCTTTGGGGTGGTCAAACTGGATTTTATTTGCATCAAATATTCAGTGATGGAAATGATGGTGTGCATATGAGATCAGGTAAAGACAATTCTAATATGCTTAGAATCAATCCAACTCAATATTTGGGTTCATCTGTAGAGTATGGAAATGTTAAGAATGAATACAACATTCTACCTCTTTTGAATTTTGGAAAAGAGTTAAGATGCTCTTTTCTAGAAATGTCCACAAGCAAGATGAGAAACATCCAAAATAATTTCTACTTCTTAAATGCTTGGAATAAATGGAATGATCAAGCAAATTTGGAGCCAGATGATACTTATAGATTTGATTATCTAAGGACGTTGCAGAAGAAACTCTCTTTAATGCCTTTGTCAAAAATCTTCCTTCCTACTGCCGATATAGAAGGCGCCAAAAACTCAAACGAAAACATCAATAGATGTAAATATCATTGCCGAAATGAAGATTGTGAACAGAAAAAGGAAAAAAATACACAGAATTTGAAAAGTTTGCCAAAAGTATCTGTTGTCCTGAGTTATTGCAATCATGATATGAGCTGGTTTGAAGATTACATAAATGATATCAAGTTACATAATTTTACGGTTGTGTCTAAGTGCAACGGTGCACATGAAATTCCGAGAGGAGCAGAACTTATCTATTTGGAAAATGTGGGCAGAAATGATCACTCATATGCTAGATATATGTCAAATATTCCGCAATCATCCGTAGAAGATGAAGTAATTGTTTTCATGAAAGATAATTTAAATTCTTATCATAAAGACATACGACATTTCAAACAAAGAACCTTCCAAGATATGATTGATATTGCGTGGAGCGAAGATTTTTGTTGCTACTTGTCGGCTGCGGTAAAATTTCATTTGACGGAGTTGGTTACTAAATTTAATCTTACTTCTTATGCGGGAAATGGAAGAGAAAAAAACTTGAACAAAGATTTTAAATCTAAATACAAAAATCTTGGAGAGTGGCTCGGTGACTTATCTATACAGTTGCCATCACCTATTACAGAGGTATGTTATGGTGGAATATTCGCGGTAAAAAAGTCCCGAATTTTGTCAATTACGAAGGATATATATGAAAAAATTGAAAGGAGTCTGTCTCGAGGAAATAATATTGAAGAGGGGCATTTCGTAGAAAGATTGTGGGCTGGTCTTCTCACAAAACCACTGAGTGAGAAGGAAATGGACGAAATCCTTCAGCATCCACATGCAATGGATATATTGCGTTCGATAGAAGTCTTTTAGAAAGAAGCGAATATTGATCATACTTAAAATCCTTATTATAATACTATCATTAAAGTCACAAAACTATCTTTGCCTTGTTCCACATAATGTATTTTACTCACCGCAAAATAAAAAACGAATTTATTTTTGATCTTACAAAATTTTTTTGGGGGAAATATTATTGGTTGACGCCGCATCGAGTTATGAAGAAATAATCGGCTGTTCCCCCCCCTGGCAAGGGCGGGGCAAGTGCCCCTCTGGATGAAATGCTTATATTGACAGACGCAGCAACGAGTTATTGTTGTAGTACATGTCGTATGTAGAGATGGTCTAGTTGATACGCCCCCGTACGTTTGTTTGTTTGTTTGTTTGTTTCTGCGGTATATTTTGTTAACGGGGGTCCACCAAGCCAATTACACGCGGGTAGCACAAGAGTTTCCCCCAGTAAGACTAGTCGATAGGGCCCCTCTAGGAGGCT
>Ga0209092_10002367_pt1 | contig 17354 bp, 15 predicted proteins | sample FraStrMetagenome_FD_187446 | JGI IMG/M metagenome (GOLD analysis project Ga0209092, IMG submission 187446) | Marine eukaryotic phytoplankton communities from Arctic Ocean - Fram Strait ARC3M Metagenome (SPAdes) (version 2) | ecosystem: Environmental > Aquatic > Marine > Oceanic | place: Fram...
AAGGATCTATCAAGCCAATACATAATTTTTCCCAGGGTTCGCTTTCTGCTTCCTTTTCTGGAAGAAGTCCATAACTTCTTTTGTTGTTTCTTTTTATCAGAAGACACGTGTTACATCTGGAACACACTTTGTGTACATCCTTACGCATATTCATCCATGTGAAATGCTGTTTTATGGCGAGTTCTGTGCAAGTCTTGCCCAGATGACATAATACATTGTGATACCAGTGTACTGCTCTAAGTTGAAGTGCCTTCCACATGACAATCTTATTTTCTTTATTGCAAATGAGTTTAAACAATCTTCTGTCTCCATGAAACTCTTTGAATTTGAGATCGTGTGAAGATTTAAAGCATTTCAATAATTCTTTATCTTTTTGCTGATTTTTTAAAATATTTGAATATGTGATGGGAAATGCATCTGCAGGTAGATCCTCATCATCAAAAGCATATAATTCTGCTATTTTTTTTAAATTTGGGTATCTTTTCCTTTTTTGAATCGACTTTGTCGAGACGACTGGGCGCGTCAGCAATGGTTGTTTCCGCCTTTAATATAGACTAACTCGGGACTGAATTCCTCAAGCACAAGTCTCCGTCGCAAAACACGATCCGTGTTGAACGATTTATAAGTTAAATTTTTGTGGTCCGTATACACACGTAATTGTTGACCAAGAAGAATGTTTTTAAACTCCTTAAGAGTTTCTACAATTGCGAGAAGTTCGCGCTCGGTTGTTGTATAGCACGTCTGCGCGGGATTTACTTTTCTACTGTAGAAAACTATCGGCTTTCCTTTCTGACTAATGACAGCACCTAATTGGGTAGCGCTGGCATTAGTATGTATTTCGAATACGTCATTAAAATTGGAATAGCTGCCACAATCTATTTCATAGTATTGAAAGCTTTCTGGTGGACTTCTGTCCATTTTCATTTGACGTCTTTTGACGTAAGCGAGGTTAGTGGAGCAAGTGTTTCTGAATGACGCACTCACATGCCACGGTAATAATTAACCATACCAATAAACCGTCTTAACTGCCTTTTGGTTGTTGGTGTTGCTATGTCTTCAATAGTTTGTGCCTTTTTTGGTATTGGCATTACACCTTCACGTGTAATCCAGTAGCCTAAGTATTCCAATTCATGGCGTCCAAAGAAAGACTTCTTTGCATTTACTTTTAGGCCTGCTTTTTGAAGTCTTGTCAAGACTTCTTCAAGTTGAACATGGTGTTCTTCCCAGGTGCCTGTTCCAAGGACAAGGAGATCATCAATATAGGCTCTAACATTTTCCAAATCGTGGAATAATGTTGGCATTTTTTCTTGAAAAATATCAGGGCTATTGCATAGACTCATCAGTAATTTTGGGCATTCATATTTACCCCAGGGTAACACAATAGTGCACATCTCTTTTGAGAGTGGACTTAATTCAATATGGTAATACTCCATATTTAAATCAAGGGAAGGTGTATACGTAAAACCTTCTAGTTTTAGTAATAAATCCTCTATCCGGGGGACCGGATAAAATTTGCGTTAAATTAGTTTATTTAATTCGCGAAAATCGGAAATGAAACGTACAGTTTGATCTTTTTTGGAATTATAAACGTAGGTACTCCCCATTCTGAACGGTTTACACGTCGAAGGACACCTGTTTTACATAAACGTTCTTCTTCTTTACATAATGTTTTTTTGTAACATTTTGGTAGCGCAAATGGGCGCGAGTGGTACAGCGTAGCGCCGGCTTTTAGTTCTATTTCGTATGGCTTGCCTGTCCATTGGCCCAGCTGTCCTTTGAACATCTGTTTGGATTTACTTAGAAAGCTTTTTCGTAATTTGCATCCAAAATACGTTGAAGTCGCGAATCATCTGTTTGAAGTACGTAACTTTCTTCAATCGCGTAATTGAAGTCATTTCTACTTTTTGGTTTCTTCATTGAAGTTGAAACATCATTCCACGTAATCAACTGATTATTGAAATCTAAAGAAATTCCTACTTTATGAAGAAAGTCACGTCCTAAAATTACATCGTAATTAGAGACTTTCGGAACGACGTACATTTTTTGATTAAACGATGCGTCGAGAATATACCCGCCATATTGCGCCAAGTAGCGACTCACGCTGGAATTCTTTTTGCTTTCTGAGTTAATTCTTTTGAAATTATAGATCCACTAGCTCCTGAATCTAGTAATATTTTAATTTCTTTTGCAGGTTCATTTATCGCACCTGTCTTTATTTCTCCAAATAGTATTGGAATAAAAACTTCTAGTTCTGTATTTTTTTCGCTCACATTTTTTAAAACAAAATTTTTTAGCGTTTTGTGATTGGCCTGTCAGTTTTGATCTAAGACTAGTAAAATTTATTTTAGACGATAATAAGAAATCAAAATCATAGTTATCAACTCTTTTGTTTAATTTACGTTTTTTTAAATGTTTGTTGGTTCTCGACCTTGTCTCATTCTTCACTGGACCTGCTCTTCAAGCCTGATCATCATCACTGGATTCAGAATCAGCACTGAACATCTTCTGATCTGACTCATCGCTACTGGACTCGTCTAACTTAAGCTCCTCAAAGTTCTTAAGCTCTTTAGCACTATATTTCGAACTTTTCTCGCCCTTCAGGCCCTTCCTTGCCTTCTTATTATCCATGAAGTTCATGAACGCTTCGTTGAAGATCGTCTGAGCTTCACAATTGGAGTTAATGTGTCCGACATCGCCAGAGTACTTTTTCTGGACTGCCACGGCATGACGCTTCATCGTACAACAGTCGTGCATGTCGTGTCCACAGTTCTTTCTGTGGAGGAGGCGATTTCCTTTGAGATTGGTATCGCGGTCCCTCTGGAATCCGACTTTCCTTGGACGAGGAAGACTCGTTCTTGGGGGACCTTTTTTCAACTTCCGGTTCTGTCAGCTCTAGACGCTCACAAAAGCTTACTAGTTCAGCCATAGTGTGATCTATGGGATCGAAGTCTTGTAGAATCATGGCCTTCTGCCAGGAACTCGGCATTCCAAATTCGAGCAAATCTAACATTTTATTGTTAGGAAGTCTTCTATCCTGATCTGCAGTGGGGAAATGAACCAACATCTTGTTGATTTCACATACGTGGGACACATACTCATGTGTCTTCATATCCCTTGGTTTTTGGAGGAAGTGCCTCATAAACCTTTTCTGGGTCTGAAGTGCCTTGATAGGGATCACATGCCTGGTGAGATCTTCTATGACCTCCAGAAAGTTTGGGTTGGTTTTGTTTTCAAACTTCTCAGCCTTCAGGTTGAAAGCCGTGAGAGCGTTACCATCGAGAAGCCTACGCGTAAGCGTGTACTTGCTCGGTCCGTCGGTGACTCCTTGGCCGCTGATCGTCTTTTTGACGTTCCTTTTCCACTTCAGAAACTCCTTGGGGGTTCCACTCTTAAAGTAGGGAATGGGAAGGTCATAGGTAGCCGACTCGCGGTCGCCAAGATGGGGTTTACACTTGAGGGTTACGTAGTCGCCTTTCGTCAAATCTCCTTTTCCGGCCTCTGCAGGAGAACAATGGGAACAATCTGATGACGACCATTAGAAGTGGGAGAGTAATGATTGGTACTTACTTTCATCTTTGAAAGGGGGATCAATGCTCAAATCTAGATTAAAAGATGGTTGAAAGATAATTATGAGTTTAGTTTTATCATTTATTACTTTGATCACAAATTACACATATGTCCCATACCAGTAGTATATCAAAACCCACTTGGTTTCAACAGTGAGATCTTTGACATATGTTGGCCAGACAGCTCCTGTTCAAAGAATTCTTATTGTATGTCCAATGGAGACATCACTTGCATGGTGATAGTCCACTGTTGCAACTGCATAGAGTTCCCATTTAACAAGACGGCAAGGCAATTCCAAGGTAAGCCTTCTTGTACCATTTCTTGAAATGGGTGACATCAGAAAACCCTGCACCCATAACTCTATGCTGATCTCCTCTATCAACATCTCCCATATAATTCTGAAATTTTTCAATATCATTAGGCACTACAACATTAATTTGCTTGGTGCCAGTCCTTCTAGTGATTAAGGTAAGTCCCTTTTTCATCACAGTGCTAATAGTTTGAAGGATCTTAGAGTCCTTCCATCCAGTGATAACCATTCCTAATCTCTTGTCCACTTTCCTCACAAATGAACCTCTTTTTGAATTCTTATCTAACACTAAATCTTTGGATGCAAAACATTTTCTGTTTGTCCTGCATGTTCCCACCCCTCAAAGATTTCTATTTGCCAACAGCTGGGGAGTGGTATACCGATTGTCAATGAAGATATGGCGTGATCCATTTGGACTATTATTAATCTTGGATTTTAAGATTGTATTCACAACAGCCTTTTGTGTAATTGGTAGCTTTGCGGCGTGTTGGTGGACATCAATATTGTTGACATTTTTACCCTGATAAACATCCAAATGATAAATAAAATAGAAAGAAGCATAAGCTAAAATAAAAAAATCGACCCTATACTTATTTGGGTTGTCTTTATTAAAAGACTTTCTAATAGAAAGTCATTTGAGATGAGGCTATTCATATAAAAATGAAACTATGATTCATTAGTTTCAACAAGACCATTCACTTTTGAATGACATTTTTTTTAGCTTTGATGGTGGTGTGACTTTCAAGAATGGAATGATTTATTTTATTCCAGCTTGGCATAATAAAGTAATCAAGGTTGACCCATCTAATCGAAATGTTCCTCTCGTCGAGATTGCAGATGATTTAGGATTTGATGAATGGAGAGGAGGAGTTAATATCTATGGTATACCATCTCATTCAAAAGGAGTCCTCAAGATAGATGTAGAGGATGAATCGACTTCTATTATTGGAGAAGAATATGAAGGCATGTATAAGTGGGATGGTGGTGCACTCGCAAATGATGGAAATATTTATGCCTGCCCATCAGAAGCAAGCCAAATCCTTCAAATCAATATTCAAGAACGAACCACTGATTTAGTTGGACCTGAACTTGGGGACTATTATATTCAAGATATGGTGCATGCAAAATGGTCTGGGTTTGTGGAAGGTAGCGATGGCTTTTTGTATGGGATTCCCCATTTTCCAATAACCTTCAACAGTTTGATCCCATCAACCAAGAAGCTACTCTCTTTCCTTTGGATGAGAACATGCAGTATAATTGGTCGCTTTGGCAGATAATGGATCCATCTATGCGATTCCATATAATACGAGCCAAGTTTTGGAAATTTCGTTTCCTTCTCTTAACGACGTTTAAATAATTGTATTATAATTTTATCACCTTTTACCTTGATGAAACTTGTTGTGCAATGTGAACTCTGAATCAGTTATTTCATAAGTTTCAATCATCTAACGGAAATTGGGAACAATATATACTAATCCGATCAATCAGTAAGCTGTCCTCTTTCTATTAGAGAAATTGTGCAAAGTGATTTGAATTATACACGCGGTGTTTCAGTAGGTGATAAAAACATCTGTACAATTAGTTGAGGTAACAATCAAATTTAAAAATTGTCAATGCTTTCATTTTATTTTATTACTAAACAAGTGGTGTAAGCTTACTCGTTTCAAGCTGGCAACATTCTGATTTATTTTTTGCCATAACCGACTTCTTCCACTAGCTGTATCATTTGATCTTGTACGCTTGCAATTCGTACCATACTTTCTACTGGTATGTCATATCCTGACAAAAATTGCCTCCCTGAATCAAATACTTTTTCCAACAATACTCCAACGCCCACGGGAGTAGCGCCGCTTTCGGATATAATTCGTAGAAGAGCCTCTTGACTTGCCCCCGAAGATAGGAAATCATCAATGATCAATACGCGATCATCAGATGATAAATGTGATTTTGAAACTAATAATTCCCTGTTTTTACCCACTGTTTTGGAAGAAAAAGTTGCTTGATATGTGTCTGACATTACTACGTTCCTCTCTTTTCGTGCGTATACGACAGGTACTTGGAGGTATTTGGCCATTGGCACAGCAATAACAAGACCAGTTGTTGCAATTGTCAAGATTTTGGTTGGTTTTGTGTCCAAAAACCTTTTTGTCTTTTAGACGATAATTCCATTCGGACATATCAGATATTGAAAACAGTAAAAAAAGAGATTCATTTTAAAACTTACCAACTCATCTGCACATTCATCCATCAATGCAACATCGACCATTGAATCCATAAATGTACTTACATCTATAATATCATTTGGTAATACTTTTCCCTCTTTCAATACTCTATCTCTTAATTTCATACTTGCTTTACCAGCACCCTTTATGAAAATTTCTTTCATTTGCTGTTTTAACCACTTTTGATATTCTAAACCAAACGATAGTTGCAATGTTTTGCACATTTCGTTAATAGCTGTAGACATGGGAATGAAGGTGCGTAATGAGTTGGCATAATAAATGTCTACATCGCATTCGCCATAATCGAATATTTCCATTTCACCATCATAAAAGCACACAACTGATTTGAATCGGGTTTTTCTGCATGGATCGGATGAAGGCAATAGAGATTCCACCTACATGGAACGTAAAAAAAGAGATTAGAAAGCAAAATTCAATGGGTGTAAAGGTTTCATGTATAAAAAACTCACCAAATAGTCGATATGATCTCCAACATCATTGAATCTGTAACCTGACATAATCCTCTGGTTCCCTCTTCCCAGTTTACTGGCAATCATGCCCCTATCAAAATCATCTCCATTTGAACCGTTGCTTCCATTTGATGACACCGGTTCTATTTCAAAACTCGTACGGCTTGCAATGCAGGGTAATCCTGTAATTTCAAAAACTTTTCTTGCCTTAAAGCTCGCAATATCTTCTATGCTTCGTTTCTTATCATCTTCTACCATGTCTATAAAGTCACCAAAGTTTTCTAAAAATTGAACACCATAATTACGAAATGCTCCGTGCAAATTATTCAAACAAGGCTCCTCTATAGCAGATACCCAAGTCCTATCAAAACCTTCCAGACTATTAGGTGGTTGCGAAAAGTACTCCTTTGCTCTTGGATTTCTTGCTGCCGACTCTAGACGTGGTGACTGAATTTTGATTGTTGATAGTGTTTGGATGTATTCCATTTCTTCAGCAATATCACCATTGTCATTTTCGTCCATGTCAAGCAGATACTCCGAATCTTTCAGGATCCGATTCATAATGTCAAAGATGAGGTTTCTCGTGTTATGTGCTCTTACAAAATACGTATCTGACCCTGAATTTACTTACCACTATCATTGATCTTAAGTATGTCTTCATCATCCTCAGATTGTCCCCATACATCCCAAGGTTCTACCATGGAAGAAACTATAGCAGACTTTGATTTCTTATCTGCTCCGTTGATTTCTCCTTGCATTTCTTCATATTGCTCTTCCAAAAGACGATTCTCCTCATCAATATCAATATCATTCACATCATATTCTACTTCTTCGCCATCATCATACATTAAAAAATCGTGATCACCCAAAAAATTATCATCCACCATTGCATAAGTAAAAGAATTCAAAACTGATTCCGTATTTTTTTGTTCAATGATTTCTTCCCTTTTCCCTACCTTACTTCCCCTTCCAGCACTTTTTGATGCAACTTGTCCTAGAGAAGAAACTACATTGAATTCATCATTCTTTGGGCTTGCATCAATGCCTGGTACATTTGTCGAAAGTTTTTGGCGTTCCATTTCCTCCCAAAATACATCATCGGGAGTGGCATCATTATCAACTTCATCATACCAGTTATTAAATGTGTCCAAGTCTCTTTGGTTTTTGCGTTTCTTTGCGCTCAATAGGGTTCCATGTTTTGGGTGATTAGAGAAGGGAATGTTTAGGTTCCTTAAGAATGGCGTGTCTATTTCTCTTCTTAATGGCGACGAGTGTTTATGCGAATGCGAGTTGAAAGCATGTACTCCAAATGGGTTGCTGTAGATACTCATTTGTAGAATAGAAAAGACAAGCAAGTTTGAAGTAATGTTTTTGAGGTGTTTTGCATAACCATTGTTAGCTAAGGGTTGATGATGGAATGATCCCATCACGTAGGTAGTTTATGGGAAAATAAGAGTTTGTGAGAAAGAAGCAGAATTCCTGCAGTTCTTGATCTAAATTCAGCTGCGCTAATAGGTTTCGGAAAATGTCAAGAAGTTGCTTATTGAAGCAGGGGATCTTCGAGATTCGAGTTGAACAATGCTGTTCTGGACCTATCTTTTGTTGTGCTATGTGATGTGTCACAAAATAAAGAGAAATCTTTAAATAAATAAATTTTCGTAAGTGCTGACTTACGTAGTAGTAGACATAACCAAATATGGACAACTTAGCTGCATTCATCTGTAATTTTAAACTCCGTCACCACTTCCGTTTTTTCCCATTTTGATCTGTCGTCATTCATTAAGAATTGTGCAGAAAAAGCAAAAGGCAGAAATTCAAGTGACGTTAAAACATCAGTGTTTGTATTTTTGACAAATTCCTTTTCACAATTTACAACAATTTTCAGACGAACACTTTAGAGAACAAACCCGTCGAAAATTAAATTTCTTTAAATTATTACATCCTATTTTCAAATCTTCATGTTATATTCATGCGTGTTGTAAGGATCTTTGCTTAATGATTATTTTGCGTCAATCGAATATTTCATTTGCATTTTCATAAAGAGACATCCCCTACCGATTGTAATAACCATTACAAGAGATTTGTGTAAAAAAATGTTTCACCATAATAACAATGCCTACCCTTGAAAAGGAGGAGGTGGTGGACGATTGGAATTATCAAGCGAAAGAGTTTTACGACTTGAAATAGGTGTGGATATATATGGAAAATATTGATATGGCGATTGTGGGACAAAGGGAGAATTATGGGGCGTTTGAGAACTCTGAGTAGTGTAAGGGGCATACAATGCATTTGGATTTGATGTTAATGTCATTAGGACATTTTTTATGACTCCAGTATCGGCTATTACTTGTGTATGCATGGCACCTACATCTTTCTTTAGACTTCTCATCTCATTTTCCATTATTTGAATGCGATGATTCATTTGTTTCATTGTTTCCCTCATGGCCTGATCCTCGCCCATCTTGTCCCTATTGATTCTATTCGCAGTTTTAGATAATGGTGCCCATAAAATAAATTCACGTATTTGTGGAGGCCAGAAAAGACCCAATGTCAAGAGTCCAATAAGTAACCACATCGGAAGAACAAATAGAGCAAGCAATCGCCTTGTGAACAAAGGAACTTCAAGAATTTTCCGATGAACAATTTTATTGCTGCTATCATACAATTTTCTCTCCTTTGCATTCCATTCTCTAGATCCAGTATCTTGAGAAATTGCATTCGTCAAAATATCCCACATTAATCTATAAGAACCTTTACTTGCAGATGCTATACTTTTATAGAAATCTTGTTTTGAAACATGAAGATCAGATTCCTTGCTATCATCATCTTCCACTTTGTGGTTCTCCTCGACTACTGATGGCTTTCGACAGTAAATCCTAAATAATTTATTTCCTACAAGGCCCATAAAATATTCCGATTCCATAATAAAAGTTAAACGAAGATTCCAAAAAAATTCTTCGCCCTTTCTTTCTATTTGTGCATAGGAATGAATGGCCGTTGCAATCATAATATTTAGAAACAGAACTACCACCAAAAATGCGAATACAGGTGGTAGAATAAGAGCTCTTTCTCCCATGAATTGTGACAGTTCCTTATCTCCTACAAACATGTTATAAACATGGAAAAATGATCCACCTAAAGTACAAAATAGAAAATCCGCATCGATATCTAGGTCACCAAATCTGTCTTGTTGTGAGCACATGTTCTTCCCATTTTCAGAAGTATGCACCAGAGTGAACAACATGAGAGAGAATGCCCCAATAATACAAAATATGATGGATACCAAGGGGAAAACGATATACATCATCTAAAATGAAATCAAAATCCAATGTAGATAAAACATGATATGTGAGAATACATTCCGTGAATAGGAAATGCAATCAAAGATACAGAATATAATTCAACTTACGTTACTCAAGATGGTAACAAACACCGAAAAAGGCAAAAATAGTACTCGAAATATTGAAATCAAAGGGATCCAGATGATGCCTCCAGTTATTGTGAAGACCAATTGATGAAGTAAATTTTGCCAGGATTCAGTAAATCTTGACCCGCCTTTCCATAAAAGAATTAATGATACAATGACGAAAAAAATTTGATAAACCGTTATCAGATTCCAGAAATCACCAAAGAATGCAAAAGAAGAAGAAGTGAAGAAAAACCGATGTAGCGTTCGCACTAAGTGGTAGGAAATACCCACTGTAATCATTATCAAATATGTATCATTTACATAGGATGGCTTTGCAATTCCAGTATCAGTTTCATTTGATGCAGCTAAACTTGATGAAATAACTTGTGTGAACGATGCTATAATAATGATTTGAAACAGCAACTCAAGACTTAGAGTAAAGGTTGAAAATTGTGAACTGATACGTTTGTTGATAATCTGCTGGACATATGTGTGGTGTAAGATATGTCGATAAATTTGAGGAGGAAAGTTTTTCATCTTGTCCAGATGATAAAAGGCGTTGTGTGGTGTAAGATCTAAATATGCGCCTAAAATTGGTACGCAATTCGTTTCTGCAAATACTAAATTATCCCCCTCCAGTTCGTTCAATCGTTCTATGTACTGAATCAGCAACTCAGCTGGTGTGTTTCCATATTGATCCTTTACTTCCATCACTGAAGGCGTCATTAAAGTACGAAATAGAGACAGCGATGGCAGCTTTAAATTATTTTCATACATGATCAAATGTAGAGGTGTAGCGTGAGCTCCAGTAAGTGCTTCTTTGGCCCGCTTGGGACTAGGATCCTTTTCGACCATGATTTGAATAATATCTTCATTGGCATCATGGCTACAAGCTATGTGAAGAGGGCGAAAATCTTGCTCATCAGTGAATTCAAGTGTTTTAGGAAAAGCATCAATTAGTGCATTTACTGCTTTGACGGAGGGTTGCCTTTCGCAGGCTATAAAGAGTGGAATGACTCCTTTTTGCTCGAGTGTCACAGCTTCCACAGCTTCCGATGGCCCTAAAGCTAATAAGTAATCTACGACTCTATCCCACAATGGATCTTCTTCTCCTTCAGCGTTGTAGCATAATTTATGTAGCCCTGTAAAGTTTTCTTCATTTTGATAATCATCATCTGTATCAGTTTCTACTTCATCTTCACTGTCACTTTCTTCTTCCTCCTCTCCATCTTCGTCTGTGTCTTCCTGATTTTCATGAGTTGCATCAGATGACTGCTCATCTATACTAATCAAGGTCCTTTGTGATGTTGTTTTTGTACGAACTGTGGTTTGACTGTCATCACTAACTGTTGTCAAGGTGCTTCGTACTCCCTGAGGAGAAGTTGTAAAGGATAGAAGTGGTCTGGGAGGTATAGAATCGTTGTTGATACCTTGTATGTCATGACTTTTTTTCTTATTATTGCTTGTAGCAGTCGATTTCGCACTGTCAGGCATTTCGATTATTTTTTGAGATTCTGCCTTGTGTTTGTCTCTGAGCATTGGCAAGATCAGATGAAAAGAACTTCTGATATTATGGTGCTTGTGACAAGTTCAAAGTGCCATTGAGTTGATTTATTTAAGAATCGGAAGCATCATTCAGATAAATTAATTAGAACACAAATAATAATAATGAATCTTTCAGCAGTGTTGTTGAGGTTGAGGTAGGCTCTATAATTTAATGTGTCGAGACCGGCTTTAGTAGGCCCCGAATTTTAACGTCCAATCAGATCTATATAGAACTATCGGTCCCACAAAAGTGGGTATGTAAGACTAACAATCGTGTACCTATAGGTGAAAAAGATAACCGTATATAGGAACTGAGCTAACCGTCACGAATGAAAAATAAATAGCATCTATACCGAAACCAATACTTACTTCTACTTACAAATAATCCTATATACGTCATAAAACATCGAAAAAAAACGTGTCATTCCTTTTCTCATGTCAACAGCTTTTTTTGAGAAAATAGGAAGAGTGACAAGATGCCACGCCATGGTGGATGGAAACTACCAGTCTTCATGTGCATTATTCGATGGACAATATTATTTTCAATATTGACAGTTGGCGAAGGATCGATGCAACCTGACGCTACAATTTCATCCAACGTTATCCAAAACAAACCCGCACCAAATTCAAATCAGAACAAAGTTGAAGTAGGCACAGAAGAAGATTCATCCTATGTTGAAACATCCAAAACAATTGCCAGAGAATTGAGAGATATTTATAAGAAATTCATATTACCTGTAGAACAAAAATATCATTTAAGTTCCTTTCTTTTACCAAAAGGTGGTGAAATAAAAGATGCAGAATTTGATGCCAACCCTATTGTTTTGTTGGTTGGGCAATACTCCACTGGAAAGGTAAGGTACTTTATCTTACATTCACATCTATCTTCGGAAACAAATCTTTCATCTTTACTATAGATTTTAATTTCAAGATGTTTCATTTCGTAATCGTTTCATAGACTACATTCATTCGACACCTTATTGGAGGAAGAGATTTCCCTGGTATACATATTGGCCCGGAACCAACCACTGATAAATTTGTAGCTCTTGCATATGGGAATCATGACAATAATGAGGATAACATTTCAAGTACAAGGGACGACTCATTCCATTTATCAAGCTCAAACTCACCATCCACCAGTGTAAATCATGAAACGAAAGAAAATATTTTTCAAAAGCTCCATACTAAAAAAGTTGAAAATTCTCGGACGCCCTACTCAGGAAAAATCATAAAAGGAAATTCGCTGACTGTTATCTCAACGCTTCCATTTAGTTCACTTTCTCAATTTGGCTCATCATTTTTGACACACTTTCAAGGAAGTATCCTTCCAGCACCTCTACTTCAACACCTAACATTGATTGATACACCTGGGATTCTATCTGGGGAAAAGCAACGTTTAGCACGAGCCTATGACTTTGCTCAAGTGTCAAGATGGTTTGCAGATAGAGCCGATATGATTTTGTTGTTGTTTGATGCACACAAATTAGATATAAGTGATGAATTGAAGGACATTATGGAAACAATTCGTCCACACAATGAGGATAAGATACGATGTATATTAAATAAAGCAGATCAAGTGAGTAGAGAAGAGCTTGTACGTGTCTATGGGTCATTGATGTGGAGTATGGGAAAAATCTTTTTAACTCCAGAAAATGTAAGGGTGTATGTTGGATCTTTTTGGGATAAGCCATTAAAGAATGTCGATTTTAAGGATATGTTCGAAGAAGATGAAAACTCCTTAATTCATGAATTAAAAAATCTTCCAAGGGTGGCAGCAGAAAGAAAAGTAAATGAAATGGTGAAAAGAATTCGAATGGTGCAAGTTCATGTCTGTATTTTGAGTCGTATTCGGAGATATATTAGAAGAAAAAAAAACAGAGATGTAGTAGTGGAAGGTTTAAATGAAATTGTTAGGGATATCAAGGTTGAATACAATTTGTCTGATGGTGACATTCCTGATATGGAATTGTTTGCTGACAGATTATTAAATCTTACAGATTGGAAAATGTTTCCCTTTAGAGACGACAAAAAAGTTATAGCTTCAATATGCAAAGTGCTAGAGAAGACGATCCCTGACATGATGGAAAAGGCAGGTGGAGTCGATATTGGATTAAATTCATGAGATAGAAAATAAACTCCAAGCCACTACTTGTAAAAATGCGCTGCTGATTTGAAAGTGGGATTCAAGTTACTTTGCTCTAAATATTTGGTCTTTTAATGAAAAGCAATCAATGACGATATTGTGTTTTGATAAATTTTAATTTTAATTATACCTGTTCATCTTTTCCCCTTTTTACCTATACCCCAACCTTGACATATATTTAGATCTGCACAATACTGCCCGATGCCAGGGATATTCTCTAGATAGTAAATCTTTACATCAAAAAGGTATCGGCAGAATTTATCTTCCACTGTATATTGAAACTATAAGCACTTCTTAACTCGATTGCCATTATAATTGCTTATAACTTTCAAATCTATACATTAGGTTTAGGATCCAATTTTCAACGCAGCAATAATTATTATTTGTTTCTTGTTAGTTGATACAGCATACACTCTGTCAAGTAAAATCAATGCTGCTTTATGTGCACAAAGATCAAATTTAATTCGTCCTCGCACATGCCCCGATGAACGATCATAAATCCAAATTTTCATGCCTGACCATAGTTGGAAACCATTCATTTCTCTCTGGAACTAGCTTGTTTCCAACCAAGAGATCAAATTTAGTTTTGAATGAATAATTCTTACCACAACATTCGCATAATCAAGCACTTTCTATCACATAAAACTACTAGAAAGAGATCGTAACGACTTTTTTGTCGTTTAAAAAATGATTATACAACATGATTCATAGACACTTCGCAACAAATTCATGCGTTGTATTTGCATGATTCAATTAAGGTTGATATTTTCGTCCAAATTTTTTTTCAAATGCCGTAGAATTGATTTGATTAACGTCCAAAAGACTATATCCATATTCATTCACTTCTTTCTCATATTTCATCAACGTTGGCAATATTTTTTCATAATCATCTTTCATATCAACTTTAAGTAGTCTTTCCCAGCGCTCTGTCCAGCTCATAATCAGGCCTTTATTAATTTCAGGTGCAGTCACTGGTACTCCCTTTTTACTTCGAAATGGAAGCCTCCTCCTACCAATCCCTGGAATGGTTTTATTATCATTTGATGACAAAACATCAGGAAAAAATGATGAAACAATGAACTCTATCTCATCGATGGGATCATCTTTTGTAAAAAAATCTTCGAACATTATTATAGCGTATTTTTCAAGTTCGGGTAAATTGGACACCAAATATTTGTGCGATTCAAACCAATGATAGAGAGCAGATTCAATTACCTCTTCATTGAAGAAATTTTTGGCATTTCTTTGATTAGGATGAATTACACATCCATACAAAGGATGTCGGACAACGATAATACTTGCTGATACACCAGGAAATAGCCATTGCCGATACCTTAGATGCAGCAAGGAGAGTGGTGTTTTTTCTAATAGCACGGGTTTACTGAGATCCCAATATTTCGCCCATTCCGAATAAATACATGCTCTAGCTTTATCTGTGGCAAACTCATGATGTTCATCCATATGATATCCAGGATGAGAATTTGGATTTAAACACGTATTACCAAAATGAAAATCCCGAGGAAATTCTCGTTGTAAGTGTTGACCTTCATCCATTGGAGAACCAGTATTAGTGTGACCTGATATATCTTCGAAAGTATTTATAATATAATTCATCAGAGATGTGCCACTGAAATGCAATCCACCTAACCAAAGAAATCGATGGCGGCATATTGAAGTATGTATAATAGACTGCTCTTGAAGGGATTCAGTGCATTGATGGCTTTCATGAGACAAAGGTGGAGAATCAGTCAGCATTCTAAAAACTTCCATATCTAGATCAGTACCAAACATGATGGGACCTGTCCCCCTAAATATCCCTTTTTCGACCGTGCAATTTTCAAGAATTTCTTTAGCTCTGTTCGTTGCATTGGATATAAAATCGAATTTCTCCTTATCGTTCATAAGTGTTTTAGGTCGTGCGGTTTGCGTACAGTCATTTATCGCTCCCAAGTACTTGCCTACATTGTATATATTGACAATCGCGACAAGAAACAATGCAACTAAGTATATAGATTTTTTGAAAAGTATATTCTTGTAGTCAAATGCATATTTCATGCTTCATCTACTGCAGTTGATTGTTGGAAACCCACTTTTCTTTAAGACAGTACTTATGTGCTCTTCCAGGCGTTTGTCGATATAAGTCCGCAGACTTTCTCGAACATTAATGTGGCTCTATTTCCTGATACAGTGTATAAACTAGATTACTATTATAAAGTGAGATAGTTATACTACTACATACTATCTTCTACATACGACATACTACATTGTTGGGAGAATTTTTGTTCATAGCCGCAGAGAGAAATGAACATGAGAACATTCATGTAGGGCCCCGCCATATTAAATACTTAGGTTGAAATAATGGCAGGGCGGGAAAACGGATATTATTATATTGTACACGCAACACTAAAATTGCTTCCCTTTGCAATACAAAAGTGTCTACTATTAACTCTAGAGATTCATAAATCGATAACAATCTGATACATTGCAGACAGTTTAATCGCAACCGTTAGATTTTAATCCTATATTGAATGATTTCATGTTCAAACAAAAAGCAGAAGAGAAACAATACATATTCTCATATGATAAAGATAGAGTATCAACAACGTATCCACAGTAAACATTCCCACGCAAAATATGTCAGCCCCTCATTATCGCTCCAACATGCCAAAACTCAAGGCATGCAATGCATTAAATCAAGCAGCTTTAGATCATTTGTACGATTTATCCCAAAAACCACGTTATTCGAGTTCGAAGCATTATCCCCGTTTGTTTGTGAAAGCAATGCAAAGTCTAAGTAAATGTCCTTTACATATATCCAGCTTTAAGGACGCCACCTCCTTATCCGGTGTAGGAAACTTTCTAGCTCGAGAAATAATGAATGCGGTGGGTGATACGGATAAGGAACAAGAGGTTTTTAATACTAAAGATAATAATGATCAAAACTCCAATGCAAAAGCAAAGAAACGAAAGAGAGCGCGCGTCAAATCAGCTTCCAAAACGGCTTTGACAACAAATGACAGAGACTTGATAAGAACAAGCTTAAAGCCAAGCTCAAATAGAGCAAACGCAACCAAAACCAATCCAGTGCTTATGGAGAGGCTACCAGTACCAGTTTCTACAAGTATCCAGTCAACCACAACATCTAGAAAAAAAAGCGAAAATTGTTCTAACAACTCGGTTTCCCAAAGAAAGGAAATTTCGAAGAAAGAAAAAGCCTATATACAGAGTACCAATGAAGCTGTTGGTATTCTTACAAATATAAATCTATACAAGAATTGGAAGATTGTACTGTTATTGGATCAACGAGAACATCACGCCAATGCAGTTCAATCTAGGTTATTACAATACGGTCTTGATTGCGAACAAAGGCAATTGCCTATTGCAGATGTCCTATGGATTGCTAGAGGAGAATTAGTCAACAAAACCACTGTTCAAGCACATATATTACCAGAAAAAATTGAAATTGTCTTGGGTACATTGATTGAACGAAAATCGTTGTCTGATTTAGCTTCTTCTTTATATGGTACACGGTTTGAAGAACAACGATTACGCCTGAAGCACTCTCATTCGGCTATGGATTGTGAAAATCAAGTTATTTTTCTAGTCGAAGGAATAAATATTAATGATATACCAAATTGTCCAGCTGCTACATTGAAATATGCTATGATGAGCACCCGTGTTCACATGG
>Ga0209092_10002369_pt1 | contig 17351 bp, 16 predicted proteins | sample FraStrMetagenome_FD_187446 | JGI IMG/M metagenome (GOLD analysis project Ga0209092, IMG submission 187446) | Marine eukaryotic phytoplankton communities from Arctic Ocean - Fram Strait ARC3M Metagenome (SPAdes) (version 2) | ecosystem: Environmental > Aquatic > Marine > Oceanic | place: Fram...
AAATAAATTCTTAGATTTCCGTTGAGTTCAGGGTGCACGAAAATCTTAAAAAACTCATTTTTTGAGACCTGATTATCTTAATAGAGGGTTTCTTATAAGTGAGTATGGAGTGTACCCCCAAAACACTTAAGGAACATGTACCATAAGTAAAGCGTAGACCCACCCCAGTCGTGTTAAGCAGATACACACCTTCTCTCTCTGCATCAAAAATGGCCTTGCATCAGACGCTGGGACAAAACTACCATACATGTACCAATTACCAACTTCACAGCAACATAGATTCGCTGTTTTATACAGTGTAAAATGAGGAAGGAGAGGAGAAAATTAAGGAAGGTATGTAAGGGCTTTTCTAGTATTACCTTTATTCTTTGCGAGGAATAAAGTTCGTGAATTATCTCGCTTTTTGTGTGAATTGTAATTGCAAACCTTCAGGCTCAGAAGCTTACCGTGTAGCTTGGAAAATGGCCAAGGCACGGACGGAGGCATTATATTGCCGGGCATATTAAGATTTGTATGTCAACAACCAATATTGTGCAGAATGGTTACACGCGCGAAGGAAAATGTTTGCCTCTTTTATTCTAATTGGAAGGAGAGGTATAGTTACAACTAACTCTGTTGAACAATGTTATGTTAGAAGCTCGGGATTCTCCTATTACTGATGCGTTGCTAATCTTATTAAACAAGATTGGCAATACAACAGTAGCGAGATACGAACAAGGGAAGAAGTGGCGAGATGATGCCGTTAAAATTGTTCCTACAGCCGGTAAAAATTTGAGAATAATTTAAGGTTGGCGCTAACGAAACATGTGGCAGTAAAGAAGTACCCTTCTGAAACTGACCCTGTTTCCGTTGCTGATGTTTCATGCGATCAACTAGACGTGAATACTATGTTAAGAGTAACATTTGATGTATCTACAGGGAAGATATCGTGTGGTTGCCGGTTGTACGAAGAGATGGGGATTCCTTGCGCGCACGCAATAGCAGCTATAAGGGCCGTAGGCGGAAATGCTGTGGATCCGATCTGGTTTGACAAAGGATTTAGTGTTGAGTCATATATTTGCGAGTACGCTGCTCAACCAGTTTCCATGAGTTGCATCAAGCTTCTTTCATCAACCGTTGTGGAAATGCAGCCTCCTCACCGAATCGTTAAAGCAGGTAGGTCGAAGAAAAAGAAACGTTTTACATACGAACCATTTGTGTTCAGTCTCGGTTATTATTTCGGCAACGATTAGAAGCAGCTTTTGTAATTTCATCTTTGGCCACTATGATTTCTTAGACTACATTGTCAATGGACTCTTCCTTTACATTACCACTTTTAGTCTCAATATATTCTTTCAGTGACGGAAAAGTAAAATCTTTCTTTATTCTTCGCATATGTCCTTCATATTCACTCAAGTATTGAGAGAGGATTAAATCGGGATAATGTTGATGTGCCTTGAATTTCAATTAAAATTATATACAATCCATCACAAATATATGTATAATTCTTGATTAATCACCATCAATAGAGTCACATTGTAGTTACTTGTGGCAATCTGTTCAAGCTTCGTTTCGTAACTAATTGAAAATATTTTCAAGTTTGTGTTCAGTCTCGGTTATTATTTCGGCAACGATTAGAAGCAGCTTTTGTAATTTCATCTTTGGCCACTATGATTTCCTAGACTACATTGTCAATGGATTCTTCCTTTACATTACCACTTTTAGTCTCAATATATTCTTTCAGTGACGGAAAAGTAATTTTTTTTCTTATTCTTCGCATATATCCTTCATACTCACTCAAGTATTGAGAGAGGATTAAATCGGGATAATATTGATGTGCCTTAAAGTACAAGTGCGGGTGTTTGGATGTTTTCGCAAAACACATCGATTCATGAAATCAGTCCAAACGTCTCCTGTTCAAAGACGCATAACTGACCCTTCATTAAATTCCCTAATAAAGTGATATCCTTTACCGAGTGGAGCTGACTCAGCTAATGCACCTCAGAGAAAAATCCCTGGACACTGCGAGTTGTCATGCAATCAGGGCAAATAAACAAAATAGCATGTGGTTTCTTGATCACCTGTTCTTTCGGAAATGTTGCAAAACTTAGTGATGTAGATAGCATCCCGTCATGAGATTGCTCTTCTTTTAGTGCATAATGAAACTGATTTTCCAGATCCATTATACTGCCAGAGTTCCCTCTACATACAACGATTAACGCAATTTGGAATAAAATGACAAGTTGTTGTATGTACCTACGTGTATGTAAAATTGTGTACTTATCATGACTTATATGGTATTACATACACGTAGGTACATACAACAGAACCTATCATACGTCAAGGTTTCAAAGTTTTTTACATATATGCCTAATGTATAGGGAAACGTTTTGAATTTTCTCCTCTAATTTTGACGCATATTTCTTTGCCTAAAGCAAAGCAAACAAGAAGTAATTGAAGGTTTGAGCAACATCTTGAAATGAAAGAGATGACATCAACATAATGACATACATACCAGATTCGGCAGCAAACTTCTAGCCTCGCTGCAAGACATCATACCATGTCTCTGTCGACAGAAGCTCCAGCAATCTCAAGGTCTTCGACGGATCACTCGATTTGGGGTTAACATTGTGACTCGTGTTAAATTCCATCGTAGGTTTGAAAGAAACGCATTTAACATTGAAATCCTATGAAACTGCAGGAAGCGAAACGGCACGTCTATGATGATATTCCACATCATGCAACTTGATACGATTGCAATGATTCCTAGCCATGAGAGAACGTCGTTGCAGTCCAAACCATTATTACTTTCACCACCAGAATTTTGATAAGATTTATTTCGACGACCCTCCATCCTTTTTCATATAACAAACCATGACGACATTAAAGCACATCTTTTATAAAAAAGGCAATAAACAATTAAAACATACCATTATTTTTCATTTGTCTGTAGTGTACGCTCGTAGTAGTGTATGTTGTGATTTGTGATGAAAAATGAAGGTAGCTCGCTGCTTACTGGTCGTTGCAACAATCTAATTTAGACGTTGTGAAGGACTGGTTGTTGCAACAATCTAATTTAGACGTTGTGAATTGAATTCATAACTCCAAAAACTTGAAAATTAGAAAGTAGAAATCAGAAATCAGATTTGTACGAAATGACAAAAATTGTTGGCACACTTTCGATGGTGCGGGTTTAGATGGATTAGGCCGCGTAGCCTGGCATATCGCATGTCGCATGTCGCATGTGTTATGTCGCATATCGTATGTTGCATGTCGCATGTCGCATGTCGTATATCGCATTGAATAATCTCTCACAGGAGATCACAAAGTCAGCTGCATAACGAAGTGTCTATATACGATTTTTTTTATATTTATTTATTTTTCTGTAAAAATTATATATATTTAGTTGTTAGGTATTTCGAAGTATTACGCTAATTTTCGTCTCACTACATTCGTACAATTCTTTATGTAACCCAGGTTCGGTACTTGAAATCAGAAATCAGATGTGTACGAAATGACAAAAATTGTTGGCACACTTTCGATGGTGCGGGTTTAGATGGATTTGGCCGCGTAGAATCGTCTACGCGTAGAAAACTACCGGTCCTGGCGATATGCGATCCTTACTCAACGCATTTTTTGTCGCCACAGGTTCACTCACGACAATCGCTATTACTACTGTATTAAACGAATAATAATCCAGGAAAAAAGTAGAATAGTGAAGCGCATCGAAAGCATCTCCGGATTTTTCTTATCTTGAAGACTATAGAGACAGAAGAAGCAAAGGGTTAAGAGCGTTTTTACGTATTCACTAGTAGGAACAGCATCAAGAAGAGAACGTGGTAATTTTTAAGTGTGTAGACGAGCTTTGGATGAAAAATGGAAGAACGGCAGGCAGTAATCAAGAATGCGGATATGTCGGATGACATGCAACAGGATGCGGTAGATATTGCTTCCCAGGCAATCTCAAAATACAACATTGAAAAGGTTCGTGATTTGTCGACTTTTGTTTGTTGATGTGAATGGCTTTTAGTTACTCTGATTACTTACTTCTAATAAATTTGACAAAGGATGTAGCTGCATTCATCAAGAAAGAGTTTGACAAAAAGTACAATCCAACTTGGCATGTTATTGTTGGTCGAAACTTTGGTTCTTATGTAACTCATGAGACTAAGCATTTTATATACTTTTACTTGGGTCAAGTTGCTGTCCTTATATTTAAAGCCGGATGATTTTATCGAGATTTTCATCTTTTAACACTACAAACTTTGCGTTTTACTTGTAGAACAGTTAAAATGGAAATGTTTGTTGGGGAGTGTTTAATTAATTTTTTGTATTTATTTCTTTGTTCCAAATTTAATACTTTTCAACTCTGTATACTAAAATGGAAACATCTATTCTTGTTACAATTTAGGTAGCAAAATAATTTTGCTTCTTTTTCTTTCAAACGACTTGCCTCTTCTTGGGAAACCTTAGTGAAAGAGTATGTGCATAGACACCTCTCTGAAAGATGAGACTTTCTTATCGTACGTATGTTAAGCACTAGGGATAAAAAGTTGGTCACCAAGTGTGTAGCAAAAGCCTGTTGAGTTGTGTTTTTTGCATTAGTCTCCTTAGCCACCAGATGAAAGATGAATTACTTCATATTTGACGACGAACGCTGAAACCGATCAAAATTAGGTAAACCCCAAGAGACGAAACATACCTAAACCCACTCAGGACGACATGCAGTCGACCAAGCTCATCACTAGAACATACGTAAAGCTACTTAGGACGACATTTAGTTGACAAAACTAATCACTACTTTATTCACCTAAACCATAAATCCAGCCGTCTCAAGCCATTACGCGTACAAGTTCCACACTTTTTGTGAAATATTGCATATCCACGCAGTATAGCGAAGCCGTCATCTATCGGAACAAATCTATCTTGCATAATCATCTGCGTAAACATCGACAGTACTTCAAAATCAGTCTTCTTCCAAGAGAGGCGCACTTATATCGTTTGTTCCTACTTCCCACCATTTCGACTTCTTTTTCCGTGAGCTTCTATTAGCGGATTCGTCATCTTGTCCTTCCGCCGGTTGGTTCAAAATTTCCTCGTTTGACCTCAACAGTTTAAAAGTAGCGACAGTCTCAAACGAAAACATGAACGATGTGAACACGCTCACACTGATCATCGCACTAGTATGTGAACACTCATAATGGTCCACGTCAACATCACCAGTAAAATCCTTGACGTCGCTGCATCCACTAAGTTGTCCCCAGTAAATCGCTTGGGAAAGGTAAACAAATATCATAATCATGCTAGATCCAAGCCAGGCTCCATAGGTAATTGGATACTTGTACAACTGATCACTCCTCACAAGCATATAATTCCACATGCACTTTAAGCAAGATATTATGGCAAACATAAGTACATTGAACCCTTGATTGGGTTGACCAAACAGTAAGAAAGCGCAAATTGTTAAAGGGATGTTCAGGACCTATTCAGAATAGAAATTTTGAGTTCAACATTTCCTTCGCAAAGAAAAACTGGCAAACTACCCAGACATTCCTAAACTTGGCTAATACTTACATTGTTGGAAATTACGCAAATTCGAACGATCCGCGCTGCAGTTGATTCCTTTTCGACGTCATCTGTGGTGTTATCCACGACCTCAGTGTCAGCGTTGTGCGCTGTGGTACTTTCTTCGGTCATACTACTTCAAACTTTATTTCTCTCTCTCTATTATTCCTTCGGTTAATATATTTATTCCTTCCGCCTCGATTTCGATAGGATCTGTTATATTCTTTTCAGCTTACAAACTCGAAGTAAAGGCTACCTGTGCTTCGGTTGTGGACCGCAGTACAGATTTTCCTTTGGTCTAGGTTCTTAAATTCAGAGGCATACATGCTACAATGTACCCCGAATCGATATAGCCAGCATGCCCCCCGGTAGGTTTTTGAGAGAAGATACAGTCGATCAGTCTTGCCTGTAGACTTCAACGCAATAGGACTTCCAATTTAGCGAGATGGCCGTTCCGCAGAAAAAAGGAGACACATATGTAAATAATAAATATGTACATTTGTACAGGCGCATATGTAAAACCTGAACACTTCGTAGACTCTACATTTGAAATTTGAAATTTTACGCGCAACAATGGGATTGACTCGAGTCGTTTGTATGGAGTTAGAGTTATACATTTGACATGTGAATACAAATACGTTTATGCTTCTTAATCTGTCAAGAGCCAAGAGTCGTCAAAAGAAAAAGTGAATGTGAATGTCAGCGATGGGATGCGTCAAAGAAGATCGCCAAACGCGAGCACTGCATAACTTCAAAACCTTCATATTTTGTAGATAGTTTTTCTCCAAATGTACTGAACAAAATTTATCATGGGACAATGTACAAGTTCAGAATGGATCTGCAACTTTAGGCAGAAAGAGAAGGTTCGTTGTAGTGAAGGAGTAAGTATGGATCTTATCTTTTCGCCAAACGAATTGCCTCGAAAGTCCATTTCTTCTTCTACATATACAATAAAAACGACAAGGGACGGTGGCACTTCACCACGATCCTCAAGATGTATTTTGAGGACAAATGCAATGAGGACATTAACTTCTGAAGATCATTCAGAAATCATTGAAGACGATGAATCTACGGTTGTACCCAAACATGTTTTCATTGATGAAATTTTTTTCGATAATAGTTGGCTTTTCGCAACAGATAGAACCTGGAGCAAAGGTACTACTGAAGTAAGGTATTCACAAGAAGAAGACTCAACTATGGACGAAGTTCGAGGCGATTTTGAAGAAACGGTGGATGATGTTGAAGGAGAGAGGAATCGACAAAATATAGGAGAAACTTCGCGCGGTATCTCACATTGCAACCGCAAAGATTACTATGACGCCTCTCTGAATGACAGCCGACTAGCTGAAGATGGCCCGCAAAGTTTCTAGTCGTTTCTCAAAGAAATTTTACCAAAAGGTGGCACTTTGTCAAAGAAGAGGGAAACATGGTAGAGAACCATTTAACTTTCAAAGATGAACCGAGTAGTAGTACCTCAAATAAATTATCAAGAAAGATTACCATTCTACCAAAAAAAATACAAAATTAGCATCCCATTTTCATTTACGCACTTGATGTGAAAATCCGCACTTTATTCCGTCAAATCCAACTTCGTATTCATCATCTAATTCCGACACTGAATTTGACGAAGAACCGTCGACAAGTTGATGTCCAGTCACCTGCGATTTTTGTCTCTGAAGAAGAACCTGCCGTCTTCTATTATTAGCAGCATTATCTCCTTCCTCCAATATTGCTAGGCATTCATCTAGCGCATGTGCAATCGAGTAATGAGCTTTCATCATGGCTATTTTTTGGTATGCTGCAACAGCGCCACCCTGAAAGCAACGACGTAAAAATGCTAAGCTCGGGTTACTGAACAACACGAAATAGTCCATGAATTTCACTTGAGGAACTATAGTGGTGGTTCCCTCATAAGATTGAGTCATCAGAGTACCGGTAAAACCTACTGCCGCATCCAAGTCTCGTAAAAACACGAATTTACTCTTCATATCATTCTTCAAGTACAACTCCATCGCTGACAATAAAAAGCCTCCTCTCCACGCATCTTCCCTTAAACCAGAAGACCATCTATTAGGTTTCCCAACTGCTCCTTTGTTATTGAAAAAGAACGGAACAATGTGCGGATTTGCTTGGGCTACTAAGAAAAATCTACAATTAAACGTTTCGGCAAGGCCGTTGATTGGAATATCCTGCTCGATACTTCCGTCCCAGTAAGTCTGGTCTTTATTCTCATCTTGTTTCCTCACAATTCCTTCAGTGCCCTTCACCTGCAACAGAACCGGAGGAATAAATCCTGGTACAGCTGCGGAAGCGACGATTGCCGACGCAATTACCACATTGGGTGCAGTAATATAATTCAAGAGAACTGGAGGGGCTTTTTTCGTTGTAGCACAAAGAGTAATACATAATACTCTACCAGTCTTTCTATATGCCTCCTCAAACGTCAGATCGCCACAAGTGAACCATTTGATAAGCTTAAGCCAGTCTTCCGTTAAAAACAAGTGACCATCTTTATACAAACCACGAATACGATCGGGCCAAGATCTCGAAAAGCATTCGAGCTTCCCATTGAGCACTTCTGGATTAAGGTCTCGTTTCAGTTCATCCTCATCTCGAGTACATATCGTAGCACCAACAACAGACCCAGCCGAGGTTCCTGCAATTATATTCGGGAGCACATCCTCATCCAACAGAGCCTTAACAGTCCCGAAGTGATAACAGCCCATCATGGCGCCACCACTTAACACAAGAGCAGTCCGCCCATAAGCAGCCCTCGAACGTTTTAGAAAAACTTTTACAGTTTCTCGATGAGTCTTAGGCAAGAGGTTTATGAGAAGTTTCTTCTCGTTTTCACTTCTCCTCATTTCCTTATCCGACTCGTTACTTTTCCCTTTGAGAAACTTTAAAGTTGCCCAAGAAATAAGTGTCTCATGTAGCTTTAACCTTGAAGACGTCACCGCATCCTTCAACGATTCTTTATATTTTCGCATTTCATCACTATCTTCGCTGGTCCTTGAATCATCATCCCGACGATCAGGAGATTGCGTCAGTGTCCCAGATGGTATATCGTTCGCTTGTTGTGTGAGCCAACATATAGTTTTCACGACTTCTTCAATAAATTCTTCAACTACTTTTTTGGTTTCACCCGTGTTTGTGTATGAAAACATATCTTCGCTCATAACTCCGCCAACGTTCTTGCGTGTGCATTGCTGTAAAACGGCTAATGCCAATAAACTATCTCTCTCGTTACGTGCCATCCGCAGATCAACCATCAGCTCTCGTATAAAGGCCCAGTTGTACAAGCGACACGTTGATTCGTCAGCACTTGTTTTAATCCATAAATTTCGCTTCAAATAAAGACATGTGTTCGTTACACCTTATTTTCGGACATAGACATATTGTTCATTACGACGCTTACCTTTTGAGATTCATCCAAAAGTTTCGCATTTTTCAGCCATTCCTCATAGCTAGTCGCTTTCTCCATTGTATTTCTCAAAAATCTAGACAAATTGTCAGTGAACAAGTGGTATTAGATATAAGTAAGTATAAAATACTGACCTGTGCTTAGGGTTAGCAAATGTATACTCGAGAAACTTAATGAAGAATCGTAGAGCAACATAAAGGAACAGTTCAATTGAAATCATCACATAAGTGAAAAAAAGTATCGGCCATCGAAGTACTTTGCCACAAAAGGAGTGCAGCCGTCCTGGTACAATAGATGCGATGAGGATAAGGACCAACAATCCTCCACAGCTCTGCCAAAGAAAAAAACCAACCTTCCAATCGAGCATTGGCCACATTTGACCCCACCACGACCACCAACGCTCATTAGAAACTCGACGAAAATGATTTTCAAACGCTTGCTCTGTCATTTCGACCATTGCGCCGATGGGTATTTTTTTCCATTCACTTGTGGATATTACCCCATCGTTATTCAAATCAAAATGCTTTAGGAGGAGGTCAGATAAATTTGGCGTACTATAAACATTCAAGGTATTGTTGTGAATGTTAAGTAACTCCCTATATAACTCTCTTGTAAAGGGAACAAAGTGTGAAGGAAGATATAGCAATTTGTACCCCACTCCTCTTATCCATGATACCGAATCTTCTGAAACGCGGCTTAACAGCAGAGGAAGCGAAGCTACAACCGCGGGCAGCAGTTCATCTCGATAATAATCGTAAATACCATCCGTAGAAACTCCACTGATTGTTTTGCTACCTATCCGTGAAGAAAACTCTTCATGAATTGGAGATGACGATATTTTGAAACTATCCCTATCGCCGTCATCATCACACAATTGCTGGAGTAAGGGACTTAAATCTACGAAACCAAATGGCCGACAATACCACGGTCCTTCTACAACTCCACCTCGTACCTGATCCCGAGACGATCGTGATAATTCATCTCTTTTAAACGGTGCATGAATTATAGGTCGACCTGCTGCTCTCGCTTTATTTTCTGGGATTGATTGCTGATTTTGTTTCATCGGCATCTTCTTTTTCCAACAAATAAAGTTTCCTTTTGTTGTGTACGAGTGCGGGTATTAATGTGTACCGGAATGGGGATCTTAAAATTAAACAAATAGTATCTTCATCGATGCTGCAGTATTTGCACTTGACATTGATTGTTGTTGGCTTACACCTCAGTTGCGATGATGATGACGATGATGAAAAAGAAAATTGGAATCACGACTATACAAGGTGTCAATCCCTCTAGACTCTAGAGCCACAAACACACACACTTTACATGTACGAGTACTCGTATTCGTATTCGTACATGTACTCCTGCTAGTAGTCGAAAGTGGATGACGATGCTGTGGACGACCGTGAAGATCCTGAGGGCGCGTTTGGAGTTTGGAGGGCGCGCCAATTTGATGACGTTAATTCAAGTTGCAACTGGAGTGTCAAGAAAAGATTAAAATAGCCTCTTCCGAACTAGCGACTGATGAAAACGCTTCAATTTTCTACGTTCAATTGCCAGGGCCGTTCTTTTCGAGTGCGCCGATTACGATAGGTATAAAATTGGATATCGGTAAATGTATTCTGCACAGTGCACATGCGCAAATACCGGTAACGGAAAATCCTTCCATCTATATCGGTGGCGCATGTGGCATGTGGCATACGGCGCATGTTGCGCATGGCGCGTACATAATACGGAAAAGCATCACGCTGGAGCTTTTCTATCAATGACACACAAGTTCCAACTACAGTATTTAAGTAGATTAGCTTATCCCAACTCAACGGGGTAATTTAAGACAGCGATACTTTGAAGTTTTCCTTTACAGCGTCGAGGCAAGGAAATGTGAAGAAGTACATATGATATTGCTACAATGAAAAGGTTTGACGTGGTAACCGCTCCTGACCTTATAGATGAACTACTGCTGATACAATGGACAGAAAAAAGCGAAAAGACAATTGAAGTGTAACTTATTTCGAATTCGAATTTGATACAGTTGTTTCACCTGCATTTCGCTTAGAAAAAGAAACTTCAAATTTTGTTCAGGATTCTGTTCTTTAGATGTGACCACACTGAGAAAGAAACGCTGATACCGGGAGGATACCGCAAAGCAAGTTCTTTTTGTTAAAAGCATTATTGTTTTGATATTATTGCGCTGATATTTCATATAATTATCGGGGCGATATCTTTGTTCCTTCTGAGATTTGCAAATTTGTTGCCGAATGCCGCCCAATTGGCGCTTGGCGCATTTCAAATCCTTCTGACTTCGCTACAAAAATCTTGCGAACTTTTGTGCCAACTCTCTCTAGAGAACTCGTAGTTCGTTGCTCTCTCCAAGTCTCCATCATCATCCATCATCAAATAAATGAATCGTAATCTTTTCAACACTCTATTCCATATCAAGTGCAGAAATTTACTCCAAGGAAAACCAAGGTGAAGAGAAATGTCTACTGCAACAGTATATCCAGTCGCAGCTGCATATTTTCATTGGCTCGTAGCAGCCCCACTTATGGGTTCTGTTGGGAGCGTTTTGTATTGTCAAAGTTTGCCCAAAGGGTGAGTAAGTGCTTAGAGTTGTGATGAATATTGCGGAGTTTGGGACATGGATATTTCATTTTCAATTTTACTGCTTACGTCACTTCGTCGTGTTTGCTAACTTTGTGTTTATTATTCGCCCATGCTACTTCCAGGCACAAAGATAAAGGGTTATGGATGCACCGGCATAAATCACTTGGTCTTCTGACGGGAATAGTCGTTGCGCCTAGGTTCGCTTATAGAATGCTTAATTTTAGCAAACATTTGCTCCGTCCCTTGTCAGGAAGCGGACCAGTTGAACATACATTAGGAAATTTTTCGCACTTGGCATTGTATGGTTTTATGACGATCATGCCAGCTTCGGGTATTGCCATGGGGTATTATGGTGGTAAAGGATTGCCGTTCTTTACAACGAGCTTTGCTGGGATCAAGCACACTGAAGAAACAAAGAAGGGAAATCTAGCCATCGCTGGACAGAGCTATTCGATTCACAAAACAATTGGAACATACGGAAAGTACCTTATTCCTCTTCATGCGGGTGCTGCGGTTCAACATTCTCTAAGAGGGCAGGCAATCTTTGCGCGAGTCAACCCTTTCAGGGGTTCTCCTAAACATTAAAGCAGTAAATATTTCAGTATCTACAAATAAATGGGCTTAAGGTCTTGAAAGAACGTTCTTTTTGTATTTTGTTAATTGCGAGGAAACAACTAGTTTAGAGATAATCTTAAAAACGAATTCTTTTGAAACTCGATACGAGATATTTTAGATCTCGACAACCTGTTTTCACTTCAAAATAATATCGAGTAAAGGACATAGGGGTAATTACTCTACACGAGAATTCTTACGATGACAGCAAGTTTGATTACGTTTGTAAAGACAATAAAAAACTAGATCGTGATGATTGTTGGTACTATGAATTTTGTTGCCACTCTATTTCGTTTGATGGGAACAGAATCAAACTATCGCAGTTAATTTATGGTTGAATTTTGGGTAGCGTTTAAACATACGAAATACGGTGTCTGCGGCTTATCCTACAGGTACTTGCAAAAATATTTACTTGTTTTTGGCAGCAACATCCGTGATTTCGTCAAAGGAATTCGGATGATGCCTATCAAGAATATAATTCTTTTCAAGTTCAAAATATTTTGCATTGAGGGAAAAGCTCTGATTATGCAAGGACGCATGTACATTCATAACTTCTGTAGCATGACAAAATCTATTTGGTATTGGCGCATGCACAAACGATAGTTACTCAAACAGGTACAATGAATATATATAACGATCATTAATTACAGAATAGTACACTGTTGGTCATTGTCCCCTTTCACTTGAAGGGAGAGAAACCCTCCTGACATCTCGTTCAGTGCATTTTGTGCACGAGACTCTTCGAATAAAGATTTTAAAATATATTCGACCTTTACAATCGACACCTGCGAATCATCTTCATTCTTATCAGGTCGTCCAATTAGAGGTAGCGTTGACTCTATTTTAAGATCACAATTTTTCCAACCTAGCGGACGATTGCTTTTGTTAAATTGGCCTTCGGTAACAGCAAGTTTCGAGCAATCCGTAGGAACTTCAAGATAATATTTAAAGTTGCCTCTCATGAAATCTTTCATATCTAGAAACGGTTTTGTGTGCAGAATAGTTTCATCTGCTCTCTCCTCAGAAGTTACCCTTATTAGCCACGGCCCGATCTCACAGACGTTATCATCGATTCGAACCATCATATTTTTACACGAATATTGGTCTGTTTTCGACCATGGGAACGACTCAGGATGCATGACATAAACATGAAAATTTTCTCCAAGGTATACAGCATAATCTTTCCTACATTGTAACCATCCAAATTTGTGAGGGTTGGCAGAAATTCTTTTAATGAAAGAATTTACACTTTTGTCCGTAAACATGCCTAGACCATTTTCGTGTAGAATTTTGCGAATTACAAACCTCCAAAAGAAGAGATTGTGGTTTTTATGGTTTGATGCATCAAAAGATAAACCCATCGGATAAATCTGCACACTATCGAAGAACGACTTCTGAGAAGAAACAAATAAATCTTTTGCAGCATCACTTTGAATCGCCAGATTTGAGAGATTTCCCATTGATCCTTCACCGTAAATATCACATAATAGTGGCAAAAGCGAATTGCGCAATTTGCCGCGTGTACTCCACAGAGGTGTCGTATCTTTGAAATATGGCACTGACAGCAGTTAACGCTAGGATGAGAGGAAAATCATGTAAAATAATAGAAACAGAACAAAAACTAACCACCATACTTATGAGCATAGTCATAAATTACTTCCTTCTCTAACGGTAGCAGTGGTCTATAAACCAAAACCTGTTCCACTATCCCTTCATCAGTCATACCGCTGAGTTCTTCAGGAAAGACACCAACATCAACTTCAAAATAAGATGTATTCGACAAATCACGTCAAAACGTACCTAGTGGACCGCATCCTTTCATGCTGTTAGATAAAACATTTTCTCTTAAATCTCCTTTGTGATGACCTAGAAAAACTGGAGGTTTTATACCACCGACTTGGAACTCCGTTTGAGTTGCTTTATATATATCGTACCTTGCAATACGTGCAACTTTTTCGTATTCATCACGTGCCGTCACACCTCTAGTTACCTCATTGATCACTCTACACCTAAACTCAATTTTCAGTTTCTCGCAAAATTCTTCAACATACTTTGCTTCTAAACTGCTTTCTGGGCGATTCGCATAGTCGATATGAACAGCAATAATCTTCAGATTGTAAATGTCTTGTAAGTAAGCCAAAACGCTCGCTATAACCATCGAATCGACTCCGCCCGAAAGAGAAACAATAAGTGGAAACCTCTGATTCAATTCTATACTTTTGACCTCTGTTTTCAGCGATTTTTGAGTTTTGACTTTATTCATTCCACGAGCCTCGAGAAATTTTGATATTGTCAAAAGAGCAGGATGACTGTTAACGCCTGCCATGTCGCTTTCGAACGGTAAAACCTCAAGAATGTCTTCAAATTGCATCTTGCCAATTTCTTTAGACTCTCCTCCAGCTTTTCGAGCGACGTCCTGCAAACGCGTTAAGCGGCGATTTGTTGCATTTCGAAACCTTTTCAATAATATGCCGTTCTCTTCTTCTGTTTCAACTCTATTGTTGATGCAGTTCTGAACGAATTTAAGAGATTCAATTTTGCTTTCGTGACGATAGGGCATCAGGATAAAAACATGCATTGGAAGCGGTATTCGTCCGTTATCGATCAAATTTTTATGGTCCTCTAAAATTAAAGATGATAATTTTACAGCCAGAGTATCCATTTCATTTTGATTTAGTGTTAGCTGTCGTGGAGGGATCTCGTCTACAAGATCCATGTTATGAATGTAGGTCTCTTCAAAATATCGATAAATGTGACGCGACATCTGATCCATAGCAATAATTGCAGCAACCTTCCAATGGAACGATAACATCGAAGACCTCGTCTTTGCAACTCCCGATAAGAACTGTTCGAAGTTCGAGCTTATCCTCTCGACGAAGGTACCAAACTTTTCAGTAATATCTGCATCAATACGCCTTCTCGTTAAATTTCGCTCATTTGGTATCATCCATAACTTTGAGTTAGATTTACTTGGGGGGTTTGCAAACCAATAATCGAGTATTTCCTCTGCCATATCAAAACTAAGTTCTTTGATTCCAATATCACCGTCCGTCGACGCCATTGATAAAGGAGCATCCACACGTTTATTTGGAGGAGGGTCACTCGATTGAACGTTCGTTAATATCGGCGATTCATCATTTTTCTTTATTCTGGATTTTTCTCTATGTACACTGATATTTTTCAAAAATTTAAATGCGAAGTGCAATGCTGCTAGGCCGGCAACCCTCGCTCCAATTTCCAGCGGCGTCAAAAATGCCGAAATCGGATCTTTTCTATCCCTTCGAATGAGGGTTCCTCGTTGGTTCATATCAGAGAATCAGAATATTTAATCCAGTTTTCCAGTAGTGAACTGCTGTAAATATTTTATTATTATTTTTATCCTTACGCTCGTAATGATATTTGATATTTTTTCTGTATACCCCGCTACAGAGTAATAATTTTTGAGAGAATATTTGAAAGTAGGAGTACGAGTAGGAGTTTATGTGCCTGTCGGATGGATGTCGTTAACATTCGTTCTATACGAACTTTAAGAAATATCGACTGCAACTCTCCAACATCTCGAACACCCAGACCTCATTACCACCAACACACCAATTTCAACTCCAAATAACATATCATGAGCAAGGACAGATCTCCCTCTCTCAAATGCACTTTGTATTTTTGAGCGAGAAAAACTATCTTTCTAATTAGCAATACCAATCCATCCAGCTTTCATTTAAGAATCTGCATATATCAACAGTATGCCTCACCAGCGTTTTCCTAAAATTGAAATTCTGAGCCTCTACCCACATGAGCTTCGATTTATTTTAAGTGATACGGATGTTAGCGTAGCCAATGCCTTACGTCGTATTATGATTGCTGAGGTACCCACCTTGGCCATTGATCTGGTAGAATTTCAGGAGAACACATCCGTACTAAATGACGAATATATTGCACATAGACTTGGTATGATTCCGATACGCTTTCAGCCAGATGGCTTGAAAGGGATTGATTGCCACAATACGATCTTGTTTCACAGGGATTGTACATGTGACAGTGGTTGCCCTCGATGCAACGTTGTTTTTGACCTCGATGTCGATTTTGATGCGGTGAATAAGACAAGGCCTGAAAGTGAGCAAGCGCTTCCGCTCACGGTTACAAGCGCGGACCTTACATGTACCAATACAGATGTAGTGGCTGCGCATTTTTTGAACGAGGATGAAAAGAATGATGCCAATGATGAGGGAATTTCGATCGTCAAATTGGGGCCGGGGCAGAAGCTTAAATTTAAGGCGATAGCGAGATTGGGCATATCAAAAGAACATGCAAAATGGTGTCCCGTAGCGGTAGCAACATACCGTTTTTGGCCGATAATTACCCGTAATGAAGAGATGCTTGGTACATTAACTATTGAGCAAAAGCAGGAGTTGGTCGATGCTTGCCCTGATCGTATATTAGAGCTTGACGAAGTGTCAGGGCGCTTATTTGTAACTGAGAATGCACATGAAGTTGCAACTTTTACAGAAGATTTGCATTATAAACAAAATAGTTTCAAAAATCGAAAAGAGGACGAGGATTTTGTTACAGTTGTTCAATCCACGGATAGATTCGTGTTCACAGTCGAATCAACAGGCGCCATGGATTGTGATGAAATACTTATGGCAGCATTACGAGTGTTGAAAACAAAACTCTATGAACTAGCTCAAGAAGTAGATAAGTTGAAAGACCGCTAAAAAGATCTGTGACATATTTGCGGTTTCGTATTGTCCAACTTATGAAAACATGACTACCACGTCATTACGACGGTGATAAGGAGACATGGAGAAGGTTGAAAACATGAAGTCTTTCTCCTGCAGAGATATCATTACAAATGTTGGAGAATTTAGTGTTGTTGTTACAAATAACTCATCCCATTTGGGATTGTTTGCCTTTTAGCAGTCATTCAATTAAGACTTTTTGTTTTATGTAGCTAATCTAGTCCACGTCCATCAAACATTATATTTTTTGAACCTGTATACTTTTATTTTTCTTCATCAGTTACAGGTTCGGAAGAGGAGTAGTAGCAGTTGTTATATGATCGAAACATATAATACGAATCATCGAACCATGAGTTCCCATATTCTGAATGGTATCCTCTGCTATTTCCAGCGCATGCTGCCTGAGATGCAGCTTCTTTTGTTCTTCTTAAAAA
>Ga0209092_10002370_pt1 | contig 17342 bp, 19 predicted proteins | sample FraStrMetagenome_FD_187446 | JGI IMG/M metagenome (GOLD analysis project Ga0209092, IMG submission 187446) | Marine eukaryotic phytoplankton communities from Arctic Ocean - Fram Strait ARC3M Metagenome (SPAdes) (version 2) | ecosystem: Environmental > Aquatic > Marine > Oceanic | place: Fram...
ATTGAAACAGTTCCTTTATTTGCTAAATATTCTGAACTAGATGAAACAGCAAAACTACTTTGGGAGCAAAAAACCAATTATCAAAGAAAAGACGAATTTACACCTGAGGAATTTTACGATAGAGCAGGTATTTGGGCAGAATTTGGAAAAATTGTCTGCATATCGGTTGGACATTTTGTTTTTACAGGAGATATTCGAAATTTTAGAGTAAAATCTTTTTTTGGAGAAGAAAAAGATATTCTGAATGACTTTAAAAACCTGCTAGAAACACACTATAGCAAACCTTATCATTTATTGTGTGCTCATAACGGAAAGGAATTTGATTTTCCATTTATAGCAAGAAGAATGATTATCAATCAGATTGATATTCCTTTTAAACTAAATTTATTTGGAAAAAAACCATGGGAAGTTCCGCATTTAGATACCCTTGAGTTATGGAAATTTGGTGATTATAAAACCTATACTTCCTTAAAATTAATGGCTCATGTTTTAGGTATTCCATCACCAAAAGATGATATTGATGGTAGTGAAGTACGAGATGTTTTTTATATAGATCAAGATATTGATCGCATTATTAGGTATTGCGAAAAAGACACGATAGCGGTTGCACAAATTATATTGAGACTTCGAAATGAAGAATTACTAGTAGATGATGAAATCCTTACGGTTTAATATCTTTTAGCTTTAATTGTAAGCTAACATTCCCGTTCCATTCATTTTCATCGATAGTATACGCAGCTTTAAATGGTTTCTTATTTTTAATAAGTTCTATATGTTCTCCTAATCCAAAACCAATACCAACAATTTTACCACTTGCATGTTGTGTTGCCGTAAATCGTAAGTGTGTTTTATCTTCTCCAACTTGTTTTCCATAGCCTGTATCTTGTAAATCTTCCGACATAAAAACGGGTGTCATATTTCCAGGACCAAAAGGTGCAAACTGACTTAAAATCCTATAAAATTTGGGAGTAATGTCCGAAAGACTAATTTGTGAATCGATACTAATTTCAGGTATGAGCATTTTTGGATCGATAGTTTCTTCAACTACCTTTTCAAATTGCGCTTTAAAACTTTTATAATTTTCTGGTTTTAGCGTTAATCCGGCAGCATATTTATGACCCCCAAATTGTTCTAAATATTCTGAACATTTTTCCAGCGCATTGTATACATCAAAACCTTTTACACTTCTAGCTGAAGCTGCTAGCATTTCACCACTTTTTGTAAAAACCAAAGTAGGGCGGTAATAGGTTTCTGTAAGTCTGGAAGCAACAATACCAATAACTCCTTTATGCCAATTTTCATCAAAAACAACAGAGGTAAATCTATCTTGTTCCTTATTTTCCTCTATTTGAACAAGTGCTTCAATGGTAATTCGTTTATCTGCGTCTCGTCGATCAGTATTGTAAGTATCTATATCAATGGCATATTCAGCCGCTAAATTGTCATCTGTTTCGCATAGTAACGTAACCGCATGATTACCGTGTTTCATTCTTCCGGCTGCATTAATTCGGGGAGCGATAATGAACACGACATCGGTTATGGTTAGTTTTTCTTTTTTTACTTGCTTTAAAATAGCTTCAAATCCTGGACGGGGATTTTCATTTATAACTTTTAACCCATGATAAGCAAGAATTCTATTCTCTCCTACTATGGGCACAATATCAGCACCAATGGCAGTTGCTACTAAATCTAAATACAAAACTAAATCATTGATAGTTGCCCCTTTTTTGGATGCCAATGCTTGTATGAGTTTAAAGCCTACTCCACAGCCACATAATTCTTTAAAAGGATAATCACAGTCTTCTTGTTTAGGATCCAAAACTGCCTTTGCTTTCGGAATTTCAGCTCCCGGTCTATGATGATCACAAATAATAAAATCCACTTCTTTTTTAAAAGCATAAGCTACCTTATCGATGGCCTTAATACCGCAATCTAAAGCAATGATTAAACTAAAATTATTGTCTTCAGCAAAATCAATTCCTTTATAAGATATACCATAACCTTCCTCGTATCTGTCAGGAATGTATGTGGCAACATTTGGATAAAATGACAATAAATAAGAAGACATCAAGGCAACACTTGTAGTGCCATCTACATCGTAATCTCCGTACACTAAAATGTTTTCTTGGTTTTCAACCGCTTCTTCAATTCTTGAAACTGCTTTTTCCATATCCTTCATTAAAAAAGGATCATGCAAGTCGCTTAAATCGGGTCTAAAAAAGTTTTTAGCTTCCTCAAAAGTCTCAATTCCCCGTTGTGCTAATAAAAAGGAAGTCGTGGAATCGACTGCTAACTCCTTAGATAAACGAGCAACTTTACTTGGATCTGGTTTTGGTTTAATTGTCCAACGCATAAAAAATGTTCAATCTTAAAAAGGGAAGTTATAGGTAAAAGTAACTAGAAAAATAGAATTCTCAATATCATTTTAAAAATTAACACCTATATTTATATACCCCTTTTAATTAAAGCTTGTTGGTTAACTTGTACCACCAACTACAATAACAATTTCTCCTTTAGGTGGATTTGTAGTATAATAATTTAATACTTCTTGTAAGGTTCCTCGTATCGTTTCTTCATGAATTTTAGTGATTTCTCTTGACACGGACATTGGTCTTTCCGCGCCAAAATATTCAACGAAATGACTAAGTGTTTTGATTAGTTTATGAGGAGATTCGTAAAAAATCATGGTTCTAGTTTCTTCAGCTAAAAATTTTAGCCTCGTTTGCCTCCCTTTTTTTACTGGTAAGAAACCTTCAAACACAAATTTATCGTTTGGTAAACCACTATTTACCAATGCAGGGACAAATGCTGTAGCTCCTGGCAGACAGTCTACCTCAATTTGAGCTTCGACACAAGCTCTAGTTAACAAAAATCCTGGATCACTTATAGCTGGAGTACCAGCATCACTAATTAAAGCTACTGTTTCCCCATTCAAAATTCTTCTTACTATATGATCTACTGTTTTATGCTCATTATGCATATGATGAGATTGCATGGGTGTGGCAATCGCATAATGCTTTAACAATTTTCCACTTGTTCGAGTGTCTTCTGCAAGAATGAAGTCTACTTCATTTAAAACTTCAATTGCTCTAAAAGTAATATCCTTTAAGTTTCCTATAGGTGTTGGAACTAAATAAAGTTTCCCCATTTTTAGTTAAAACGTTTTTCGATAATTGATAAAAAACGATCTACATATTCTTCTTTGCCGGCCCAATTATTGTAATCTGGCTTAATGTTGTTTTCAACAAAAGAAACTGACTCTTGAAATGTAGTCATAGAATTTATCTGAGATAAAACTCTCGTATAATCGTCTGTACTACCATCAAATAATTGTTTTATAAAGGCTATTCGATCATTTAATCCAATAGGAAGGCCTGAATTGACTTTGTCATTGATCGACTTTCGTTTTTCCTCAGCTGTTATCTTTTGTTTTCTTTCAAAAACAGGGTTTTCTCTATAAGATGCGGCAAATTCCTCTAGATCACTGTTAGAAGTTTCTTTTGATGGTATAATTTCTTTTAATAATTCTTCTATAGCCTCCTCGTTTTCGTTGGGCATATTGGCAACTATATCTTTAATTTTTTCGGTTAAGGGTTCTACTAATTCTTCTTTATGAGGGCTTTGCGGAACCGGATCTGGCTCTTTAAACCAGTTTTGTTCTCTATATGTTTTGGAGTCTGTTGCAGATCTTTCTGGTTTTTCAAATTCGGTTTCAACACTAGATTCTAAGAATTCTAAAATTGTTAGCTTTTCATAAAGCTGCATTAATGAGTTTTTTAATTTGGTAATGTCGATCTCATTTTCTGAGTTAACAATCCCCTGAGCTATTGCATTTATTTGGGAAAGGACTTTCTTCTTCATAACTTATTAAAATAAAGCAAATTTTCTATTTTGTTTTTATAAATTTACACAACCTTTATGTAAACGTCAAAGAATTTAGTTTTAGTTTAAAAAAAATTTATGTTTCTCGAAAATACGGTAAATCAAAAAGAAAAATTTGGATGGATTGAAGTAATCGCTGGTTCAATGTTTTCAGGTAAAACAGAGGAATTAATAAGACGTTTAAAACGAGCAAAGTTTGCCAAGCAAAAGGTTGAAATTTTTAAACCCGCTATCGATACCCGTTATGATGACAAAAGAGTAATGTCTCATGATAGTAATGAAATTCAATCTACGCCCGTTCCAGCAGCCGCTAACATTCCTATTTTAGCTGATAATTGTGATGTCGTTGGTATTGATGAAGCTCAATTTTTTGATGATGAAATCGTGAAAGTATGCAATGATCTAGCAAATAGAGGAGTTCGAGTAATTGTTGCGGGATTAGATATGGACTTTAAAGGAAATCCTTTTGGTCCTATGCCAGCTCTTATGGCAACCGCTGAATATGTTACAAAAGTTCATGCGGTTTGCACGCGTAGTGGAAATCTTGCAAATTATAGTTACCGGAAGGCTAAGAGTGATGAATTGGTCTTGTTGGGGGAAGTGGATGAGTATGAACCCCTAAGCAGATCTGCTTACTATAAATTAATGTTGCGAGAAAAGGTCAAAAACATTAATGTTCAAGAACCTGAAGATATTTCTAAAAAAAAGGAAGCCTAAGGGATGTCAAAAACTACTGAAACAATTTTAGAAATAAATCTTACCGCCCTAGGGAATAACTATCGTTATTTAAAATCTAAATTAAATGATGACACAAAGTTTTTAGGGGTTGTCAAAGCATTTGCTTACGGAAGTGATGCTATTGTTGTAGCCAAAGAATTAGAGGTTTTAGGTATTGATTATTTTGCTGTTGCTTATGTTAGCGAAGGGGTCAATCTAAGAAATGCAGGAATTAAAACCCCTATATTAGTGTTGCATCCTCAGCTTGAAAATTTTGAAACACTCATTGATCGATGCTTAGAGCCAAGTTTATATAGCGGAAGAGCCCTAAATCATTTCATAAAAATTGCTACAGAAAAGAAACAATCTAACTATCCTGTTCATTTAAAATTTAATACTGGTTTAAATCGATTGGGATTTCATGAACGTGAGGTAGATAAAATTTTTTCAGTATTAAATACAACAACATCTATAAAGGTTGCTTCGATATTCTCTCACTTAGCGGTTAGTGAAGATTTAAAGGAAAAAGATTTTTCAGAAACTCAAATTAATTTATTTACATCTATTTCTAGTAATCTATCTACAAAAATTAACCAGCAACCTAAATTACATATGTGTAACACCTCTGGATTGTTAAATTTTCCTGAGGCACAATTTGATATGGTCAGATGTGGTATTGGCTTGTATGGTTTTAGTAATATTACAAAAGAGCAGAAAAATTTTACTCCAGTCGCCACCTTAAAAACCGTTATATCGCAAATTCATCATATTAACGGTGGTGAAAGTGTTGGATACAATAGATCTTTTAAAAGTACAAGCCCTATAATTACTGCCACTTTACCCATTGGTCATGCTGATGGCATTAGTAGGTCTTATGGAAATGGAAAAGGATGGGTGTGGGTTCATGGCAAAAAAGCTCCTATAATTGGGAATGTTTGTATGGATATGTTAATGATAGAGATTACAACTATCGATTGCAAAGAAGGAGACGAAGTAATTGTATTTGGAGCAGAAAATAGTATAGAAAACCTTACGGATAACATCAACTCCATTTCATACGAATTATTAACAGCTATCTCACAAAGAGTAAAACGAGTTATAACTAGAAAATAATCGTTGAATAAAATCTTTTTTTCACTATTAAAAAAGTTTAGACGTCAATGCCTTATTTTTGCAGTTGTATAAACTGAAAGACAAAACTTTCAAGTAAACAAATATATGAAATTAGCAGTTATTGGTGCTACCGGGATGGTAGGAACCATTGTGATAAAATTATTAGAAGAGCGAAAATTTCCAATTTCAGAACTATTGGTAGTTGCTTCAAAAAAATCAATTGGAAACCTGGTTCGTTATCAGAATCGTACTATCAAAATAATTGGATTGGAAGAGGCAATTTTAAAAAAGCCTGAAATTGCTATATTCTCTGCTGGAAGTGCCGTCTCTTTAGAATGGGCTCCTAAATTTGCCGGGTTAGGAACTGTGGTAATTGATAATTCTTCTGCTTGGAGAATGGATGTAACAAAAAAATTAATAGTCCCAGAAATTAATGCTTCTGTTTTAACCAAAGAGGACAAAATTATTGCCAACCCAAACTGCTCTACAATACAATTAGTAATGGCATTAGCTCCGTTACATAATAAATATAAAATGAAACGTGTCATTGTTTCTACCTATCAATCTGTTTCTGGAACAGGTGTTAAAGCTGTTAAGCAATTAGAGAATGAAATTAAAGGTCTAAAAACCGAAATGGCATATCCCTACCAAATTCATAAAAATGCATTACCTCACTGTGATGATTTTGAAGAGAATGGCTATACTAAAGAAGAAATGAAATTGGCTCGTGAGCCTCAAAAAATACTAAATGACAAATCGTTTTCAATTTCTGCAACTGCGGTCCGAATCCCTACAGCTGGTGGACATAGTGAATCTGTAAATGTTGAGTTTGAAAAAAGTTTTGAACTTAGTGAGATTAGAAAGATCCTACACGAAACTCCTGGGATTACCGTTCAAGATAATCCAGTTACCAATACCTATCCCATGCCTATCTATGCGCACGATAAAGACGAAGTGTTTGTGGGGCGTATTAGAAAAGACGAGAGCCAAGCCAATTCGTTAAATATGTGGATTGTTAGTGATAATTTAAGAAAAGGTGCTGCAACCAATGCCATCCAAATTGCTGAATTTGTTTTAAACAATTTCTAAAAATCATAACCAAAGAGTAAATAAAATAGCGGATTAAGTACCTCTGCAATTGGAGCGTTTTTATACTGCTTGTATCATTTAGTAAATTTTTATTATTTTATATACAAGCCCATTAAAATTGAATTGATCATTTTTTTCTTTTCCTAAAAGACAACGACCTATTGGTGCTGCTGGAGCTATACCAAGATAGATAATATCATCAACTTGTAATTTGCCTACCGATATACTTATAAAAAAATTCGCTTGGTTAGTTTCGATTATGCTTCCTAGACGAATTATTTCTGAAACGTCACTAATAGTTACTTTATCAAGTTGTCGCATTACTTTTTCGATCTCCCTTAACTGCTTACCAGCTGCTTCTCGTTCAATTTGCAACATGGCACGTTCGGTATGATGTTTGTCACCACTGGTACCTTTTGATTCATCTCTTAGCGCCTGCTCAATGTCGGTAATAGTCTTATTTATATTTTCATACCTGATCTTAATAAGGTCTTTGCACTGCTGTTGTAATTCAAATTTTAATTCTTGAGGAGTCATTAAATTCTCTGTTTGCTGGTGTTGTTATTAAATAAAAACTCCGAACATTAAGTTCGGAGTTTCGTATTATTCTTCCTCTTCTATTTCGCTCATTTCAAAGCTATCCATAAAGGCGGTTGTAAAATTACCTTCTATGAAATCGGGATGGTCCATCAATTGTCTGTGAAAAGGAATAGTCGTTTTAATTCCCTCTATAACAAACTCATCCAATGCCCTGCGCATTTTACTAATAGCTTCTTCACGTGTTTGTGCCGTAGTGATTAATTTAGCTATCATCGAATCGTAATTTGGAGGAATTGTGTATCCTGCATAAACATGCGTATCTAATCGAACACCATGGCCTCCTGGAGAATGTAGTTCTATAATTTTTCCAGGGTGAGGTCTAAAATCATTAAAGGGGTCTTCTGCATTGATACGACATTCAATAGAATGAAGTTTAGGAAAGTAATTAACCCCCATAATAGGAATGCCCGATGCAACTTTTATTTGTTCTCTTATTAAATCGAAATCAATAATAACTTGTTCTGTAATTGGATGTTCAACTTGAATCCGAGTATTCATTTCCATGAAATAAAAATTTCGGTGCTTATCGACTAAAAACTCAACCGTTCCAGCTCCCTCATATTTTATATATTCAGCAGCTCTAACGGCAGCTAGTCCCATTTCTTCACGGAGTTTATCCGTCATAAACGGACTTGGAGTTTCTTCGGTTAACTTCTGATGACGTCTTTGTATAGAGCAATCTCTTTCGCTTAAATGACAAGCGTTTCCTTTACTATCACCAATGATTTGTATTTCGATATGGCGAGGCTCTTCAATAAGTTTTTCCATGTACATATCATCATTCCCAAAAGCAGCTTTACTTTCTGCTCTAGCAGATTTCCAAGCATTTTCAAGATCCTCTTCATTCCAAACAGCTCTCATTCCTTTACCTCCACCACCGGCACTTGCTTTAAGCATCACAGGATATCCTGTGTCTTTAGCTACTTTTATACATGTTTTAAAGTCCGGAATAATACCTTCACTACCCGGAACGCAAGGTACCCCAGCCTCAATCATAGTCGTTTTAGCCATTGCTTTATCGCCCATCCGGTTAATCATGTCTTCAGAAGCACCAATAAACTTAATATTGTGCTCTTCACATAATTTAGAAAACTTAGCATTTTCAGAGAGAAAGCCATATCCTGGATGAATCGCATCGGCGTTTGTAATTTCTGCTGCTGCTATTATATTGGGTATTTTTAAATAACTTTCGTTACTTGGTGCAGGACCAATACAAACAGCTTCATCAGCAAATCTAACATGAAGACTTTCGGCATCCGCAGTGGAATAAACTGCTACAGATTTTATCCCCATTTCTCTGCAAGTACGAATTACTCGTAATGCTATTTCTCCTCTATTGGCAATTAATATTTTTTTAAACATAATTTCAATAAATTTCAATGCGTCAAAAACTTATCCTTAAAATAATGAATTTGAATTTTGACTTTTTTAGATTTAATTAGTTAAGAAGGGTCTACCAAAAATAATGGTTGATCAAACTCTACCGGTGTTGCGTCGTCGACTAAAAACTTAACAATTTTTCCAGAAACCTCACTTTCAATTTCGTTAAAAAGCTTCATTGCCTCGATAATACACAAAACATCCCCTTCTTTAATCGTATCTCCAACCTCTACAAAAGCAGGTTGATCTGGTGATGATTTCCTATAAAAAGTACCAATTATTGGTGACTTTACCGTTATATAATTTGTGTCCTCTGCTGTCTCTAAAGATACTTCAGCAGGTGCAGAAGCAACTTGAGGTGCAGCCACTGGTGCAGAAGCAACTTGAGGTGCTAAAGCTGGCATTTGTTGAATGTAAGTAGTATCAGCTTTTGTTTTTTCATCAACTGTTTTAATTGTAATCTTTACATCATTCATTTCAAGCTTTACTTCTGTAGCTCCAGATTTTGCTACAAACTTGATTAAATTTTGAATCTCTTTTAAATTCATGGTTTCGGTTTTAATTGTTCTATTTGTTAGGAGTCATATGCCCAAGTAAGGTACATGGCTCCCCAGGTAAATCCACCTCCAAAAGCGGCGAATACTAATTTATCTCCTTTTTTTAGTTTCTTCTCATAATCCCAAAGACATAAAGGTAAAGTCGCTGAAGTCGTATTCCCATATTTATGAATATTTTTCATTACCTTCTCTTCTGCTAACTTCATTCTATTTGAAGTTGCGTCTATAATTCTATTATTTGCTTGATGAGGCACCAGCCATTGAATATCATCTCCAGTTAACTGATTTCTTTCTAATATTTTTTCAGAAACATCCGCCATTCTTGTAACGGCAAATTTAAATACTGTTTTTCCGTCTTGAAAAACAACATGTTGATTATTTTCAACGGTTTCTGCAGAAGCTGGAAGCAAAGATCCTCCAGCGTCAATTTTTAAAGATTCTCTTCCTGAGCCATCTGTCCTTAAAAGTTCGTCTTGTACACCGAAACCTTCATAATTAGGTTCAAAAAGTACCGCTCCTGCTCCATCGCCAAAAATGATACACGTTGTGCGATCTTTATAATCAATTATGGAAGACATTTTATCGGCTCCTATCAAAAGTACTTTTTTGTAACGTCCCGATTCAATATATTTTGCTGCTACTGACATTCCGAATAAAAAGCTAGAACAAGCAGCCATCAAATCGTATGAAAAAGCATTTTCTGCTCCAATTTGAGTTGCTACATAAGATCCGGTCACTGCAACTGGCATATCCGGTGTTGCTGTAGCCATGACGATCATATCTATTTCATTGGGGTCGGTGTTATTTTTTTTAAGGAGGTTTTTTGCGGCCTGAATGGCAAGGAAGGATGTTCCCTTATCCTTATCTTTTAATATTCTACGTTCTTTTATACCTGTTCGAGCAGTAATCCACTCATCATTGGTATCTACCATAGTTTCCAAAATTTCGTTGGATAAAACGTAATCTGGGACATAGCCTCCTACAGCTGTAATCGCTGCTGTGATTTTACTCATATTTTTGAATTAATTTATCAAAAAGAGGCAAAATTCCTCTAAATCGGTCGAAAATTACTAAAAATTAGTCAAAAACAAGAAAAAAACGCTTAGTTTTTATCTTATTAGAAAAATTAAAAAAAGTATTACAATAAAAAACGCTCACATGCATGTGAGCGTTTATTTAATACTGTATTTAGATACTAAGCTACCTCTTCTACAGAGTCAATAACAATTTGACCACGGTAATATAGCTTTCCTTCATGCCAGTGAGCCCTGTGGTATAAGTGAGGCTCTCCGGTTGTTGGATCTGTAGCTATTTGAGGCGTTGTCGCTTTGTAATGAGTTCTTCTTTTATCTCTTCTAGTTTTTGAGATTTTTCTTTTTGGATGTGCCATTACTTTTTTATTTGTCTGTTAATAAATTTTTTAATTTGTCCCATCTTGGGTCTATATTTTCGTCTTCCCCGTCTGGGTTACTGCCATCAGTGGTCGGACGTAATTCTTCTAGTTTATTGAGAATATCAGATTTTAATGTTCCAGCTTCGATTCCTGGGTGGGTTCTCTTTGTTGGAACCGCAAGAACTATTGTTTCATAGACGTACTGCTGAATATTAAATTCATAACTTCCATGAGGTATTGTAATTAATTCTTCGTTTTCATCATTAAATTCATCTCCAAATTTTACAATAAAATGAAAAGAACCTGTAATGTTTTCCTCGTAAGGCTCATTAGTTACATCACAATTTACATTTACGCAGCCTTTAAAGCTTAGGGTAAACTCCAACATGGTGTTTTTCTTAATCAGCAATACTTCAAGATTAATGTCTGAATTATTAAAGTCTTCATACTCAAAATAATCAAAGAACGTTTTGGTTATCTTAAAGTCAAACGTGTGCTCTCCTAATTTCAACCCTATAAAAGGGATTACAAATTCTTTCAATTGCTTCATAATCACACCGCTGTTAAACACATTTAACTTTTCAATAACGCGGCTGCAAAGATAAAAAAATAATTATACTGCATGTCTATTTTAGGAATTCTTTTTTTATGTTTAATTTTTTGAATCCTAAAGAAATCACTAAAAGAGATAAAAAATCCATTAAAGTTATTATTAGTTCTTGTTAAATATTCTCTTTTGGGTTGATATTTCTAAAGGGTTTTTAGAAAGTAATTGGTATTCTTCTCTTTTTTTGAATATCTCAATTGCATTAAAAAGGGCTGCTTTAAATGAAGTATTGTCTGCTATGTTTTTACCAGCAATATCAAAAGCAGTTCCGTGATCTGGAGATGTTCTAATTTTATTTAAACCAGCAGTATAATTTACCCCTCTACCAAATGACAATGTCTTAAATGGTACTAGACCCTGATCGTGATAAGATGCTATTATAGCGTCGAAACTCTCGTAATTTCCTGAACCAAAAAAACTATCTGCTGCATAAGGTCCGTAAACTAATGTCCCTTCATTAAATAGGTTTTGCAAAACTGGTCTTAGTAAAGTGTCGTCTTCACTCCCGATTACACCGTGGTCTCCATTATGAGGATTAATACCTAAAACTGCAATTTTTGGCTTTCGAATACCAAAATCTTTAATCAAGCTATCCTTTATAGTCCTTATTTTTTTCTCTATTAATTCCTTGGTTATTCTTTTAGAGATATCTTTAACCGGAACGTGGTCTGTTAATAATCCAACTCTTAATGAATCTTTAATCATCAACATTAAACTTTCGCCCTCTAACTCTCTATTTAAAAAATCCGTATGACCTGGGTAATTAAAATCTTCTGATTGAATGTTAGATTTATTAATAGGAGCCGTGACCAATACGTCTATTTTATTGCTTTTTAACGCTGCCACCGATGCACTTAACGATTTTATAGCATACGATCCTATTTTTGAATTCTCTAGTCCAAAATTTATAGCTACAGACTCTTTCCATGTATTAAAAACATTAATTTTTTTATGATTGATGGCCTCTAATTTATCAATCCCAAACAGGTTGCACTCTAATTGATAGTGATCTTTAAAGAAATTCATGATTTCAAGAGAAGCAAATATTACTGGTGTGAAAAAGTCAAGAATTCTTGGGTCCTGCAATGTTTTTAAAACTACTTCACTACCAATGCCATTTAAGTCTCCAATAGAAATTCCAACTACTATTTTATTTTGCTTATTCATTTAACCTAGATCCCTTTTTTTATCATTATTTTTGTTTTACAAATGTAACTAAATGTAATTATGTTTACAGGAATAATTGAATCAATGGGAGAAATTATTTCCCTAACAAAAGAGGGAACCAATATTCATATTGAAGTAAAAAGTTCTATAACCCAAGAATTAAAAATAGATCAAAGTTTGGCCCATAACGGTGTTTGCTTAACCGTAGTTAAAATTAATAAGAATAACTATGTGGTTACTGCTATAAAGGAAACGCTAGACAAATCCAATATTGGAGACTTAAGAGTAGGAGATTTGGTAAACCTTGAGAGGTCCATGAAATTACAGCAACGTCTAGACGGTCATATGGTTCAAGGGCATGTAGATCAAACTGGAATATGTACTCGTGTATCTGAAGTAGAGGGAAGCACCTATTTTAGCTTTAAGTACGATGACGATTATAGTAATGTAACTATTGAAAAAGGGTCTATTACAGTAAACGGAGTGAGTTTAACGGTAGTGGACTCTAAAAAAAATGAGTTTACTGTTGCTATTATTCCATACACCATCCATCATACTAACTTTAAAGAATTTAATGTTGGTACTCGCGTAAATTTGGAATTTGATGTGGTTGGCAAATATATTAAACGACTCACTCAAGGGTATTAATATTTGTGTTTAGCTGTTGTGTGTTTACTCTAAAGTAACTGGTTATAGTATTTTAGGAGATTTCAAGGCTTTTAATTTGCTGTGTTCGGTACTCGAAAATTGACATCAACTGTTTTTTTATAAAAAGCTTGTGACCTAATTTACCAAGTAGCCCGTAGGGTAATTTATAACTAACAATATCGGTCATTTTACAGTTATTAGCATCAACAGGCTTAAACAAATGCTCATGATGCCACATTTTATACGGTCCAAATCGTTGTTCGTCTATAAAGTATTGTTCAAATTCTACCTGAGTTATTTCGGTCACCCAATTCAATCGAAAATACTTTAACACATTAATCTTATAGCTTATAATTTGTCCGGCATATGCTTTTTTTGGTGGCCCCGAAGTAATTAAAAAGTTCATCTCTGCAGGTGTGATTTTTGAAAGATTATTTGGAGAGCTAAAAAAATCCCAAGCTTTTGAAGTTGACATCGGTAAAGTAACTTCCGATTTTAACGTAAAAATATTAGAATGACTTTTAATAAATAGAGACATTTTAAGTTGTTTTAAGGAATCTTTTTTTTAAGGTTTCAAAAATCATAAGATTTCCAAATAGCATTGAAAAAGCGTAGCCAATGTCTTCAATTGGGATCGTAAAAAGGCGAATTCCTAAATTTTCTAAATTATTATAACTAACAATAGGAACCTCAATAAAAGAACCTGTTAAAATACCGTTGACTATAAAAAAGGGTATCAAAATAAGAATAAAACTGGCGTAGAACTCTTGAAGGTGAGTTCTAAAAAACAACAGGCCTAGAAATAATACCATTGCTAAAAGAAGAAAATTAACTGCGGTATAGTACTTTGTAATATTAGCAGCAGCAACCGTGATAACTAAAGCCATAAGTATTAAAGTAAAGTACAATGAAGCTTTTTTATTAAATTTAAAATTTGGATTTATGGTGATGGCACAATAATGTATAAACAAACTACAAAAGGGAATAATTAAAAAGAAAAGCCATTCTTCAATGGGCATCCCAAGCAATTCAATTCCTAAACAGTAATCATAATTAAACGACCAAACACCAATAGCTGTAAAATAATAATCCCATATCAAAAAAATTAAGGCTACTACTACTGTGGAAATAGTAAAAAGCTTCCAATATTTTATAAAGTCCTTAAAAATTAAGGTATAAAGTAAAGGAACAGCTATAGAAAAGAGAAGAATATAGAAATAGAGTGGTGTCATTTAATTGAAAAGGGTTTCTTAAAATATTTTTTTGGAACATTTAGCATTCCAAAACATTCGCCATCTTCTTTTCCTAGGTGTTTGTGGTGTATTTTATGTGCCTTACGTAAACCTATTAAATAACTGTTTTTTGTGTTTTTAAACCATTTAAACCGTTGATGAATTAACACATCGTGAACCATAAAATAAGTAATCCCATAAAATAAGATTCCTAAACCAATAAAAAACTTATAATTTAATTCTGGATGAACACCAAAATAAAACAGCGCAATACTCGGAATAGCGCCAATCACAAAAAAAGCATCGTTTTTCTCGAAAACATGCTGGTATCTTGGCTGGTGATGGTCTTCGTGAAGCACCCATAAAAACCCGTGCATTACGTATTTATGGACGAACCAAGTAACTCCTTCCATGCCCGCGTAAGTGATGATAGTTATCAGTATATAATATGTAATTGTCATTTTTTATTAGTTATATTTTTAAAGCTGTTTAGACTAAATTAAGTTTGAAATTAAAAAACGAAACTACCAAAAGCGCCATTTTTTTTGGGTTGGAAACTCGTATTCGTTTTTCTTTTAATGTTTTTGAAGGAGTTCTTTCTATTTTATGTAACAGATTAAAGTAATATTTATAGGCAACATAAACAGCAAGCTTTGCCTCCTTAGGTAACTTTACAATACCCTTGTAAGCTTCTTCAAAGTCATTATTTATTTCAAGTAGCACCTTAGATTTGTCCTCCTCAGTAAAATTATTAGGGTTGATGTTTGGAAAATACGATCGATTTAAGTTTTCAAAATCCTCATTTAAATCTCTTAAAAAATTTACTTTTTGAAATGCAGAACCTAATTTCATGGCAGGCTCTTTTAGGTTATTGTACTTCTCATCATCACCTTGAACAAAAACTTTTAAACACATTAGCCCAACAACATCAGCTGAGCCATAAATATAATTATCTATCTCTTCCTGATTGTCATAATTTTGTTTTTCTAAGTCTGTTCTCATGCTTTTTAAAAAAGAATCCACAAGAGCATGATCAATGTTATATTTTGACACGGTTCCTTGAAATGCGTTAATAACAGGGTTTGTGCTTATACCAACTTTTAAGGAATATCTATATTCTTCTTCAAATCTATCTAACAATTCTTCCTTGGGGTACTCTTCAAAACTATCTACTATTTCATCTGCAACTCTAACAAATCCGTATATGTTATATATCGCCTCACGAATATTAGAAGATAATAGATTGACTGCTATAGAAAAGGAAGTGCTGTATTTTTTAGTGATAATTTTTGAACTTTCACTGGAAATACTGTCATATAAATGTTTCATTTGTTGGTTTTGATTTAGTGTTAGTTCAGGATTTAAAGTGCTTTAATATGGATTCTGCTGCTATTTTTCCTGAAATTAATGCGGGTGGCACACCAGGTCCAGGTACTGTTAATTGTCCTGTAAAATACAAATTTTTTACTTTCTTACTTTTAATCTTTGGCCTTAAAAATGCCGTTTGTGTAAGTGTGTTGGCTAACCCATAAGCATTGCCTTTGTAAGAGTTATAATCTTCAACAAAATCATTAATGCAGTAAGACTTCACAAACAATACCTCATCTTTTAATTTTTGATTAGTTAATTTTTCTAATCGATCGATGATAATATTAAAATATTTTTCTCTGTGAGCTTCAGTATCTTCAATTCCTGAAGCAATAGGTATTAAAAAAGTAGCGGCTTCTTTTTCTTTTGGCGCAAAGGCATTATCAGAAATACTTGGAAAGCTCGCGTAGAAAAGTGGATCTTTAGGCCAAGAAGGTGTGTCGTATATGTACTCCGCGTGCGAATCGAATTCTTCATCAAAAAACAAGGTATGATGAGAAACATTCTTGAGTTTTTTATTAAACCCTACGTAAAAAAGTAAGGAAGATGGTGCAAACGTTTTCTTGTTCCAATACGCTTCTGAATATTGCCTATATTGATCATCTAATAATGTTTCGGTATGGTGATAATCTGCTCCACTTAGCACGACGTCGGCACTATTGTGAGACTCTCCGTTTACAACAATACCCTCAACGCTGCCATTCACTACCTTAATTTTTTCAACGTTAGCATTTGTTTTAAAAGTAACACCCAGCTCTTTAGCTAAGGACTCCATCGCTTTTATTACCTCAAACATCCCTCCAGTTGGGTGCCAAGTACCTAAACCAAAATCTGCCCAGTTCATAAAATTATACATGGCAGGAGTGTTTCCGGGTTTAGCGCCAAGAAACAATACAGGGAACTCTAAAATTTTAATGAGTCGTGGATTGTTAAACCTTTTTTGTATTTGACTACGAATATCAAAAAACAATTGATTTAACTTGTTTATAGTTTTTGGGGTGATTAATTCTAAGGGGGAAACACCTGGTCTATAAACGAGATCTTTCACTGCGACATTGTAATTGTTTTTTGCTTGCTTTAAGAATTTTTTTAAATGCAACGACGAGCCTTTTTCTTCTTTCTCAAATAAAGAATAAATTTGATCTAGACTGTCTGGTATAACCGCTGAATCGTCAATCCCAAAATAAACTTCATATGCAGGATTTAATTTTTCTAATTGGTAATAGTCCGATGGTTTTTTATTAAAGTCGTTAAAAAAACGCTCAAAAACATCTGGCATCCAATACCATGTTGGCCCCATGTCAAACAAAAAGCCATCTTTTTTATATTGTCTTGCCCTTCCTCCTATTTGACTGTTTTTTTCAAAAACGGTTACTTTGTGACCTGCCTTTGCTAAATAACAAGATGCTGCTAAGGATGAAAATCCAGAACCCAGGATATTTATAGTTTTACTCATGTTTCAAATATAGATAATTAATTTATTAAAAAACCCCTCTAGAAATTGCTTTCAATGAGGGGCTTCAATCAAAACCTAACAACAATTCTTTGTATTTTTAAGTTTTTGTTTATGATTATTTTTTTAGTAATTT
>Ga0209092_10002371_pt1 | contig 17337 bp, 10 predicted proteins | sample FraStrMetagenome_FD_187446 | JGI IMG/M metagenome (GOLD analysis project Ga0209092, IMG submission 187446) | Marine eukaryotic phytoplankton communities from Arctic Ocean - Fram Strait ARC3M Metagenome (SPAdes) (version 2) | ecosystem: Environmental > Aquatic > Marine > Oceanic | place: Fram...
TCGAGCATCTTTGTTTGCCATTGAAGATCGCGTGTTTATTCGGGATTTCAATGGTCATGAGTTTACGTATATGCATGCGCTCCTTATCAGCTCGGAACTTCACGATTATTTTATCAAAAATTGTTCAATCGAAATACAAAATGAACGGGTGCTTATCTTAAGTAGGCCTCATAATATAGCTTACCTCACATCAATATTTGCTGCGTGGTCAACTGGTTCAATAGCAGTTCCGATCGGATTATATCCGGAAGTTGCCTTCTGTGAAAAAGATATTAGATTTATTTTGGATGACACCGATCCTTTAATTATTATTTATGATAATGACATTTTGAAACAACCCTCATCGTCATTGCTCTTCGAAGTTGTAGAAAAGATGGGGATGACTAATCGGCTTCTTCGTTTTGAGGATGCGATTCCAGATGCTACAAGCGTGTGCAATCTCCCCGACGAAGAATTGACGTTTGATTTCGATTTTAACCTAGGGCAAGATGGATTTGTTAAGTCTATTGATTCACCAGGGATTATTTTATATACCCATGACGATGACAAATCAGGCTCTTCTCTCGACAGTATGAAAGGAGTGGTGCTTAGCCATCGTGTTCTTAATTATCAGCTGGTTGACATTTGCAAGGGATGGAATTGGAGGGAGACGGATCGATTATTATCATTTTCCCCTTCTACACCAATGTGTCCTGATTGGAAGGATGTATTCGCAACGATGTGGGCTGGAGGTTCATGCGAATTTATGCCTCTCGAACCTATTGAGATATGGAATCGCATTAAGGACCCGAACAAGTCCCAAATAACAATATTAAAAGGTTCTCCATCCTTCTATAAACTTCTTCTTGATGCTTCCTATAGCTTTTCCCAGGAGGAATGGAAACATATAATGAAGGCATTAGAATCAATTAAATTGTGTATATCAACTGAAAGCGCCATACCCGAAGCATTAGGAAGGTTATGGAAACAGCGTACAGGTGGTCACGTGATAGTAGGAACATTTGACGTTCTTGAATGTGGATTGGTCCTCTCTGACTCGTTCAACAACAAACTTGAGAGAAGGTTTGGATATGAAGGTCTTCCTGCTCAATCGGTTGACTTGAGACTTATCGATCCAATAACAGACGAGCAGTTACCTTGGGAGAGTCAGCCTGGAGAATTGAGGGTAAAGGGGATCGTGATATTCTCTAAGTATTGGAATGATAGAGAATATTCGAAACATGTTTTTGACGAGAATGGCTATTACAAGACTGGTATAACAGTTACGTATGATGAGAGGGTAAGAAAGTTCAAAGTTTTAGGGCGGCCAAAGCCTCAAATAATTGATCAGAAGGAACAAATATTTTCCGCCCTCGATGTCGAAAAAATATTATGGAGGCATCCAGATATTCTTGAAGTTCATGTTGCCTCATTTCAAACTCCTGACGGAATTCGTTTTGGGGCAGCATGTAGAGTAAAGAAGAATCAAGGTAACGACGATGAAGGCGAAGAAAACGAGGACAATCACGGAAAAGACAAACATGACGACTATCATCATCAGGAAGTTGTTGATTCGACATTAATCATCGAATGGTGTAAACTGCAAATGCCACCGAGATGTGTCCCTGCACAAGTTTTAGTAACAAGCAACGAAATTCCTAGAACAACGTTCGGCAAGGTCGATACTAGGCGATTACAACACCAATTTTTACGTGCAAGTTCTACATGAAATAGAATTTTTTTATAAACTTCGGTTTACTTATCGGTACAATCAAAAGCAAAATATTATTTGCACCCCGTACGTGCGCAATGTTGATTTGAAGAGAGAAAGGGGATTTAATTTTTTACAGAGTACCAAAACCTTAGGTTTGCTTTTCGTAATTGTTGCAAGTAGTCGAACAAAGTTGAATACATCAATAGATTAAATATCCTCGGTCATTTTTTATGCTATCTGTGGTACCTCCATTTCAATTCGCGGGAAAACACCCTGCGGTTTAGAAATGGGAGAACCAAATTTTATTGGTGAACTTTCAAGATGCTCGAAAGTTCTCTCACTCCCTGGAACTGTCAGTTGATCTAACATCGCATTCGCAGAAAAGGGAATTAAAGGCTGATAGACAATAGAGATGTGTCGCAACGTTTCAAGAATGACATAAAGCACCGTCGCCATTCTTTCCGGGTCTGTTTTCTTCAGTGCCCAAGGAGCCATTTCATCTATGTATTTATTCGCTTCCCATACCAATGATATACACGATTCTGCGTATTTATTGATCCTCTGATTAGCAATATGTTCGCTTGCTTCTTCTTTTAGATCCTTAGCTTTCTTTAGAAGTGCTTTATCTTCTTCGGTGTATTCTCCTATTTCTGCAGGTACAGCTTTACCACAATTTTTAAAGACCATCGATAGAGTGCGCTGACACAAATTGCCAAGCTCATTCGCAAGATTAGTATTGACTTTTTGAACAAGTTTTTCGTCTGAAAAGTCACCATCACCACCAAAAGTAACTTCGGACATTAGGAAGAAACGAGTTTGGTCAACACCATACTTTTCAACCAAGTCAACAGGATCGATCACATTTCCGAGAGACTTTGAAATCTTTTCTCCTTCCTTCGTCCACCACCCATGTGCAAAAAGACGTTTTGGCAGTGGCAAATTGGCTGCCATCAAAAAGGCAGGCCAGTATACAGCATGAAATCGAAGGATATCTTTGCCAACAATATGAACCGACGCCGGCCAAAATTTCTCAAATTTCGATCCGGCTTCTTCATCGGGGTATCCCAAGGCAGAAATATAATTCGCCAAGGCATCAATCCAGACATACATAACATGATCATCGTCACCAGGAACTGGAACCCCCCATTTGAAGGAGGTTCGGCTGACAGATAAATCACGAAGTCCGCCTTTGACAAACGCTAGAACTTCATTGCGACGAGATTGAGGGGCAATAAATTCTGGGTTTTTTTCGTAAAACTGAAGTAGTTTATCTTCATATTCACTCAATTTGAAAAAATATGATGGTTCCTTAGTAACCCATTCAACCTCAGCTCCAGTTGGTGCCTTACCATCAACAAGTTCTGATTCATTGTAGTAACATTCGTCACGCACAGAATACCAACCTTCATATGCTCCTAAATATATGGCACCTTTCTCTATCAATTTATCCCACATATGCTGAACCGCAGCCTTATGATCTGAATCAGTAGTACGAATAAATTGATCATTGCTCACATTCATCAACTCAAGCAAATCACGGAAGTTCACCGATACCCCATCTACAAAATCTTGCGTCGGAATACCGAGTTTCTGTGCCGAAGCCTCCACCTTCTGCCCATGCTCATCCGTTCCACTTAAAAACATCACATCACGACCACTCAGCCTCATAAATCTCGCAAGCACATCACACGCTACACTCGTATACGCATGCCCAATATGTGGCTTATCGTTCACATAATAAATCGGCGTAGTGATGTAAAAAGGACCCTCACCATCATCAAACGAAGTAGCTTTGCTCGCATACAAACGATGACATCCACCAATTAAGGACGAGCTGGTACTTGCAACCGTACGTCGAGAAAAGGCGGCAGCATTGGACGATGTAAACGATTGAAATGCCAAGCTTCGACTGCAGCAGAGAATGGACGATGTTGTCGTCAGGAACATGTTTAAATTAAATTTCATCTTATTATATTTTGTCACCGTCTGTAATGATAGCAACAACAATCACAACGCTTATCTAGTCAATTATGCAATGAAGCTTGTTTTTGGCATGGACTTTCGTTCCGTCCTCTTCCTCTGGACAACTGCTACAACGTGTGCCTTGAATCACTGATGTTTGATAGAGAGAGTTGTTGTACTGTCGTAGTCGTAGTTGTAGTTGTTTTTGCGTCAGTGGTGGGTGACCTCGACCTCGTGATATGTTCATTGGAAGTAGAAACTTACGTGAGTATTATATAACAATAGTACAATAATACTGTTTTACTTGAATACCCATCATAAACTCTGTTCATAATTCGCATTTAGGTTCGTATCCATCTACTTTATCAAGCTGCGTCAGTCTCCACTCCACTCTCCACGATCACTCTTCGAAATATACATGATGATGTGTAATGTGCGTATGTTTTTGATGTGTCCGAAAAGAAGGGGAGCATGGAAAGAAGAAAAAGGGTAAATAGTCATGAAGATTGTAACACAGGTAGTGGCATCTGCGGCATCTCATATCTACCCTCGAATGAAGTTTAAATCCACGTTGTTTGCGTTTGTCGGTGGAAATCTAACTGCCAATCGAGGTGGTGTCAACGTAAGGCGTCTAATTACTGTTGCGAGGAACAGTTTTTCTTCTGTTGTCCAAGGATCTTCCAAGGACGAGTGTATTGGCATTGGTGGTATGACGAGATGTGCGGCTAATACGCCAAAATCTTCATTTGAATCACAGGCTGTGGAAGTGAAGGATGATAATGGCAATTGGATGGATACACTTCCATTTATAGAAGGGCGACACAGATCAGTGAGAATAGTCGTGGATGATGCAATTGTTGCACAAAAGGATGATTTTGGCGAAAAACTCAGAAATACGATTGACAGTTGTAAGGAAATAGGAAAAGCAAGTATTTGGGCTGAAGTGCCTATACAATTTGGTTCTTTCATGGAAGATTTGTCGAAGGAAAAATTTGTTCTTCATCATGCAGATGAAAGTGGAAAAGTTGCCAATCTTTACCTTTGGTTAAACGAGGAGACTGAATGTAAAATACCATCATTTGCCACACATCAGATTGGTGTAGGTGCTATTGTTATTAATAGTAGAGATGAGATACTGGTTGTTCGAGAACTTAGAAATAATTATTTGCCATGGAAGATCCCTGGGGGCCTTGCAGATCTTGGTGAGGATTTGGAAACAGCAGTTATTCGAGAAGTATTGGAAGAGACTGGAATTGAAGCAGAATTTGAAAATGTATTATCAATGAGACATACGCATGGTCTTCAATTTGGACGATCCGATTTGTACTTCGTTTGTAGGCTGCGACCAAAAGAACAACGAGATCGAGAAGGTAATCTCATCATACCGGAGCCTGTGGCTGAAGTTAGCGAGATTGCTGCCGTGAAATGGCTACCAATCAAAGAATATCGTGCTATGGTTAATGAACACCATCCAATGATGAGACACATTTTGAAGCTATATGACGACACCTCATCCCACATCCAGAAATCCATAGTGAAATCAGTCGTGCCTGGAAGGAAGCCCTCATCTGTTTATCACGGAACTCTATCCACATAAAATGAGTATTATTAAAATTATCCATTATTCATGATGATGTTAACAAAGAAAGATTATGCCGTGTCTAAACAATGTAGTTGTAGAGAAAGTTTTTGATCAGTATTGACTGTGCTCTTAAATATTTGAAATTATGACACTATCTCTCGGGCTTGGACAGGAAAAAAAACACAAGTGACATTCCATCTACAAAACCGGAAGTCATTCCAAGACTTTTTGAGCACAATAATCTTCCATCAAACATGTCCCTGGAATCTTTTACATCAACATCGAGCCCAACTCGAATGCATTCTTTCTCGAAGATATCGACGCCATATCTATGATTCGAATTGCCGCATATTATCACTCCTAATCCTCCCGGACACAATACATCGTAGCAAGTATTTGCAGCAGCTACAGCGTCTTCTGGTTTACAAATGATATCAGCTGCAATCAATCTTTGAAATTGTTTACATCGCTCTCCACTCCCATTGATCCAGCCTGGATTTGTGTCGTTTCCTTCCTGTGCGTAAAAGTCAAGATTGTCCACATTACATCGATCTTCGAGCGCGTTGATAGATATATTGCCTAGAAGATTTTTCAAAACTTTATCATTAAAATCTGTCAACAACACGGACTTTACTTGACTGGTATCCATGCACGCTGCCGCGAGTCCTGACAAGCCACAACCTGATCCTATTTCTATTACATCATAACCAGCAAAATAATCTGGATTTGATGCAATCCAATTTGATAGTACTACAGCAGAGGGCCACATGACAAAACCGACATCGTCTTGTGCCGACTGACGAACACTCACTTGATTGATGAGAACATTATATTTGTACTCTTCTTTGACACAGGACGATATCGTAAATACAAGAGGAAGACGCATTATAAGATCTTCGTCCGAGAACAGTTGAACTGTTTTGCCTTTACATGAATAAATTACTTCAAGTGCAGCATCGTGCATCTCATACATTGACTTAGCTATAATACTGTCTTCGTCATCCACATATTGATCGGCATTAAATTCCTCCAATGACCTTACTAGTTTCCTATTGTTATATCGAAGCTCCCTAGTCAATTCTTCTGCAAGGATAGGATCCAACTTACAAGCCTTAGAAAACAATTCCAACGAGCAAGCAAGCGACCGAACTCTATCGAAAATCCCAACATCCGCCTTTTTGTCCGTAAGAGGTTCAGAGTGCAACGACAGCGTTTCATTCAGTAATTTGTATTCCTGACAGATATAACCAACTACAGTCTGCGCCAATTTACCCTCACACCTTATCCGCTCACATGCTATGCCCCGAGCACTGGAACAGCGAGATGAGCATTCGTATACATTGAGTGAGGAAGACATGACAAAGAGAAACGTATGCCAATGTATGTATTTTAATCGTTGAAAGGCGAAAGAATTGTTTTTATTTTTTCGTGGTCGGAAGTGAAAGTACGAAGAATCTCGTACGAGTTCCTATTCGAATATGACGTGTAATTGAAATTCGCGTAATCATTGTATGACGTCATATACGAAACTATCAACCTGGGTGTTCGGGAAATGGGAGAATGGTGTCCTTCTGCTTGTTTCCAATAATCTCTCTCTTGTGACAAAAACAAATTTGATGTGTGACATGGGGAACATAAACGAATGATTGAATGCCATGCCAAAAGAGAATAACTCTTCGATCCATGAGCCATGATGAAAAACAATACGAATGCAGAATTTGATTCGAAGAAAGAACTAGCTTTAACACCGACCGAGCAACATGGACCTGAAGTGCTGGCAACAGCTCCCCCTTCGTCGCTCTCTAATCCAATTACCGCATGCATGACAACATCCTCTCCGTCAAAGGCAACGGGCAAACGATTATCCGACAAAACCGGCGATTCCCCACCTGACGGTGATAATGAATCAAGTCGGCAGACAGATTTTATTGCTTGTAACTCTAGCATTAAAACGTTACTTTCTCTTCCATATACGGCCGATCGATTGGGTAATTCGTCTTCAGCTGACGGTGAGGTTAATGTAGCAATCCATAATGTTAATGGAACTCTAATATTGGCGGACGGTAATGGATATCGAGAGGTTGATGCGTTGATGACGAGAAAAGTTGATGAAAAGGTATTTAATGATGGAGATAGCCTTCAGATTGATATCTCGGATGATGCCGATGAGCAGTCGACTGCACTAGCGACCAGCTTAAAAGAATTGTTACTCAATAACTCACTAGATAGGAATGTTCAAGAGTCTGAAATATTGACAGAAGAAGAAAATGTAAGGCAAGTTGTTCGTTGGCAGCTTCATGATATGAATTTAGTCGTAGGGAGCAACGCATTGATATGCGAGGCACCAACAATTTCAGCTTCAAATGGCAATTCTAAAGAAAGCAAGGAAGAAGGAAGCTGTAGTGATAATCTTATGTCGATTAAAATCGTGGATAAGAACGAGTTTGAAAGTCAGATTCGTACTCATTTAGAGCTACAGAGGCGGTCTTACGCTGAAATTGTATTAAAGCAAGAGGTCATTCCAGGATCATACACTCCACCAAACTTAGCAAACGTCGTTCTAAACCCAAACGCTGTCGGAATCGAATCATTCATGAAACCGAAAAGTGCCAAACCTTCCAGTAAATCTCCTGTTTGGACATGTCTAGACGCCTACCTAGACAATGTAAGTATTTGTTTCATTTGTATCAGATACTACATTGCTCTTACATGACATTTGTGTACCAAGATAATCGCAAACGTCCCTCAGCTTGCTCTATGCTTACAAGAAAAGGGCTTCGTACAGTCAGTCCGCGTACTAGATACAGAAGGAATACCGCATATTACTGGAGGAAAGTCATTATTTTCCCCATCGGTTGTTGATATGAACGCCACAATGATCTTACAATTTCTTAAACAAAATTGTTCGAAGGATAATTGCACATACTTGCTACGACGAGAGGCTGGAGAAACTAACGTGAGGTTATATGATATTTCAGCAATCTCAGAACAAAAACAAAGAAAATGGATTTGGTGGCTAGCACAAATGTCATATCGGTTTGCTCAAAAATTAGCTCGATATTCTCCTATGTACAGTTCAAGCGAAGCTCGTACTTTTCGCTCAAGGCAGCGCTCCCTGATGCAAAACACACTGGACCTATTAGAAGAGTTATACGACATGGACGATAGTCGTGGACATGAATTAATGCGAGCGAGAGTGCACGAAGACATGGCTGCGACATATCTGACAGATGGTGTTGGTGTAAATGCCAAATTTGATTTTTCGTTGCCTCTGGGATCTCATCCATATTCCGATTTCAATAGTGATAGATTATGTAAAGCCCAATCTCATTTTGAAGGTGCAATTAAGCTGATAAATCGTCTCGTTTCAATTGCTGATTCAAACGATGAAAAAGGGGGATCAGTAGCTTTTGAAGCGTACTTGTTGAATCTTTACCGTTTACATATGAAGAACTTTGACGTAAGCTTGATATTGATCGAACATCATATCATGACTCGATCATCGTCTATCATGCAAGTGATACGAAATGCTTCACTGTCACTCGCAAACCTTACTAAAACTTCGGAACAGGGGTTGTTTCTTTGGAAATCGCCCCATTTACATGATATACGTAGTAGACATGCATGGCTATGGGAATGTTCGGGAAAGTTTGCTGGATCTTTTGCTGCGGATAAATTGTGGCGGGAGAGGGGCCATTTAAATGGGGATGATGTCCTATACGTGCTTCGAGAAGTTGAGGCTACGTTGAAGGACCTAGACATCGCAAGCTTGTTCGGGATTGATTCATTTTCAATGGCGATAGATGACAGTTTAGTCCATCTTTCTTCTCTTAACCCGTTGGTAATCAATCGACTACAATTTTCTATTGATTTGGAAACTCAACAAGTAATATCAACGTTGGATTTGCTTAATGCTGAAAAACAATTACCAAAGGAGAAACGTCTTTCGACGACTGCTGCTGCTGTTTGTCTCAATATTGCTCTGGCGACATACGACAAAATGGGGCTTGTACCAGAAAAATCATCAAGCATGAATGAATCCCCACGATCACGTGAGATTGTTAAGTCGCGGAAATCGTCTCAAACGTACAATTTACAAAACTTATATCTTGTGTATCAACGGATCGCTGATGCGTGCAATGAAACGGGAGCTTCGTTACTTTCTTCTTCAAGAAAAGCTCTTGACGAGATAAAAGCACTTGACCAGATAAGTGACAAACCTTCGCGTGCACTCAATGTAATTATTATGTTACATGCCGGAAATTCTTGGTTTCAACATAGCCTTAAATACTTCTTGAGATGTGAAGATCGTCAAAATATCGCCCTCGTGCGTGCAAACATTGCTCAGACGTATAAAATATTTGCGAGCCTGCGCTCAAATACGGGTTCGGAAGAAATAGCTGTTTTTGAAATTAATAGTGAAGTTTGGCTACAGAAAGCAGCAGACGAATTATCGATGGCCCATGATGTACTCGAATATCGAGACGATTCGAATACCATGTTTTGGGACAAAATAAGTTCCGATCTTGCATCGACCTTACTTATTTTAGGGGTGAGGCGACGGCAACTGTCTTTCGCAGACACTTCAAGCTCTAATGACTTAAGAATTTCACCGGGAGTAGAAAATTCGATTATCAAACCTATGCTTCAGGCATTACGAATATATGAAAAACTTGGAAATAGGCATCAAGCTGCGGCGTCGAATTACCAGCTTGCGCTTTACTTTAGTAAAGTTTGGCATGGTAAGTATTACCACTTGAATTGATCTAATTGACGCTCGATTTTAGGCTCACATTTTAAATTTACTTGAAAAGTCCAACGAAGTGAAGAAAGCACTCACGCCAAGTTATCAAAGGCTTTTCAACATTTTATAGCTTCATACAATTTTTTTAGGTCTTCTGATGGTGACGAACCGACTTTTGTTGTTCTCTGCGTTGATATGTCATCACTTTACGCATCGCTTCCAGGATTTGAAGGAACTTTAAAAGCTCTAACCTGCCTGATTGATACCAGTGATGCATTTTCATCGGAGCGTATTAATTCTGCGAGAGAGCGAAATCTTCGAGGTTTTTGTGACAAAACTTGGTAAGAGAGATCTTCTTTAAGTTCCATTTGTACCAATACATTTGAAAAAAAGAGTTGACAGCATTTTTTCCATCTTTATATATACACAAGGTCTGAAAAGATGTTAACACTTTCTGCTGAAGTTCAAAGCAAAATACTCCAACTTTTATTAAAACTCACTCGAAGCGAGTGGAATGGAAACCAATCGAAAAAGTACAAAGAAATGTATCGATCAGCACTCATGCACGCTAGTAAGTCACGAAGCAATGCAACTGGATCTCAGTCCGGAGATTCTTTCGAAATTTATTCTTTACTTTCCTCGTTGAAGAAACAGATAGGGCAATGTTAAATGTTAGGAAATCAATATTGCGCGTTGAAATGTCCTAATTTTTTCTTAAAGTTAAACGTGATTTATCGATATCACTAATTTGATAGCGTGTCCATTTTTGATACAGGAATCGATTGAAATTAATATTCTAGATTTACTTTGTTGACAATTCTCTACAGTTTGGAGTAATTTTTTGTTGAAAACCTTCTTATGTCTCAAGAACTTCAGATAAATTGAAGCAGGGATGAGATGAAGGGTACAATCATGAAACAATGAAAAAGAATTTAAAAATAAAAATATAAACTAACGCCATGAATCGTCGGTACGATCATGGATATTCTCGTATTCACCAGTCGATTGATTGTAGACCATACCAGGCTTTTCTGCTTCTTTGATTTGTCGTTCAAGTTTCCTTCTCCTTTCAAGCTCTTCTTCCTTCTCTAACAGCCGTTTCTTCTCAAGTTCCTCTTTCTCACGCAATTCTAACATTTCCTTTCTTCTCTTCTCTCGCGATTCGGCAACTTTACTGTGGATTGTTTCCAAGGCTTTTAACTCTTCTTCGAGGGAAGAACACGTCTGTATTTTCCTCGTCTCCTCGCAAATATCTTTTTCCAACCAAGAAATATATTCAGCTAGTTCACATTCTATTGCAATCTTTCTATTTGCTACTTCATACATTTTCGCCCTTTCATCCATTAACAAAAGTTCTGCCTGCACTAATGATTCATGCGTTTTATTTAATTCTTCGCCAACCATATCCCCAATCCCACTTGTTTCAAAGAAGGACTTTTTGAAATTCGAAGCTCCACTCGTAGACTTTAGGGAAGAAAGCTGAGATAAGCAATTAGACAAAGTCTTGTATGATTTTGTCCCGCCAATACTTTGCCTAAAAGTGGTTTATTTACATATAAACATATCAGCAATGTAAAAACATAAGCATTGCCTATACACACACAAATTACGAAACTCACCCGAACGAGCTTGATCCTTTATTCGGAGAAAGAATATCGTCATCTATACTACCAAAAACATCATCATCATCCTCTTCATCATTACTCGACGGCCGTTTCTTCCCCTTTTTCTTAGACCGCGATATATTCATATCAACATCCACATTGAGCAACTTCTGCGATGGATCTCCGAATATAGCACTCGTCACTGAATCATTCTCATTCTCATTTTCATTCACCACGGCCGCCACAGGTACTAACGCATCATCATCATCATCATCATCATCATCACCACCACCATTACTACTAGAAATAGACGACCGACGGTTCACACCACCTTTACGAAACGGTTCACACACAGCCAACACTTCACCCACAAACCGCTGACTGTACACCTGCCGATCTCCCCAAATTTTAATCGTCCTTCGCACTTTCTCAATCAAATCATTCTTTAACGAACGACTCGCTACAATCCTCGAGCATATTTCCTTAATAGAACTATTCAATACGGAAGCAAATGCCTCTAGAAACTCCTTCGTTCGCAACTTTTTTCGGGCAATCGTCTGCAGAGTCTCGTTCGCGACGTAGAGGAGAGGCAGGAGCTGATCGTCGCTGCAAGTGCTGAGGCATCGTCGCCATGCGGTGACTGATTCGAGTGGTACGCTACCATTTATTATATATCGTGAGCTGCGTTGGATCTTTTGGGGTGTTAAGTTTGTGTCCAGGAGGATGGACGTGAGGGATGAACTGCTCATTGGGCTCTCGGTGTGAAGAGAGAGAGAGAAGTGTCGGTTTGGATGTTGGTATATTGGATTGGAGTTGAGATGAGATCGAGTGTTTGGGTGTTTGGTTTGAGTGGTCGAAGTAGAAGATTTACAAGTAACGTTTATTAGCTTTCTTAGCCACTCTAGTAAGCTCCTGGCATATTCAATCCAGCATCCAGCAGCTGCGGCCCGCGGCCCGCGGCCCGCGGCACCTATCCCTATCATGTATCATGTCTATCGAGTGTTATCTTATCTTTTTCCACTGTATTATATTTATATACAACATGTACTCTGTATTATCCCTATCACCTCATTCCACTTTTTAGATAAGTTTTACTTGGCAGTCGAAAACCCCGACATGCAGAACGAGTTAATGTCTATGTAAAGCTTGCGCGATTCCCGAATATTTGTGGAGCTACCGATTTTGATATGCGAGTGCGAGTGATCCCTCGAACCTTTGTACACTTCTCAAGATGTATGATTGGAATCCAGATATTTAAGGATTTCTTGCTTTAGGTACATCCCGTATCCGATGAGATCCCAAAAAGAAGTCTACATTAGAGGAAAGGACTATTTTCTCATCAGAAGTTTTCATTGCCAATCGCAATGACCTACTGGTTCGCTGGTTTAGGAAAAAGTGTAGTGATACTTTAATGTTTATGTTACACAGAAACGAAGAGTTTAGATCCAAACAAGGTCATCGAGAGACAGAAGGACGAAAAGAAAAAATGATGCAAACCTCGCGAAAATCAGTGCTGAAGTATCGTATTCGTTTTGATGTTGACAAATGAATCATATGAACGGTTGTGACGCAGGTGAATTGTTGAAGAGTCTTATAAAAGTGCTTATAGAGGAATGGCATACGTCTAATCCAACAGATATGTGACTGTCAACATAAGAATGAGTATAGCTATCGTTAGAGCTGCGAACCGGTGCGTTAGAGGACCCATGCAAGAGTAATATCGAATCGACCCCATTGGGGAGAAGGTGCAGGACTTCATCCAGTCAAAATATATATTTCGATGATGATTGATAAAAAGAATGTTTCTTGAGCTTGCAAGGATGAGGCGAAGTGAAGAAATTCAAGTAAGACACATGTCTAATGTTTTGGCCGTGTGATGACAATATGTTTCATAAGCTTGTTCGATCCAGTCATGAAGAGAGAAAAAATAATTTCCACAAAATTTTTTCAACTATATTTCCTTTATTAACATTTACACTTGTGATGATATCTTTGTTGGTGAGTACCTGTCGAATATGATTTTGGACGGTATATCCGAAGCATCAATTGTGCAGTATCGATCCGACAAGCGGCCCAAATTATGCAATTGTTAGTAAACTTACTATGACGGCCTAACAAGCATTGAATAGACTTCCTATGTTGAAAATGCTTAAATTTGGCAACCTATTCAAGGCAAATGAAATAGGTTTAGGCTAGATCTGGCTTTCGCGTTCACGCACAATTTTTTTCATGCATAGATTAGCAAGTAGGTAGATGAACTCATATCAAACCTTTGGCGCTGGCTTGAAGCAGGAAAAGAGACAAATTTTCAATCTTATATCAATATCAATTTTTATCTTTGCTATCCACCAATGTATCCAGCCACTAGTTCATCTTCACGCTGTTGCGTTTCTTCAAGCCTCACCCGCTGCCATTTACTTTCATTATAGTACCACCCAATACCTACAAACAAGCAAACAAATATCCCAAAGCATGCAACCAAGTCCATCATACTGATGTCCAAATTATCTTCGTTATCACTCTCTTCAGCGAGACTCATGATCATTAGGATTGCATCAAATGTACCATGTAATATTATTGCTGGGAATATGATTTTTCCTATATGACATCCACGTTGTAATTCTACGTCACGTTTCACCACACCTACGCTTTGCATGGCAGCGCATAGGGCGTGAATAGGAAAAAGGCTACGACAAATTAAGACAACAATTTCGTCTTGTACTTGCGATCCGCCTGCAAAATAAACATAGACAACATTTTCGGCACACGCTAATCCAACTGCTACGCAGACCATAGCACACGTAATACTTCGACCTCTGCTGGGTATTGTTCTTGCATCAGCGGCCACTAATCGGCTTGTTGTCACACCAATACTTGATCCACCATCGTTGATACTTGTCAAGCTACTTCCATCACTTTTTCCAGTATCAGTATTGTGTTCTTCGTCGTTTTCGTCACGCCAGTCCTCCTTCAACATAAGATCCGGGTGTTCGATCGATCTATATACCAAATATTTCGTAAGCTCTTCTGTTACTGCCGCAATTATGTAAGCAGTAACCAATTCGCCAATGATACTCAAAGTATAGGCATGATTGTCCAAGACCGAAGTCAGCTTAAATGATTGTAATATCAAATAGAAAACTCCAAGGATCAAGACAATAAATGTTTGAATCATTCCTTGGATTACGTACGCCGTCGGAACTGCCAAAACAAATCCAGCCGCAAACAACTTGATTACGGCGTCCAAACTCAATTCAAGCCTACAATAAAACCATTGGATTGCATATATTACGAGGAAGCTTTGTCCAAATGTTAGCAGTAAAACAGCAAGATTGTCTAGATCAAAGTCGTTCACAGTTACATAAAGTGTCAATCCTGTAATCGTTATCCCGTAAATACCAGCATATAGAATGTATTTGCTCAACATACTAATTGCTTGCAAATGTGCGATAAATGATTTATTTTGTTTTCTTCTCAAAGTTTGCAGTTTATGTTCATACATATTCCATCCTTCATGAGTTAGATAATCGATTCGCTGAACTAATTTTGGAACTAGATACTTTGTTTCACGGGCTTCCTGTGCCAACGAACATATCCCAAGGCATTGCAACCATCGATCAAAAGCTCTTCCGCAACAAAGCACCGAGAAAAAACGATAAGTAAGTTTGCATTCATTGTCTCCTCCGCCATCTTCTGGATTTAAAGCTAAATTTTCATCGTAGTCCTCAAAGATTGTTTTTACTTTGCCATTTTCCGAACGGCGACTGTGCGCGAGTCGATCTGTTGGATAACAGCCGCACTGCAGCTCACTTAATTAGTAATTTAACGCAGTTACCTAAACGACCTTCATGTAAAAACTCACCAATGAATGTGCAACGGCTGCTTCATATGTGCTCTCTTCGCACTTTTCGACTTCTTGAAAAAATGTTTTGTACTCCCCCTACACGCGGATAATGGTCAACCAACGTCTATCATTGTTAGAGCAATCAAAATTAGGATTTCACTTACACGGGTCATTACCTTCTCGAATGCTGCTGTACTATTTCCTGCCGAATCGGTAGACAGAGTTCTAAAAATAAAATATAATATACTTAGAGGTAGCATTGATTTTGCAGCACAGATAAAAAAACAAGAGTAAATATCTCACCTAGCTATTTCTCCTACATCGGATCTCGAGCTACTTAAAGCAACTGCTGGTAGATCACGACCATAGAGCCGGTCATCATATAACTTGGCTTTAATCATGAAATACCGCTGGAAAGTAGTTCATAAGAAGGTCATGGTGATAAAACAATTAAATTTATCTAAATTTACCGTTCTAGATCTGCGTCGCCTCCCGATGGTTCCGTACAAAATGAAAAAGACAAGTACCAACCCAAGCCTCACTATAAAATGTGGATGAGCGAGCAGCGTTACGAAAGCAGAGGCAGAATTTTTCTTCCTTACCTTTCCCTCCCAGACTCATGTCACTAAAGACGAATGATGATTCTTCGTAATCTGCGTCGTCATAATCATCTGATAATCAGATTATTCCAACAATTTGAGATAATGTAAAAGTCAATTAAAACCTTTTTGGAACTCTTCTACTTACAATCATAATATCCTCTGTACCAATCGTCGTTTCCGTTATTTTGTTGCTCTAAATAGCGTGAACGATCATTTTTCAAAGTCGCATTTGGTATAATGCTTTTTGTAGAATCGGATTTTACATGAGCAGAAAATGGCTTTGCTTCGAACCCGTCACTACCAATAGCAACTAAATCTAAGTTGTAAAGAGTTCTATATCCCATGCTTATCCGATAAAGAGAGCGATGTTCCACACTGCCCTTGCTATAATCATATTTTTTTGGTTTAGTATCCAATCGGCGGCTTTCAACTCCTGTGACGCGCTCAGAATACCCATCATTTGGCATTAAAACTTACGGAGAAATAGAATGTGAGGTGCACTGCATAGCGTCAAATCCAAGTATTGGAAGTAAAGAGAAGCAAAACGCACCAAAAGTTAAACTGAAAAGAATGACTGTAATTAATAGGGATAGACCGATTACAACAGACTGAGGTCTACGGAAAGAGATAAAATTAATAGATAAAACAAACATTACAAGAAAAAGTTTCATAAATTTTGTACCTTTCCCTTCTCGCAGTTCCACGCACAGGATGAGCCTGACGAAGTAAAAATTCAGTTTTGGAGCTTGCCAACACGCCAAAGCATGCAATCGCTACAGTAAAAAGACACCTCGTAAGTGACAAGATAATAACATAAAACAATAAAAAGTGCCCAGTGAAAAAATCGTACCGGAACACGAGACACGTTCATCATCAAACAAACTAGAGATGCTTGATCGAAAACCTCGATGCGCTCGCTTTCTGGCAAGGTTACTATTGGATTGATTATTTCTTAAGTTTGAGGAGTGTCCGCTATGGTAATCACTTCCACGCACATGGCTACCTTGTAGGTTTGAAGGCATATTGTTTACACCTCGCTGATGAATGCGAGTGAAATGGAACTGCTCGAGATGCAGACCTAGTACATGTACCGGTAGTAGTAATGTACTCTCTTGTCTTTTGTATAATCGAATCTTTATGTGTGTATTTTTTTAAACTGTATGCTTTTAACTTCTATGTGTTTGTGTGTGTGTGTGTGTGTGTGGAGAAAGGAGAAAATCGCAAATTTTAGACTTTTTGCACTCCAAAATCGCAAATTTTAGACTTTTTTGAAGCCTCCATAAGTAAACAATGTCAGCTACATATA
>Ga0209092_10002373_pt1 | contig 17331 bp, 12 predicted proteins | sample FraStrMetagenome_FD_187446 | JGI IMG/M metagenome (GOLD analysis project Ga0209092, IMG submission 187446) | Marine eukaryotic phytoplankton communities from Arctic Ocean - Fram Strait ARC3M Metagenome (SPAdes) (version 2) | ecosystem: Environmental > Aquatic > Marine > Oceanic | place: Fram...
CCACCGCTTCTATAATAAGTGCCTTGAGCGCAAGGTCTGTGTTGTAATGATTTTCATAGACTCTCTTGTTCTCATGAAACTCATTGTCGACATTTTGTCGTACTTGATCTGAGGCCGTTCGTCCATACACTGGGAGCGGGCCTGGGTCTTCAGGATTTTCATATGCGACTTGAGATAATGTAGCATATAGAGCAGGCTTCATGATCATTCCAATATGACCATGTCGTCCGCCACCCAAGGTTGTTTGCATTGTTGCCGCATTGGCGTATAATGCTTGCATCATTTCGTTGATGCCAGAATATGTTGGTTCTCCATTTATTGGAGGAAGCGCTTTTATTGGGAATTTGGATACTATATCCTCTACCGATAAAGCTTTGACTGCCATGTTGATGGAGTGTTGGTTTCGATCAGTTCACCAAGTATAATGATGACGGCTAGGTTTTATACACTAGTTAGTTGTTGTTTAACATAAATTTACTTGGTGAATTTAATGAGCTACCTAATTAGTGTAAAAGTGGCAGCTTGATCTTTTGGTCTTGCTTGCCGTCCATTCATCTGTCTACGTAGCCATGTATATGACATACCTACATGTCTTGTACGTGAGATCTCAACAGTCTCACACATGTTTGCAACTTTCCTACATTGTTGTCACTTTAAAAACATGCAAACTATTACTAATTAGCTATTAGAATGAGTCAGGTGACATCCAGATATGATAAAAACAGCAGCAAACGAGAAAATTTACAAAGGATATTTATGTGGATCACTAGTGCATACAGAAACCTCTGGGATGGCACATGGATCTATTCTTAACGATATCATGTTACTTCGAGCTATGCGTAGACTTCTTAATTTTCTACCTCTTTCAAAGGATAGGTCCTCGCTCCCTATTGCTAATCATGGGGATGTATTTGAAATCCACAGCACTCAAAGAAAATATTATTGGATTTTCAAGAATAGAAGGTAAAACAGTAATTGTAGTTGCAAACAAACCTCTAGTATTAGCAGGATGCCTACATCTTGCGTCAGCGACAAAAACGGCTCGATTTGTTAGATTTTGGGTAAAGATCAAGAATTTGAGGGCATAAAATTACTTTTTGCTTTCGTTGAAGCAACTGTGCCCGAAATAACTACTGTCATCTGAGCGATTCTGAGGATTTCACGAACGGATAATTGCACGAACCATACAATTATACCGACTGACCTGTTTCAATCAGAGTAACTTCAACGGCTATCTAGACGCTATGTTACATTTGCGAACACTAAGTATCTATACACATGATTACGTCATGTATTTGATATACGATTCATTCGTCGTATGTTCATAATGCCGTAATTCATTTATATTTTATTTACATCACATTTTATGAAAGTCGCTGTAAATGCATTCAAGATGCAATCTGCAGTGACATAAATCAATCAACAGATTTGTGATCAAGTCTCTGACTTCAATCATAATTTTAACAAATAAGACTACTTTACATTGAATTGAATTATAGTCAATTATTTTTGTTATAGCAATCAAATTGCAACACTTCACTTCTGATTTAATTTTGTGAAGAAAACGATATCATCAGAAAGGTATTTGGCAGTGTTTATATTGTAACGGGAAGAAAGTATTTGTGAGGGGATTTTGATTATGCGTGGCCCCGAGCAGAAATCTAAGTCATAGGGACTAAAAGCGCATCTACTGACATTATTTTTAGAAGCAAGGTGAGCTAAACGAAAGGTAACGTAAGATTTTTTATCGGTGTGAAGTGTTTTCTGACATTTCATTTTTGTACACCAACAAACAAATCACTTATCTTCCTTTGGATGTCGGCACCAAAACCAAATAATATGAGGAAAATTCTTCTCATTTTATGACTGCAACAGAAAGGAGTTCTATTGATGAAATAATGTATCCAAGATTCACGCGAAGCAAAATTTACGAAAATCTTCGACTTCCACGCAACAAAGAACAAGTTAGCATTGTTCGTTGACATTCCAATGTAACGTACTAATCCTAGTTTAAAATTCCGAACAAACTTACCTAATTTCACGCATGATGGGAGGCGATTTAAAAGGTGCAAAGCACCAAAGCAAAAAATCGTCATTTTGCTTACTAATTTCGAATAATCGTATCAAGAGTTTCAATCATCAAATCATTTTTGCTTCACTGCTTAAGAACACGAAATTTCTTTTCATCTTTCATCCTAAATCGGCTGTTAAAATCCATACAAAACGAATGACGCGCTGACTTTTCTTGGTATCCCTTGCAAAAGAATTTCAATAACAGTATTCTCATTTTTTGCGTTCTCTAGATTTTGCAGGAATTCGTTTTGAAGAATTACTAATTTAATCTTTTTTAATTTCATGTGTTGGATCCTACCCTAACCAAACCTGCTTAAGTTGTGTTAGAAAGATTTGACCCATGCATATTTAGAATATGCCTTTGTGTTATCACTTCTTTATTTGTTCGTTACCATAATAGAAATGCCGAATTCATAAATTTACTTCATATTAACACCTACGTTGTGATCGTTTGTCCTAAAGAGGCGTATCATGCAATGATATGGAAGGATATTGCATAGAAAAGCATTTGCCAAAGGAGATGCAACCCTATACTAAGCAGTACAAATCGAATCAAGAAGCTTTCCATTGGCACGGGACGGACTAATTTCATAAGTAATGTTTATTCTCATCAACCTCTTGAGATTCAAGTACGTATGCAAGAAGTTGTCCTTTGCTAATTAATAGTCTGTTGTTGTGCACGTCGTATGTAGCAGATACTACTGCCGAAGAATTTTCACCCGAATTTGGATTTGTTGGTGTTGTAAAAACAAAGATACGGACCAAAATAACCTACATATAGAATTGAGAAAAATAGTGCTACGAACCAAATTAGTATAGGAAGGTATTTTTTTGTCATTATTCTTTTTGTTCTGAGAAATCTCCATGACGCATCAAGTTTTGATGAAGGTTTTCTTTTATCAAACCTCAACTTCATGTTCGGTGTATCTTGATAATAAGCAGTTTACACAAAAATTAATACAGAAAATGGATTTTTTTGGCGACGCACTAAAGAACCGAACTCGAATCTTTATTCTTTTTTGAAAGGCCTACCTAATGCGAAGCATTCTCCACTCATTCATTTCTTTTACGTTTTCAGTGACCCTCCTAAATGAAATCTGTTGCTCTTGCCATCTCATTAGAATACTACTATTACTATGTTTGAATCAAATTGAAGTGAAGAGGAACAAATCCCGGTCTACCATCTTCTTTTCTAAAATTGGCATTTTTTGTAAACACTAATTAAAAACCATAACGGCTTCATATCAGCAGATAAATTAAATTTTGTTGTATTAAATTCTCATACTCAAGTAACTCCATCCATTTTTTCAGTGAATAGGGAAGGTGCATTTCTGTTTATTCATGCTGGATTATATTTCATATTTAAATCATGTGAATGAATTGAGGCATTTTGTTACATAGACGTGTATACTTGAACCTGCTGTAACCTGTTTTGAGAATGTTATAGATATGCATTTTAAGAGTGCATACTACTATACCGTATTTCATCTTGTTTGTATTTGCTTTCTTATTATCACATGATTCTTATTCTATATATTAGAAGCATTTTAATGTTCTCATCAAAAGGAACCAACAGACATTAAAGAACTTCTCGATGACGCTAAGATATGTGAAAGGACGTTAAACGGAATGAGAATTCCTTTTTTGTATGTCTATAATAAATGGTACTAATTTAAACGTGCTTCATCTTTGATGTTTGCGGTACTACGTTGAGTTTCTCATTCTCTTGATTTTCTCGTTCATCTTGTACGTAAATGCACATACATATCCGAACTTCTCCCATATCTATCTCGAGACTAGATTCTTTATTAAAATTGTTTATTTATAATGAGTATTATTTATGATTATGGCAAGAAATACTTGATCATTACGTGTATATAAGAAGTAGGTTTGATACCTTATATACGCACACTTTCAATGACTTCCCAATTAGGGGTTTCTTCTCTCTCCAAAGGATGTCATCCAGAACCGCAGCAGTCATCTCCTACCGTATGTATGTGTCATATTCAACAACATCTGTTACCTTTTTTTTTGCCATTTTTAATGCACAAACACAAAAGATCGCCAAAACTTCTCCCTGTCGATCCTACCCACGTAATAATATCAACCTACAAATATGAAGTGCGTATCCCAAATGGTACTATATCTATCGTTCAAAAATGAACACCAAAGAGAATTGAGAATATTCGTCAAAAAATGATGAAATCGTCAAGGATCACTATTATAATTGAATTGTGGCATACTCACTGACCTCAGACTAGAAAAATAATCACAATACATTTTTTAGATTCTTCACTGAAAAAGACTTCTCGTTGTTGGCCTGCATTGTATTTGTGTTACTCCTAGTTCAGTTCAATACTGTTCCGAATCAATGTTGAAAATGAATTTGGAGTGCATGGAGCTTCAAATTAAACCATAAACTCGTATCATATCTACGAAAGGGTGTAAAGTTCTGGAAAAAGATATATAAACGAACCTACTGCACAAAATGTGCGAATACCATCATCTAAATCAAACAGCGATCCATGTATTTAACTGAAAGATTATGATGGTGGATATCATTTCTACCTTGGCACTTCTTCTCTGTAGACTAGTGGTACGATCTGCACGTGAAAAAAAGTTTTCTTCCTCATCTAATCTATTAATTGATAAGAATGCGGCTCTACTATATGTACATTAAAATTATGTACATACCGTAGGGGAAAATTCTTTCCAAGATATTTTCTTCCCCTACCATCTGGTACAATGTATACATAGCTGAAATTGATTGATTGCAACGGAACTCCATTAAATGTCTCTCATCCGAGAGGTCTGTTTTCCAAAAGACAGTGTCTTACTCATAAAAAACTTCTGGGTGCAGGTGAAAGCAAGCAAACCATCTATTCGACACAAAATCGAATAAAGTAGTTAGCTGCCTCTATTCTCATTCCATTACATTCGCCATAATAAAGCAAGAACCACAAAGGAAAAAGTTTGTCCAAGTAATAAAGAAAATTTTTCGACAACGCCCGATATTCTGCAATAATTCCAAACAGTACTATACAGAAGAAGTGATGACAGGCAGTTTAATTTTGCAACTTAATTCTATGCCAGGATTAGATCCATTTCAAAAGGTCGAAAGCAAATTCAAAGTCAAAAATTGTTTTGAACACTGCATATCAAGTTCTTCCTCAGTTGAGAGTTCTCCTAGAAGCATTAAAAGTACGATAGTCCCACCCAAAGCCGAACACGAAGACCCTGAGACCGATGGTGAATTTCCTCACCGAGTTATATTTCCTTTCCTACGTTCAGTGTCTGATCAAGATACAACCACAACGACAAACGATGTAACTCAAGACGATATTCATGAATCGAAAGTGGAAGAAAATGAAGCTTACATACATTCTACAAAAACAAGAACCAAACCGAAACGAAGGATGAGCATCGAGTTCGAATCCACTATTCAAGAGTTGAAGAAACCCATACAGTCTGAAGAAAGGAAGGAAGACATGTCGAAATCAACGGGGTCTGTTAGAATGCCCGTTGCAGGATCTTTGTCTTTGATAGACACATCAAAATCTAATTCATCTAGTCTCAAGCCTAGCATATCCTTTCCAAGATATCCTTCTGATTACAAACCACCTAGCATACCGAAACCCAGTCAAACATATATTAACGACGGTGACAATTCGGACCATTCCTGCGTTCGACCAAGGTCAATATTACGAAGAAATAGTTGTTCAAGCCAATGTTCTAACAAGTCATCGTCATCTTTACTCGATGAAAAGGACAATGTCATTGGTGCTCGCTTCAAGAAATCGATATTGGGGGATTTTGATCCTCTCAAGAAATATTTGAAGGAGATTGCAGGTCCAGATTCAATGACTACCAAATCATCCTCCACACCACTGCTAAAGGATGATGTACAACAAATGCCTCCTAGACGTAAATCCACTGGCATACTTGGGAGGAAAATTCGTTTCGACCCACAAGTTTGGGTACATGAATATAAAAGGATATTAGTTGAAAAGGAACAAATGTGGTGGACTCAATCGGAGATGGAGAAGTTTAAATATCAGGCCGTGGAACGAATCCGTAGCCGACACAATACTTTCACAGGATCAGGTACTGGAAGAATGGTTTACACACCCATGAAGTCAAAACCAAGAGCATTCTATAATCATCCTGCTTTAGGCTTTGAAGAAGAAGAAGACTATGCTGTTGAGCATAAAGAGCTTTTGAATGACGCTGATACTGAACTGAAGACTATCTTAATTATTGATCCTCAAGAGATATTCCTTCGATTGCTATCAAAATCTTTGACAGTAATGTTGCCCAATGTTGAAATAACTACAGCTCGAACAAGCGAGGAAGCTTTTTTTTACATTGAAAAGAATAGAAGTCTTCATCCAATATCAAAAGGTGGTGCAGTACATGGCTTTGACATGATTTTGACCGAGGAGAGATTGCACGGTATTGCGCATTCTCACTTAAAACGAGATGCTAAGGACCGACAACAATCCAGCGAGTCGAGCAATGAATCGAAATCACCCAAAAACAAACCAATTCTTTCAGGATCCGACTTTTTTGAATTTTTATCATACCAGGAAACAGAGATAAAGAAGACGATAACGACTTCTTCCAATGAGGAAATAAGATACTCTATATTGGTGGGAATCTCTGCTTTCCATGATGAAGATGGTGCAAGCATGATAAATTCTGGTGCATCAATGGTGTGGGGTAAACCACCACCCCCTATGAATGATGACTTAAAGTTGGAATTAATCAAGACAATCAAAAAGAAAAGAGAGCGAACGAATTCGTAATGGAAGGAAGAAATTACTCTTAGAACTTTTCTAAATGTTCTCTTCCTGGTCCTATTCAATCGAAGTGCTCATTGAATTGATTGAAAGAGCTATGATACTTTTATACTTTTTTAAATTAGTTTTTTATTTATTTTTTGGTTTATTCAACAACAATGCTTTTCTCTGTTTTATTTACTATTCAAACACCAATCTATTTATCATCATAAATTTTGTTCCATCATTTTAATCATTATTTTTCATGTTGTCTTCGATGGAAATCTTCTGATCTCCGTCTCTCAATATAGCAGTTCAGTTGCGCTAGTAAGAAGAAAAGAATCAAAAACAAGATGATGAAGTAGGGAAATCCATCGTCTTTATCGATTGCAACATCTGTTTTTGACATGAGTCTAACACGATACGATCCTAAGCATTCAATATTGAATTTATAATTTGATCGCGGTGGATGCGTTGTTTTCCAAAATTAATTACAATAGAAACAGCAGATTATTGAATTCTTTCGTGAAGGTGCAGATGGTGGACATCAAAGTAGCCCGTGTTGTGGTTTATAAATAATTGATATCCCTACGTAGATTATATGAGGTTATCGTACCGAAAATCATTCTCTCTAGATGGAAGTATTTTTATCATGTGTTTCGCATTTATCCTCATCATTTCAAAAACTTGAAGAAAACATAAAAGGATGAGAAATGAGGTACAAAGACTTCCTTTCGGTGGTTTGCATTGAATACTTTGAAATGCATGAATAGGAACACTCATTTCATTTCCATTTTGTTCAAGTTGTAATTATTACGTATTAACACGGATGTAACCGCAGTCTTACAACAAAAGGGTTTTACGCGACAATATTGACAAAAAGAAAAACAGTGGAAGCTTTGATGTAAGGAAAACTAACAAACATTTTAACAATTTTATCCATAAACATATAAATAAAGATAAGTTTCCCTTAGCCAAAATCCAAAAGAAACACCATGATTAGGAGGCATATTTATGCAACTCTTTCGTCCAATAAGGCCTCTACACTTTTCTGATCCCAGTACAAAGGGAAAAACGCTGTTGAAGAAGAGTGTTTTACAATCAATCCAGCTGGAGTCATGTTCCACTCGTCGATGTCCTTAAAAAGAATTTCCTCTGGTTGTTTTACTGCCCCAATGTCCATTGTTTTATCTATAGTTCCAATTCCTTTCGTTGTTACCAACAGCCTATTTGAAGAAATATTCATATTTAATGCCAATGCAGCTAAAATGATCGCAATCCCTGGAACGACTGCTCCAAGATTATAGTATTCTGGAGGACAAAATCCTGCTCCACCAGATCCATTGAACCACGGAGGCTGAATTTGAGCATCAACGGGACATTTACTCAGAGAGGGCAATAGTGCTTGAGCACCAACATAACCGATAACGCAAGGAATATTTGGTCGAGGGTCAAGAAGAGCATCCGTCGGCTTTCCACCAATCGGTGTCGAACATTTAATTCTTCTCATTCCAATTTTGAATGCACTGCATTGTTGCAGCGATAACACTAGAAGTAGCAACCAATGCTTCATTTCTTTTGTTGGATGTAATGAAAAGACAGCTTTATTTTTGTGAATACCTAAATATGATTAACTTTGAGTTGAAGTTATGATCAAATCCTATGACGTCATTGATTTTATCGCACAAATATCGAAAGAAATTCCAATGCGGCCTAGATTACCTTATGCTATTGTTTCCTACATGAGCAATATTTTCGCGAAATAGTTTCTACCACACTAGTTTTATACGTAGAACATTCTTTCAATAAGAAAATGTTGAAAACAGCAGGATTCATATTTTAATGACGACAACTGTGCCATTGAGGTGTTCACCTTACATTATAAGATGAGCTCAAACAGAAATATCTCGACACCAAGATGGCTCTTGGGTTTGTTCCAAGCATCTATATTTAGCTTGGTTTACCTATTAGCACCAATCTACATCATCAGTGCAATACTATGTCTATGTCTACAGTACCCATCTAGAAATATCTCCTGGATTTATGCAGGTCCTTTCATTCTATCTTATTTCTCAAAGCCTATAGCAATGCCAAATTTTGTTCGAAACTATCTAAGACCCATGGCAGATTACTTCCAATACGAGGAAATTTGTGAATTCACATATGATGATCTAAGGAAAGCTGCAAAAGAGAAAAAAAAATTCATCATTGCAAGCCAACCTCATGGAGTGGTAAGATACATTGTAGATGATTTAAGATGACAAGAATTATTTTGCAGTTTATCCTTACTTATTATGACTTGACCTTTCAAGATTTCTTTCTGTGGCATGTGTGCAGCAATAAATCTGCCTGAGGACTTGAGTGGAATCGAAACTGCTGTCGCTTCCGTTTTGCTAAAATTTCCTATCTTAAAAAATGTTCTTGGTATTTATGGTCTAATGGATGCATCTGGTCGCAGCTTCAAAAAAAAGATACAGCAAGAAGGAATTGCAGGGTGTGTTGTGGTGTACGTTGGAGGTATCGCGGAATTATTCAAAAGTAGCAGGAAACAGGAACGGCTTTATTTATCAAAAAGAAAAGGGTTTATTAAATACGGCCTACAATATGGTGTTGATGTTATCCCAGTGTACCTCTTTGGAAACACAAGCGTGCTCACAGTGGTGAAGAGTGGACCTATTGCAAAATTATCTCGTAAACTTCAAATGTCCGTTACATATTTTTGGGGAAAGTTTAATTTACCAATTCCTCGTGATGATAAGGTGCGTTTTCATTTAAATTTTGTCATACGGATTCTTTCTGCTAGTTAATTCTCATTCTCAATTATTATTTTGCTCATTTGATTTTCTTTCGAAACATTAAATTGGTTTGACAAAAATCAAAGCTTTTATATGTGAGGGGGAAACCACTCGGTTTGCCACATATTCCTGAGCCCACTGAGGATGATATTAACAAATGGCACGCAAAATATTGTGAGGAAGTTGTTCGTCTTTTTGATAGTTACAAAAAGAATGTCCCTTTATACAAAGACAAGAAACTTTATATCGATTGATAGATTAAACAGAGATTGAGGTTGAAGTTGATTCATATTTTTATCATGAAGACAAAAAACATGTTAATATTAATGAGCATTAAGTCAAAAATACTTTTTATATGAAAAAGATCTTGATTGCAAGATTGTCGTTTTGTTGAATTAGAGGTTAGTTCCTACACGCATCAGTGTTGTACTCATTCTTTGTAAGTCGAACAAGCAACTCCTGTATTAGGAAATAAAAAAATAATTGGATACCAACCATCCGTTGTTCTTTTTGTCAAAAGTTGCAAAATAAGGAGATTTGTCGTTTTGTGGCAGGATTCAATTAATAGTTGTTTATGCCACTTATAACAGTTCTATTTATTTAAAAAATTTAAATATGCCCAAACATAATTCTTGATATTTTTTGAATACCTTGTATATATATATTGGTCTACACGAATTGCACGATCTCAAATCTATTTAGGTATGTAACAGTTAAATTCAGTTTGAATACAGTAATTTTTTGAGTAACTCTTCACGATAAGAAGAAGAGTAGAGTAAAAAAAAGGTGGAAGACATGATTTGAACAATTTGAATCAGTCTAAACAAACTCTAAGGTAGTGAGAAGAGGAATGTATTAAAGCACTTTATTTTTTTGAAGAAATTGCTTTCCCGCACATGGCTTGATTTCAAATAAACAAACAAAAAAAACACTTCATGCATCATGAAAGAGAGCCCCAGTTTAAAAAGAAAGAAAGCAAACAGAAGTGCGCAATCATATTATGAGAAAAGGGAAAAAAGAGATCCAGTCAATGAATGTGATAGAGACGGAAAAAGGCAAAAGACGTTTGATAAGAGCAGTTCAACGAAACCAAGTAGAGCTTTCTCCTCAAATTTTGACAGGATTCTTTGTGAAAGTTGTACTATGGACTCTAAAGGATATATTGTGCATAGTCACAATTTTCCAAAGAGAATAAAACATTCATTCTATAAACAAAGAAAACGCCCCCCTCCAGCCTTTAAGATTATTGAAAATATGGAAGATGTATTTTGTTCTATTTTGAGATACTTTATAGCTGATTCAGGACTAATAGATGGTCAATCTATCCGATCTGTAATGCTTGTTTCGAAGTCTTGGAATGTAATTGCATCATCAAAACTATTTTGGACACCCCACTGCACTAATTCCTGTGGTTCTGATTCGATGAGAAACTCAGGCTGTCCCAGAAGAAAAGGTGCTAACGGGTATGTTATTGGCCTTACATGGCAATCGGCCAAGAACAATCTATCACAAAGTACGAGTAATATAGTGCAAACAATTGTAACCCCACAAATTGAAGATAACTTGATGGCATTTGCCAAGTTGGGCATCCATTGCATAGGATCTGAAAATACATGTTTCAAAGTACGAGAACGCTCAACTGGAAAGCTTTATACTTTAAAGGCACCTAAGTATACAAATTTCAATGTGAAGCAAGAAACAAGTCCATCTACTTCGACACTAAGGGAGATAGCTGCATTGCAAAGATTAAATAGTTTTACGAATCCCAAGAAGAGATCCATCAATATCAATATGCCACAAGGAATAACGTTAATTAATGGCAATTTATTTCGGTGGTATGATTTCATTCAATATACATTGGAAGATGTGCTCCAATGTGGCTCATTCATCTCTATCAGGGACAAAAGCGTACTTTCAGCAGATATTATAAAAATCTGGACTTCTCAAATGATGAATGGCATTGAATTTATCCATAGAAGAGGAATTATCCACAGAAATTTGAAACCAAAGCATATATTACTAAGAAATCTCACTAGTTTGTCCCAGGAAAACTTTATCCAGGATTTGTCAAAGGTTAGCATAGAAATTTCTGATTTCACGGAGGTTCGTGAAAACTCCTTCTTAGATCGTCCCCTTTCCCCAAAAGCCACTTCATTGCGCTATAGACCACCAGAAATGTTACTAGGAACAAATAAATATTCTTTTTCTGTAGATATATGGTCCATTGGTTGCATCTTTGCAGAAATACTTACTGGCAACCCTTTATTTACGGGATCAACCGAAATGGACCAGATGCTGAGAATTTTAGAATCGGTCAATACTCCATCTACTTGTTATTCTAACAAAAAATATGATTCTTCTGAATCGAATAAGGCAAGTATAGTGTATGCGTTGCACTGGTCTTTATCTTCATTATTGACTAATTGTATTATTTCTATTTATAATAGATCTGGCTTGAGGGGAAAGTACCAACAGCATGTAACCTGGGAATAGACCTATTATCAAAACTTCTTCATTTAGATCCTTCCAAAAGAATAAGTGCAGCAAAAGCTCTTCTGCACCCTTACCTGAATGAGAATATGGATCTGAATGGAGATGATAAACCTATAGAAAAGTCTCAAAAAGAACCGTCATCATACATAATTTCAAAAGAACTTAGGTGTTTGGAAGTAACCACTAATATTTGTGAAGTACGAGGTCAATCAAAAACACCCATGAGAATAGGTCATTGGGCGAAACTTGTTGATTGGATGGTGGAAATTGTGGATGTTTTTGAGAAACATCCACGGACAGTGTTTCTGGCTATGGATTTTTTTCTTCAATTTATTTCCAATGTGATGGTAAGTTGTTCTGTCCAGATGCAAATGTTGAAAATTGTATGGGAGATCTGGTAATGTATCATGCTCCAAAATGTTATGCTCAACTTGGTCCAATCTATGTTACAGGTATCAAAAACCCGACATTACCAATTATTAGCGGCATCGTGTCTGCGCATTGCGTCTAAATGTGAGGATGTTGATTGTATAAATCTTACAGATCTCGCATTTTCCGCAGACAATGCTTTCACTGGAGACGATATTCTATTTGTCGAAAAAAAAATACTAGAAAAAATGAAATGGAGGTTATCTAACCCACTAATTTACGATTTTGTAAATCTCTATTTAGATCACCTCGAAAAGACATTTGTCTCTGTGAATATATCCGTAACAAGAATCCATTGGATGGCACTCTACATCTCAGAGCTAGCTTTACAATCCATTACGTTATTAAGAACCTTTGAACCATCTCTCATTGCAGCCTGTATAATATCGTTGTCCATGGAATGTCTATGGAATCACTTTCCCTTACCATCATCATCATCATCATCCCGAAGCAATCATCAGGAGATTTTGTACAATATTTGGCCAAAGGAATTGAGTATTGTCTCAGGGTATGAATTAAACAGCTCCCATTCGAAGAACATTCAAGATTGTCGAAATGCTTTATTTTCGAATCTTCATCATGTTCGAATTTCGTTTCCTGAATTGAACATAATATCGAAACGATACCGTACAAAAGAGAGAGGGAGAGTTTCGGATGTGCGCTTCCCCAGTCTTCTTCGTTTTGTAGAACTCTCCTAAAAGATTTCTTACGAATTTTTGGTTCTCATGTTATGGAATCTATCTCTTGACACTCTACAATGTTGTTACTTGTATTTATTTAGGAATAATATCCAATCTATTTATGAGAATGAGTTATCATTATAATTTGTTCTATTATATCATAAATAGTGCATCTTTATCATGTACGTGTGATTACCAAAATCCTTTTTTCATAAAATGATCCAATCTCTTGTTGTGAAATATCCCTCCAAATTCCCATAACCACTATCCTCCAAACACCTAATCCTCCGAAATAATAGTACACTTCTCTTCCTCCTTCTCCTCCGCTGCCACCTTATCCGCCACCACAGCATATTTCGATCCTCGGACAACATCATAATTCCGTTGACGTTGATACAAAGGAGGTATCGGTTCCGGTCCTTCCGACGTAGGTTTACCTTTGGCCAAGAATGTTCCATCATCATCGACCAACACAAAGGAATCAAAGGTGGAAGTGGGGACCCATACTAATTTAAAGGCAATGCGTGATCGAAATTGGATATGTGCGACATCGTTGGGAGGATCGGAATCACATCCTAGAGTAGGAACATACGAATCGAAACGAACGGATTGGGAGGTTGGTGGGATCGACTTGGTAGGTTTGGATTATAGTTAGTTGTATGACTTACCATTGGAACAGGTAGACCAAGATCCACTTTGAATGATTGGATCCATGATTGATTCAGAGACAATACTCTTAGATACAAATATCAAATCGATACAAATACAAACATAGATACAATCTTACCCTGGTCCTAGTTCCGGAAGACTCGCAATCCGAATCCCTGGTCCCAACTGATTCCCCACAGCGATCTGTTTCACACTTCCATCATTTTGATTCTGTACCGTCTCATCATTCATAGTCGTCAAATCGACATGATTGTAATCATTGAACGAATGTCCTGTATATCCCCTCCCTGGAATCGAATCTGGTAAATCTTGTAATCCACCAACCCATAATAAGGTTTGACGCACTGTCTTCCAGGGTCCATCGAAGGCATGGGGTGATAATCCAGCAATTCGAGCATGAACGGCACGTAATCGAGCTACAGCGGTTCCGGGATATTCGGGATCTACTTCCATGGACATATTGTGGATGATAGAGGAGGAGGAGAAAGGACGTCGGATGTGTGTCGGAAGGGTGATAGTAGAGGACGAGGGTGATAGAAACGCTAATGGGAGTTGGGGCAACGTAGAAGTTTTGAAAGTGAGGACTTTCTTGGGGGAGAGAGAGAGAATGGTCGTTGTCAGTCCAAACGAGAATACAGCCGATCGTCTCCAAAGACTTCCAGGAATCATATCTTTGAATATATATTTATGTCAAAGAAGAAAATGACACTTCATCAATGTTGAGGAACCAACACGAGAAATGAAAATACGTCATGTTTTTTATGTAGATTTGGTTTTGGTAGGATATATTGTTTCCGTGTTATCGGTCCCTACGCCCTGTGGCAGTCCGGCGCGATCTTCACGATGCTCTCGTACCAGCCATACTGTCCTCACGAAGTGGGTCTTGTCCTTACTCGCATGACCCGTAGCCAATACCGAGGGGAGACGCCAGTTTATTTGATACTTAACATATCGATCTCTCCGACTTACTAATTATAACTACGTTTAAATTATGATACTACGTACTATCATTTTCTTTTTTCCGTTTTCCTTTTCCCGGGCCAGGCAATTCTCAAGGAGTGGTACCAGCGAATTCAGTTGTCTTTCACATAACAGTAATAAATATCTTAGAATTGTTTTTCCTTTCTCCATATGAAGAATAAGTTGTTCACCATTCCTCTGTGCATTTTTTAAGCTTTGAGACTGAAACAAGAATTTGCCCGAGTCGCGTCAAGGCTATTTATTATAATTAAAAACTTCATAGAGATTCGTAATTTCGTTGGTTATATCATTTAATAAAAGTTAATTTACGCAAATTGGTGATTTAGATCTTTCTTATGCATCCCCAGAAGTACGCATAAACACATCTAAATATTTCATCTGCTTAAAAACAAGCAAAAAAAATTGCGATACATATACACAGAAGTACGCATGAACACATCTAAATATTTCATCTGCTTAAAAACAAACAAAAAAAATTGCGATACATACGTATGTTTATAGTTGCCCACATGTCCTAGGGAGATGAGCTAGTGAAACTCTCGGCCCTAGCACAGTCTACTGTCGGAGGAAACACTGTAAACTATATCAGAAACAAACAAACAAACAAACAAACGTCTGTTTATAGTTTATAATTTTTAATAACGAAAAAAATACAACCAAATAGTACAAATCTAGTCATTGAGCCACTGGATTATAAGATATATCGCGCCAATAAGCGTAATTATTGGAAGTGTAATGAAGGTGAAAATGCCAACAATCCTTAGCAGCATCGCTTGATCTTTCTTGCTTTCTTCCGTCGATTTCATGTGTTTATCAGGTCCATTTACTGATAAAACGAAAGAACTTCGTTCATCAATATTAGCAAAATATGCATGGCCAGAAACTTTTAGCTTTTTGTTCAAATAATTCCGATGCGAATTCACATACGATGCGTATTGGCCATCAAATTGCTGTGAAGGAAGTAATTCATGTATAGAATAAATGTGCAAAACCGTGTGAAGATTGTATAATATTTCTGGTATTGAAGAACTTGATCTGTTCATCGAACCGGAGAAAATTAATTTAGTATCATTTGACATGTTTTGACTTCTCAATATGACAGATCTAATTTGTAGCCCGGAATTTGTTTGGCTCGGCATTTCACTTAAAAATTCTCTAACTGCATTTTCGAAGGTTTGGGTATCATCGCTCTCCATTTCAAAGGGTGGGACTCCAAATAGATCAATATCAATTGTGACTTCAAGTGCGAAGGGACCCATATAAAAAACGTGTTCAAATCGTTCATACGCTGAGAAGGCACAAAATAAAAGAATCGCGTTCAAGACTTTATTTTCAGCTTCGGCCTCTCTGGTATTTGTATCGTACAGGGTTTTCAACGTACATTCGGCAATATAACAATCATTTTGGCCGCGAATAGTTGGTTGGCATGCATCTCTAATTTCACAATAAACTGTATCGATTGCGAGATAATGCTTACTTATACCCTTTTCAAAGTCTGTTATATTGAAGTATCCTAGTGCTTTAACCCTATTGTTGAATATTCGCATGATGTCGCCCTCAACTTCACGCATTGTTACATTGACATTTTCAGAAAATTCACCGTTTTCAAAGTTACCTTGAGCCATGGCCGAAAATGAGAAGTAAGAAATTTGAATTAACGGATTAGCAGTTGCCATATTGCTCATGGTTTCCGCATAAGATACTTCAGCTCTCCCAATCGAACTAATTGATAAAAGTAGCAATAGAGATAATAGATGCTTCATTTCTCGTCTGAAAAGATATGAACAACTAACATGGGAAATCAACCACTCTTACATCAATGTCAGTGCCTTTTAAATCTTTTGAATTAGTGTATGTTTATACACGCTTGTTTCATATAAATTCTGTTTCTCTTCATTGATTAAAGGAAGTTCCTTTGGAAAGAAAGTATAATCAAAAACGATGAATACCTTTCAGAATCATTATAACGGACCGGAAAAATAGAATGACGCAACACAGAAACTTCAGATGTGGAGTCACATCGGGCCTGCTGAAGGACATGCCACCTAAGTAATCCCCCGCATCCCCGTCTAGATTACTTTTGTAATCCTCTAATTTTATTTTAGTTTCTTAAGTAAATTTAATTTTTTGTTAAGTAAATTTTTATGTAAAAAAACAAAACAGGATTCCAGATTGGTTGTTGTGTATGATGTGTTTATAGTGATTTAGATGCCTTCGTACGGTGACGGATCGCAAATATTCAGTTTTACTCTCTACTGTCACATATTAAAATTCATAAATTGATGGAAGATCAGTACATAATTATCTTGTACGGAATTAAGTGCGTAATATGCGCGAATGAGTATTGGATTTGGAATTAGAAATAAAACCTTTTCTTTGATACCAGAGAATTCCAAATCATACGCGATTATTTTAAATGCTACGGATCTTTCT
>Ga0209092_10002376_pt1 | contig 17317 bp, 18 predicted proteins | sample FraStrMetagenome_FD_187446 | JGI IMG/M metagenome (GOLD analysis project Ga0209092, IMG submission 187446) | Marine eukaryotic phytoplankton communities from Arctic Ocean - Fram Strait ARC3M Metagenome (SPAdes) (version 2) | ecosystem: Environmental > Aquatic > Marine > Oceanic | place: Fram...
CCGCTATCCAAAAACCGCTTACGGTTCCACTTAGTGTTACTACAAAGTTTGCCATTGTAGTTCTTCTAAATGCGAATGTAAAGTACTGGGCTCCGCTCCTCCCTGTGTTTAAGTCTGGACCAGTCGGCAAGTATGCTGTACTACTAATGTCGGTATCAAAGTGAGAAATCTCTCCCCATCTATCTACTGCTTCCACTGTACCTGCTATTGTTTGTGCTCCTGTCCATGCACTACCAGTATAATAGTTAGTGCTATCGCTAAACGCAGGGTTGTCTGTCGCTGTGCTAAATCCTGTAATACGTTTACCGTCATCATTGAAGCCTGCACCTAAACTGTCGCTTACTGGTATGTTTTCTTCATCTATGCCAGGTGAGCCGTTCCATGCTTGAACATATTTCGCATTAAGTTCTGCGTATGAACCGTTACCATTAACGTTAAACATTCTTGCTTTAACTTGTTCTATACCTGTACCGCCGCCATTAACATTAACTGTTAAATCGCCTAATGAATATGCAGAGCCATTATTTTTACCAGTGTCTGCTATTGGTACACCACTGTTAAGGAATGTACTTCCTCCATCTAATTGTGCATATGTTTTATATTGTGATTGGAATACACTTCCTGTTGTGCTTTCTTGATTAGTACCACCTGCAATTTGCAATGGTGTACTGGATTGTGCATATGTTTGTCCTATCCAATTATATACTGTTAATCCACCTAATGTTAAAGTAGCATCATTAGTGTAGTAAGGTATGCCGGATACATATTTTAATGTACCTGCACTTGCTTCTACTAATGTACCTGCACTAGTATTAACAACTGCTAAGTCTGTCATATCATCTTTAATAAATGATATAACATTTGTTTCGTAAGTAGAACCATCTGAGTAAGATAGTTTGTAACTATGACCACCTGTTGCTAAACCTGTTGTACTTTTTTCAACCTTAGCCTTATAGCCTTGGTATAGACCTGGGCTAAACTGTGAACTACTAAATGATACTGAACTACCACTAGTGGATAAAAATTGATAATCACTTTCTTGTGTAATTACAAGTGCTTGGTTAGTACCTGAATCATCAGCACCACTAAATGTTACAGCACCATCTGCCGAGCCATCTACAACGGCTGTTAATGTTCCACTGTCTGCTGAGTAAGTGAATGAACTCAGTGTTGAAGTACTTGTATTACTACCTGCACTTGAATTTGTAATCCTAGTTACACTGCCGCCTGCTGTTATAGTATCTTCTGTACTGTTATCAGTAAAGCCGTGTGCCGCTCTAGGACTTGATCCTGAACTGCTTTCAGCAAACGATAATGTTTTAGTGTTTAGTTTCTGCGGACTACTTATAGCTGAATCATATACTTTGAGAGATTCAGTAGCAGTATCGCCAACTTCGCCTGGGTCTGCTGTACTATGAGCTGTTTGTGTTATTGTTAAAGTAAACATACTTGAACCACTGTCAGCTGAATATGTGTGGCTTAATCTTCCGCCGCCAACATCACCAGCGGCACCGGATGCTATTGATTCTGTACTGCCTCCATCGCCCCAATTAATTGTGTAAGTACATGTTGCACTTGCTGAATTTGTTGTAGTATTTTCTAAGTATATTGTTTCGCCGTCATTTATCTCTCTACTGTTACCTGTTAATGCACTACCACCTGAACTTGCTGTATAAAGTTCAAAGTCTGCATTTGGTGTAGCAGTATACAATGTTATTAAATCTGTTTTTGTAACATCTGCAGAACTACCTTCGCCTGATCCGCTAGTGTTTCTTGCTGTAATAACTAGGTCATATGGTGAGTTGGTATTGTCTGTGTAAGTATGACTTGGGGTGCTATCTGATGTTGCAGTTGTTGAACTACCATCTCCCCAGTCAATGTCATACTGGTTAGCATTACCGACCACTGAGATAGTCAATGTTACTGTCAGTGGATCACCACCTGAACTTACATTAGATGTAGCGTCTACACTTTTAACGTAAGTATTATTTCTAATATTTTCCATTGTTTCGTTAAGTCTGTCAATAGACTCCGAAACAGTTGTTGAGCTTGTTAGTGATGTAACACTACCAGGGCTAACGAAGTCACCGTCACCGCCTGATCCTAGTGTTATGTTGTATGCATTAGATGTAACATTACTTACTGCGGCATCTAATTGCTGTTTACTAACTGCATCTGTGGCTATTACACCATCTGCTACTCTCACATTTGCTAAAGTTGTACCATCGTTTGCCATTACTTGCATGGCACTTGTTGATGCATTGGCAACTAGTTTTGGCCCTCTTTTTCCGAATTGTAAGTCTGCGCCTACACCTTTTTGCCCGAATCTATTTTCGTTTGCCAATTTAAAACTCCTACAATGTTTTTTTGCTTTCATTGTTATTTATCACTTGACATAGGATTTATATGTGCTATAATAACTAAAAATGTTTTAAAGGAGATATAATGAATAAAGAATATAAAACAGCAGGCACATATACTAAGAGTGCTAGAATTATCAGTGATTATCAAAATGATTTAATTTTTGAACAGCCTAGGGAAGGGTTGATGTCTCAAGAATTAGTATCATATGAGAATGTGAACAACGGAGTCAAAAGAACTACAGTCACAAGAACTTTCACCAGTTCTGGCGATTATAACGATATGACTTCGATAACTATATTACCTAACACAATTTAAGGCTTAACAATTTATGAGAGAATTATGGGTAGAAAAGTATCGTCCTGATAACATAGGAGACTATGTGTTTAGAGATACTAATCAGCAAGGACAAGTTGCAGGTTGGATTAAAGATGGAGCGTTACCACATTTGTTATTCAGCGGAGCACCTGGTACTGGAAAAACGACACTTGCAAAAGTGTTGTTGAAGGAACTAGATGTGGATAGCATGGACATATTAGAGATAAATGCATCAAATGAGAACAGCGTAGATACCATCCGTAGCAAAATAACAAACTTTAGTAGCACCATGCCGTTTGGTGATATGAAGTATGTGTTGCTCGATGAGGCTGATTATATTACCCCTAATGGACAGGCGGCTCTACGTGGAGTTATGGAAACATATCACACATCCTGTCGATTTATTCTAACCTGCAACTATCCACAACGAATTATTCCTGCACTTCATTCGAGGTGCCAGGGATTCCATATTAATAAACTTGATACTACAGAGTTCACAGCCAGAATTGCAACTATTTGTATTACTGAAGGTGTGGACTGCGACATAGATACATTAGACACTTATGTACAAGCAACATATCCAGATTTGCGTAAAGCAATTAACTTGGTACAGCAAAACGTAGTCGACGGAGCATTACAAAAACCTCAAGAAGGTGACGGTGGCTCTAGTGACTGGATGCTTAGTGCTGTTGAATTGTTCAAAGCCAGCAAGTACAAAGAAGCAAGGAACATGATAGTTAGTCAAGCAAGACCTGAAGAGTACGAAGACATTTATAAATTTATGTATCGTAACTTAGAACTGTGGGGCGACACTGAACAAAAGCAGGACCAGGCTATTGTTATTATTAGGAATGGTATTGCTAAAAGTGTTACAGTGGCAGATCCTGAAATTAATTTATCGGCAACATTAATCGAATTACAGATAAATAGTATGTAATATGACCGAGATAAAAAAGAAAACCATCCAACAAGACCAGGAAGTAGAACTGGTCACTGTCAGTCTTTGGGCAAAGATCAAACACTGGTGGCGTACACTTGTTAGAGAAGAGTGGGAAATCACAATATACTTCATAGGTGAAGTAAAGTTCTTCGAAGATGGTTCTAGAGTTAACAACTATGCACCTAAAACATACAGGGCAAAGGCGATTAAGAAACTTACACAAACACACATTATATTCGTAGACTTACTTGGCATCAAACATGAAATAAAAGTTGTAGAGCCTGTAGGATATGATGTACGCAAGATTTATTAGTAATGGATCTTCGCAAAGAACACGAGCTCGATAAGAGTTTAGCTGACGACCACTTTTCAGTTTTGTTTAACTATGCCCAGCATAGCCAAAGTCAAATATTACTGAATGAATTTATGCAAACTAAGTTTGCAACAATCTCTGGAGTACGAAAGCACACGGAAGTGCCCTTACATCTACATGATGTATTCGACTTACACCCTAGCGGTATGCTCCACAAAGCAGGTTTAGAAATGCAAACAAAGGATTTAAATGATATACACTATCATAGTACAACTCCTTTAGATGTAGACCAACCACAGATAGTAGCAGACGGTCCATACGATTTAGTGTATGTAAACTTGCCATACAAACTACCCCAAAGTCCAAATAGCGTAGACTTAGTTGTCGGAGAAACAATTAAGTTATGGTGGTCAGCCATGGACGTAGGAGCAATACTGCTTATACCAGACTATAATAAACTTGTTATAAGACGCCAAGTAGATTTGTTTGTGCGGACTAGAATGTACTGCAAAACAGAAAAGTACTTTGATACAAATTGGGACCAACAAGATTTAGGCGAAGACCATTTCATGATAGCAATACAGAAAAATGAGATTTAAAGAACAAGCAGTAGATATTATCATTGAGGATCACGGCTTTGGTCCATGGCTAAAAGAGTTGAAACCTCAACTACATATGCAGAAAGTACTTGTGATTGCAAGTAGCAGTATTAACGTTGATTTAGTCAAGCAAGAACTTAAAAAATGCAGATTTGACAACGTAGCATTTCTAATAGATAGTTTTGTAGATCCTACTACAAGCAGTATTCAACAAGCAAACACTATATTCACACAATCACAATGCGATACAATTATTGCTATTGGAGGCGGTAGTGTAATTGATTTAGCAAAAGGCATAATGTACGAACAAATAGGCAACAATGTTATTTTTATAGCATGTCCTACAACGTATGCAGGAACAGAACTTACTAAAGGCTTTATGGTTGTTAAAGACGACTTGACCAAAAAGAGTGTGTATGATGTAGCAGTACAGCCAAATGTTATCCTAATTGATCCTGTATTGGCACACACTTTACCAGCAAAAGTAAGTGAAGTAGTAGCACTCGACGCCTTAACTCATTGCTTAGAAGGAGCGACAAGCAGTCTAATGAACCCTGTAGCGGATGGTAGTGCATTGTATGGAATACAACTAGCATTACAGCATTTACCAGTAATCCAAACCGCAATAAGTAGTAAGTGGCGTATGGATATGGCTATAGTTGGACTACTAGGCAGTAAAGCAATGGACTGTGGGTTAGGTCACATTCACACAATAACGTATGCTATTGCAAACAATACGAGTTTATCACATGGAGAGTTGAACACATTGTTTGCTCCGTTTGTAATTGCTAAAACTATTGAGCTTGGCGGAGAAGACATCTACAAGTTCATAGACTTAGAGAGTGTGCTATACGTTTTTAAACATTATATTGTGGAATGGGATCTCATGTCTAGATACACAGATGAGCATGAAGATAGATTTATTGCACAGGCAGTACAAGATAGTGCATACATCAGTCACCCTGTTGTGTTTAGAGCACAAGACTTTCAAGAGATATTCGATAACATAATAGGATAGTCAAAAGAAAAGGGGCCTTCGCCCCAATTCCGTGGTTTACATTTGCAAAAGCAATCCCTTACTTTTTCTTAAACAAATGGTATAACACAAAAGCACCTACAAGACCTAGCAATCCTTCAGCTGATAGTCCTTTTAGTATGCCCATGATGTTGTCAACTACACTTATCTCGGGCCAGAATGGAATACCCACTCCGCCAAATAATATTTCTAGTACAACACCTAGTGCTAAAACAGATAAACCTGTCTGTGTCAAACTGTGAGCCCAATCACCCACCTTCTTTATTATATCCATATATTCTCCCGTGACTTCAAAACTTTTTAAAGTCAGTAATATTTACGCCTGTATTATATAGATAAAGTACTGTGTTAAGTTAAATAAGTACTTTAAACCAAACAACATAAGGATAACTACGGAAAATGTTAGTAGAACATGCAGAAATACATATCGACGAAGATATTGCCCTGGAAGGCTATGATACAAGTGTTTTAGAAGTATTACAATATTTCGGTGAGAGAACAGAATCTGTAGCATGTGTAGAGTTTGGCAGAGGCAATGGAAAATTAATTCCATGGTTTGATAGATTAGACACTAAAGCAGTGGCATTAGAAGATTGGACCCAAACTATTTTCCAAGCAGATAAAACACTTTATGAAGACATAGATGTACTAGAATGGAATGCATTTGGTGGTACTGCTCACACAGAAAAGTATGATTTTATATACTGTTCTTTACCAAATCAAATACCAGGACTAGATGAGAGCATGTTTCAAGAACGACTCAATGGAGCGTTTAGACATTTAAAAGATATGCTTAATGAAGATGGTATATTAATTACAGTTGACTATGATATGCAATCTATTAAAACTGCCGTTGCAAGTTTAAATATGGAATCGAAGCCGTACTTGCAAAACAACGATAGTGAAGAACACCCTGAATATTATTTGTGTGCAATGCACAATGGATAATTTAGTAAAAGATTTATTGAGGGAGCCTGAATTTAAGCAAGGTGGTTTTGTTTATAAACATGTTGCTGGTGGTAACCCTGATCCTTTAAGAGCAGTCCAGAGTGCAGTAGACCGAATGAGGGAACTTCACGATATAGAAGATAATCAATTCGGTCCACTATGTGAACTAATACTAGTTGAACTTAAAAGGCTTTGTAAATCTTAAGTACTTCTGCTACAGCAGGATGCCTTTCAATTTGTGTATGGTCAAATTCTATTAAACTAATACGTTCAGACTTCACGTCTCTAATCCTTGTTAAGAAGTCTTTTAAGCCATTATCATTGTAACCTCTATCATGCTGATTAAGGTCACCCGTTACAATGAGCTTACTGTTATCGCCGATTCTGGTCAATAACATTTTCATTTGTTCTTGTGTAGCATTTTGCATTTCGTCTGCAAGTATAATAGCATCCTTGAAAGTCCTACCTCTCATATATGCCAGTGGCGCTACCTCTATTTTATTGTTCTCTACCAAGTATTCCATCTCCTTAGGATGATAGAACTGGTCAAAAATATCAAAGATTGGGCGAGTCCATGGAGCCATCTTTTCTACTAATGTGCCTGGGAGAAAGCCATGCTGTTCATCTACTGAAACTGCTGGTCTCGTTATAATTATTTTATCTACTCTTCCTGCCCGGAACTCTCTTATTGCATACAATGTGCTAATGAGTGTTTTACCTGTGCCGGCTGGGCCAGTTGTGAATACTATGTTATTGTCAGGATCTGTTAATGACGCTAGAAGGTCATCCTGTTTGAAGTTCCGCGGAACTATGTTGACTTTTGTTGCTCTCGAAATGACCTCTACTTGGCCACCCTTAATTATTTTCAAATTGCTGTTCTCCCTAATTTGTGTTTTGAATTCTCGTTCTTTACGTTTTTTTCTAGACATTTCTTATTACTCCTAGTAAATCCAGATGAGTAGGCACCTATGGGAAGAATTCCACCATAAGAGTTACATGGTATCTGGGGATATGAGACTGCTATGTGTTTGGTTGTTTTTAACATACTCATAAAATACTTATCACATCGTTCAACATGAATAACTAATTAGTTAATGAAATGATAAATACATTTATACTAGGAAAGAGGCATTATGCAAACATTAAAGATTATAAACGATAACATCCGTAAGATATCAGACACAAATACGTTACTTGATATGTTGTTAGAATTTGAAGGCGTGTTAGATACATTTGATATCTATGCTTATAAAAATTGGGACTTGGGTGAAGTTGTTAATGGGCCTAAATTAGGCAGGTATTTCATTGACGTACATTTAATGTGGAAAGCAGAAGAAATGCCAGATCCAGAAGCATTACTTAGACTCAAAAAGAACGACTGTGAAGTTAAAATGTACAAGGATCAATTAACTAAAAGCAAAAAAATAACAAGTGTAGAAGATACTGAAGTAGTTACTAGAGGCTCCGTACCTAGACGTGTAGCCAAAAAAGAAAGCCATGATATATGGATAGTGGAAATTAAAATGCCACGTAGATTTGTAGATGAGTTTAGCACAGAACAAATTGAAGCGGCGGAAGATGCTTATGTAGATATGGAAGCAATCCAAAGTGGTATGGACCAAAACTTGGAAGAGCCTACTAACGTAGCAGATCCAATGGCGGCACCGCCTGTAGTAGATCCTACAGCAGGAGTTGGTCTATAATGAGTTTAAAACCAAACGATTTAAAAGGCGTAGTAACTAATGAGATCAGTATTGATGAATTTGAGCCTAAAACAGGTGAGAAGGAAAATATTGCAGTATTTGGTTTCTATGTAACAGAAAAACAAGTAGGCGAAGACCTAGCAAACTTTTTAGAAAAGAGTACATTTAATTTTAGAGATGTCGAGGTAACTCCTAATCCAAATCCAGACAACCTGTATATGGTGTTTGTTGAAGTGGACAGAGACCCGGGCATGATTGATATGTTAAGAGAAGTTGCAAAAGATATATTAAATATTACAGGCAAAGTAGATTGGAAAGGCAAACCACTATTAAGTGATAGCACTTTTGATTTAGATGATCCACAACTAGAAGGCATAGTCAAAAGTACGCCTGAAGATTACGTCACTAAAGACGAGCATGAGGCTAATATGAAACAAGAACATGAAACTAGCATAAAAGACTTTGTGCTAGACAACACAATTGCTACAGCAGTTGAGCTCACTGATAGTATTATTACTATTAGGGGCGGCAAAAGAGATAGTGTAAAACTTGAAGTTGTTTCTTTCGGTGAAGGCAAACCTACACTAGAAGAAGCAGGACTTAATGACCTAGCAATTGATTACGATTTTGATAGACATCTTATTAAAACAATGGAAAGTATGAGAGGTACTTTAAATATACTTCCTATTAATAGAAACGTAGTAATGCATAACCCAAATACAGACCAAGTGCTGGTAGTGAGACCATGTTAGGTTTCCTAAAAGCATTACCGTTTATGGCAGTAGTGTTACTAATGGCTTACGGTGCCCATACATTTATAGTAGGTGGGTTGAACAAGCAAGTAGATAAACTCCAACAGCAAGTTGAAATGTACGTTGCACAAAACGTAGCATTACAAACAGCGGCTGATATGAACGAAAGCACAATTAGAAGTTTAGAAGAAGGTGCCAAGAGACAAATTGAACAAATTGGTAACTTGCAAGAACAATTTAACGTAGCAACAGCACAAAAGAATGAAGCGTTAAGAATATTTAACGACCATGATATAACCAAACTTGCAAAGAACAAGCCAGGCTTGATGCAACCAAGAGCAAATAAAGCCACAAAATCGGAGTTCGATGCGTTAGAAGAGTTAAGTACTGATACAAATGAAAACGAATAACACACTCACAGCATTACTAGGCACAACCTTATTATTAGGTGCATGTGCTAGTAACCCAACATATCAACCTTTACCTCCAGTTAAAGTTATTACTGAAACTGTAGAAGTAGAAATTTATGCTCCGCCTTTACCACCATCAATTGATTTGCAAGATGTCGAATGGAAAGTTATTTCCAACTATCCTTGCAGACCAGCAACTGGATACGATAAAAAGAAAGACTTATACACTTACGAAAGATTTGAACGTGAAGAATTTGTCAACGAAGCAGGCGAAACTAAAACAAGATTGAAAAGAGATGCTGAAGGTAAACGTATTGAGTTGCCAGTTATAGAAGGCAAAGAAGTTTGCGGTAACTTACAAGAACAAATTTACGAAGTACAAAAGTTACTAGACGGAGAGTTTGTAGTATTTGCATTAACTCCAAGCGGCTACCAAGCAATGGCAACTAACTTGCAAGAGATCAGAAGATTCGTTGCACAACAAAAAGACATTATATATTATTACAGAGAAGCAACAGCACCCAAAGGGAAAGAAGGCTGGCTTGATGAGAACAAAGAAAGACAACAAAATGATTTAGATGCCGCGGCGGCAGATAATGAACAACCACAACAACAACCTGCACCAGAAGAAAAGAGTGCATTTAGTTTAAAATCGCTATTACCAAACTTAGGTAACGATTAGGAGACAACATGGCATCCACATTAGAAAGATTACAAGATTTAATTAACAGAGAGTTAAGCATCGATAAAGAAAAAATTACAACAGATGCACATTTATTTGATGACTTAAACTTTGATAGCCTTGATGCAATAGAAATGGTATTGTCAATAGAAACAGAATTCGACATTGAAGTACCAGACGAAGATGTCGACAGTTTATTCACTGTTAAACAAGTCATAGACTTCATCGACGCTAATTCATAACCCTCACTATTTACTTGACATAGGCAGTTCTTCTAGTGTATAATAACGCTATGGACTATTACGAAACTTTGGGCGTTAATCATACGACCCAACCAGACGAAATAAAGCGAGCCTACAAGAAGTTGGCTAGTAAGCACCACCCTGACAAAGGCGGAGATGCAGAAGAATTTAAAAAGATTCAAAAAGCATATGACACCTTAGGCAATGCAGAAAAGAAACACGCCTACGATAACCCAGATCCATTTGGAGGACAAAATCCATTCCAACAAGGTGGTAATCCATTTGGCGATATATTCGGCGATATATTTGGACAACGTAGACAACAACAAGCTCGTAACCCAGATGCAGTATGCGATATACATATAGACTTGCAAGAAGCATATACAGGCACTGAGAAGATGATTGATGTAGGCTATGCAAAGTATAAACTAACTATACCTGCCGGCACAAGACATGGTAGCAAGTTTAAGATGCAAGGAAAAGGCCCACAGCAAAATCAAGGGTTTCCTGCAGGAGACTTAATATGTAGAACATTTGTACATATGCCAGAGGAAATGCAGAGAGTAGATGATTCGTTAATTGTCAGAGTTGAGGTGGACTACTTCGAGGCTATGATAGGTAGCGAAATAAGTTTCCCACACTTAGATGGCAATTTATTGAAAGTTAAAATACCAGCGAAATCTAGCCCAGGTAATAGACTACGACTTAGTGGCAAAGGAATGCCTAACCCACAGACTGGACGATATGGAGACATGTATGTCAATATTCATGTAACAGCACCTACCCTTAGTGACGAACAATTACGAAAAATAAAAGAATTTTACGACCAGGAGATGTAAATAGTAGTATGAATGAACCATTAGATAATATTATAACATGTGCAGTAAATTATGCATCAGAACGTAACCACGAGTATGTTACACTAGAACACTTAATGCTCTGCTGTCTCGAAGACGAAGATGTGATAAGTGTGCTTGATGAGATTGATGACCAGCACGAAGCCGACCATGCTAGGAATGACCTGGTAAACTATCTTGCTGACGATACAGTTAACGGATTGAAAGGAGAGATTGTTTACAACGGCAAGCCTAAGAAAACTGAAAGCGTTGAACGTGTGATGCAAAGAGCATTTGCTCAAGTAATTTTTAGCTCTAGGGATCAAGTTAGTAGCATAGATTTATTTGTTAGTATCCTTTCAGAAGTAGATACCCACGCCAAATACATCTGTGAACTAAATGGTATCGACAGGTTGAGTGTAGTACAAGTACTCACTGCTATGAACAACACTACAGGTCTCAAGGAAGCTGAAGAGTTCCTTATAAACTTAAATGCCAAAGCCGCTGATATGGAAATTGATCCATTAATTGGCAGGCATGAAGAAGTAAGTGATGTAGTACATATTTTAGCAAGACGTAAAAAGAACAATCCACTATTAATTGGTGAGCCAGGTGTTGGTAAAACTGCTATTGCGGAAGGACTAGCATTAAAGATTGTTGAAGGTCAAGTACCTAATGCACTAAAGGATAAGATTGTTTACAGTCTAGACATTGGTAGTTTACTTGCTGGTACAAAATACAGAGGAGACTTTGAAGAACGTATTAAAGTTGTTCTAGATAGTTTAGAAGCAGACAAGAATGTTATTTTGTTTATTGATGAAATCCATATGATTATGGGTGCCGGTAGTGCAGGCAGTAGTAACGTAGACGTTGCTAACTTATTAAAGCCACTACTAGGTAGAGGTAAACTATTAACAATGGGTGCTACAACTAACGATGAATACAGCACACACTTTGAAAAGGATAAAGCATTGTTGCGTAGGTTCCAACGTGTGGACATCGAACCCACAGACGTTCCTACAACTATTGAAATTATGAAAGGGCTAAAGCCTTTCTTCGAAGAGTTTCATGGCGTAACATACACAGACGAACTAGTTTCAAAGAGTGTAGACTTAGCAGACAGATATATTAAAAATAAGTTTTTCCCAGACAAGGCAGTAGATGTAATTGATGCCGCTGGTGCAACAGTTAAACTTCGTGGAGAAGAGATTGTAAACACGCCAGACATTGTACAAGTTATCAGTAAGATGAGTAAGATTGGTGTAGACGTAATTGATGTTGACAGTACTGAAGGTTATAAGAGTTTAGACAAACGTATTAAAACTAAAGTGTACGGACAAGATGATGCAGTTGACCAAATTGTAGAAGCAATACTTGTTGCTAAAGCAGGACTCAGAGAAGAAGGACAACCAATTGGCTCTTTCTTACTTGTAGGACCAACTGGTACAGGTAAAACTGAAACAGCAAAACAACTTGCAGACCAAATGGAAGCCAAACTAATACGTTTTGATATGAGTGAATATCAAGAGCGTCATAGTGTAAGTAAACTAATTGGTGCTCCTCCAGGATATGTTGGACATGCTGAAGGCAAGATGGGCCAAGGACAACTGCTCACATCAGTAGAAGAAAATCCTAATTGTGTATTACTACTTGATGAGGTTGAGAAAGCCGCTCCAGAAGTATTACAAATATTGCTACAAGTTATGGATGATGGTAGACTTACTGGCGCAACTGGCAAGACCACAGACTTCAGTAATGTTATTATGTTAATGACTAGTAACTTAGGAGCCGCGGCAGGCGAAACTAATAAGATTGGTTTCGGAGACCAGCAAAAGAAAGATACTGACGTTAAAGCAATTAAGGCTTTCTTTGCACCAGAATTTAGAAACAGATTAGATGCTGTTATCAAGTTTAACAAACTAGGCAAGCCTGTTATACAAAAGATTGTGGGCAGACTAGAAGATGAGATTAATAAACAACTTAGTGATAAGAATGTAGAGATTACACTAGATGATAGTGCTATTGAATATTTCATAGAGAATGGTTATAGTCCTGACATGGGTGCTAGACCTTTAAAGAGATTGTTTGAAAAAGACTTGAAGAAGCCATTAAGTAAGAAAATACTATTTGAAGACTTGAAAGATGTTAAATTAAGTGTAACTGTTAAAGGTGACAAGATTGACATCATCACAACTTAGTATACAATCGTTAAATCGTAAAGATTATTCACAACGGGTATACGGATCTGATAGGATATTCTACGGCAAGTATCCTTACAAGATTGCACTAATAGATACTAATGTACAGTACGACATTGGCAGAGCATTAGAAATGCTAGATTGGTGGGATATGGTCGGAACTGACAAAGTTAAATTTGTAAGTAATCTCACTAGGCACTTTTACTTTACAAACAAACAAGAGTTAGATTTCTTTGTTAGTATGTTTGCAGACCAAATAAAAGAAATAAAAGGGCCTATATCAAGCAATCATGTACAATTTCTTATAGACGTCAATGTTAATAAGATAAAAAACCAGAAACATTATCACTATCATGGCAACATAGAACTTATTATAAGAAACAAACTATGGCATGGTGAACACGACATGAAAGTAGAAGTAGGCAGATCAATCAGATCATTTCCAGCGTGGCAATATTCTGCAGGCAATACTGGATACGGCGCTAAAAAGGGGCCTACCACAATTGAAATGCAACAGTCCGTTAAAGAGACTTGTAAAGGAATTGTAGATAAGTATAGAGACAGTCGATGGAATTATTTTTACTGTGACAGTAAATATGCTGACGATATAAAGATGTTTGTAAAGCTCAAACACCCTAATGCAAGGCTACATCTATGTAAAGCATTAGTTGAAAAAAACCTGTAAATAGATAAATAGTTGTATGGCAATTAATAGAAAATCAATTTTAGTACAGAGTGCAACAGGCTCAACAATGAATGTTACTAGTTCAGCAGTTGAGGGCGACAGTTATTACGGTTACAGCGATGGGTTACATACACTTGCTGTAAAATATAACGGCTTTAAGGGTAGAGTATATGTGCAAGGCACATTATCATTGACACCTACTGAAGCAGACTGGTTTAATGTACAAGTACCAGGTGGTGTAAGCATTAACGAAGGCGGTTACAAACAATTCCCTCAAACAGGCACAGATGGCTTTACTGGCATGGAAGGCTACAACATAGTAGGAAACTTTGCTTGGATTAGAATAAAATTCGACAGAGCTCATCTAGGCGATGGAACAACATATCTTGCCGCTTATGGCCAAATTGATAGTGTGAGACTATCTGCTTAATCAAGCAGTCCATCCTTAATTCAGAAAAAACGACTAAAGTGATAAATACTGCTATAAAGCAGGATATATTAGTATGGCAATAGGATCAAACAGCGGCGTAGAATTTAATCTATCTAACATCCAGGACAATCAAGTACTTGTTTATGATGCGGCACAAGGTGTATTCATTAATGAAACAGCGGCAGTATCGGCAAATGCAAGTGTAACTGGAGAAGGTAGAAACGTAGGTTCTACAGGAGTAGGTTTATACAAACAAAACGATAGTAACTATTTAGAGTTCTATAAAATTGATGCTGGGTCTAATGTAACTTTATCACTAAACGATAACGTACTTACAATTGATGCAGTAGTTGGCGCAGGCACAACTACACTTAGTACTGGAACAGCAAACAGCATAGTAACATATGATTCTACTGGTAACGTTGCAACAGGTACAGCGGCATTAACATTTGATGGTACCACCCTAACTCATACAGGTGCATCTCAGAATGTTACCACTGCTAACGGTGTTGTTACAGCAAACGGCTTAGTTACAACTAACTTAACAGTTGGCACTCAAGTGTTCCCAACAGCAGATGGCTCCGGTGGTCAAGTATTAAAAACAGATGGTGCTGGCGCATTAAGTTGGACTAACCCAACTTCAATAGCAGGATTGTTATCAAGTACTTTATTTAATGCTCACATTGCCAGTGCAATAACTACAACAGCAAGTCATCAACCTGCATTGGATGTTATATACAGTTTAGGTAATACTACTAATAGATATTCACAAGTGTTCTCAGAGTACTTTAGAGGACAAGCAGATACAGCCGCAAATGCAATAAATTTAGGATCACTTCCATCGTCAGCTTATAGACTGACAGCAGATTCATATACAGAAACAGAAGTAGATAACTTAATAGCAAACATATCAATACCTGATATTTCAAATGTATTAAGTAATATAACAGTTACAAACAACTCCGTGTCATATGTACACGAAGATGGCAAGGTTGACCTAAGGTCTTCAGATGGTAGTATTGGTATTGCTCCTGATACAGCAGGCAAGTATGTTGACTTAACATACCAAGATACTAGTTACAAGTTTACAAGATTTTGTGCAGACGGTGATACAGGTAATTATGTAGTTGCTGAAACTAGTACAGATGTTTTAAACTTTGTAGGTGGTACAGGAATTAATGTTACAGCAAATCCTAATACAGATACTCTTACAATAACTGCAGAAGGCGGAGCGGCGGCAAACATAAGCGGTTCAAGTATTGCTGACTTGGCTGATGTTTCCACAATAGGCTCTATTACAAATGGTCAGGCTCTTATTTGGAGTACTGCAAACAGCACATTTGAACCAGGCACAGTTGCAAGTTCAGGTGTTGCATTAACAGATTTAAGTGTTACTAGTGCAAGTGCTAGTGGCAACGGTGCATTAACTTACAACAATTCAACAGGTGTATTTACATTTACACCAGCAGACGTTAGTGCTGTTACACAAAGCCTAAGTTGGAACAGTGGTACAAGTACATTAAGTATTAGTGGTGGCAACTCAATTGACTTGAGTGCATTAGTAAATACAGATACTGATACACAAGATTTAAGTATTAGCGGTAATGTTATATCATTAGTTAACGGTGGCACAGTGGATATTACTAGTGCAATTGCAAGTGGTGGTGGAACAACTACTATTGCAGGACTAACTGATACAGCAATAAGCGGTCCAACAAGCGGACAAGTATTAAAGTGGAATGGTAGTGCATGGGCCAATGCGGCAGACGCCAACACTGATACTGATACGCAAGATTTATCCATTAGTGGAAATGTAATTACATTGACTAGTGGCGGTACTGTTGACTTAACAAGTGCAATAGCAACTGGCGGTGGTAACTATGGCGATTCTAATGTATCAACATACTTAACCAACCAAGGCTTTGCAACACAGTCAACTATAGTAGCGGCAATCACTGATAGTGCTCCAGGCACATTAGATACACTAAATGAATTAGCCTCGGCATTGGGCGATGATGCAAACTTTAGTACAACAATAACAAATTCAATTGCCACAAAGGCAGATTCAAGTTCATTAAGCACAGTAGCAACAAGCGGATTGTTTAATGACTTAACAAGCAGACCTGCAATATCATTAAGCGGCAGTGACTTAACATACGATGGCACCACATTAGACTTAACAGGATTAGGTGCTACTGGTCCACAGGGTGCAACAGGCCCAACAGGTGCCGCAGGCACCAACGGAACAAATGGCACAAATGGTGTAGACGGACAAACAATTTCAAGTGGTGCTGTAAGTGGCGGTTCACTAACATTAACAATGAACGATGCTTCTACAGTAACAGTAAGTGGAAGTGTTACAGGCGCAACAGGCCCTGCAGGTAGTAACGGAACAAACGGTAACGGTATTACAAGCGTTGCACTAAGTGGAGACAACTTAGTACTAACATATTCAAATACTTCTGTACAGGATATGGGAAGTATTAGAGGAGCAACAGGTAGCACAGGTGCTACAGGACCTGCGGGAACTAACGGAACTAACGGAACTAACGGAACAGACGGTAACGATGGAGCCGATGGCACAGATGGAATAGCATTAACAGACCTAAGTATTAGTACAGCAAGTGCAAGTGGTAGTGGTTCATTAACATACGCAGGCGGAACAGGTGTATTTACATTTACTCCACCAGACCTAAGTTCATACATAACAAGCGAAACAGACAGTCAAACACTTTCGTTAGCAGGTAACACATTAAGTATTACAGGCGGCAACAATGTTGATTTAAGTTCAGTAGGTGGCGCAAGTACATTAGATGCATTAACAGATGTTAGTACATCAGGCGTAAGCAGTGGACAAGTATTAA
>Ga0209092_10002379_pt1 | contig 17308 bp, 12 predicted proteins | sample FraStrMetagenome_FD_187446 | JGI IMG/M metagenome (GOLD analysis project Ga0209092, IMG submission 187446) | Marine eukaryotic phytoplankton communities from Arctic Ocean - Fram Strait ARC3M Metagenome (SPAdes) (version 2) | ecosystem: Environmental > Aquatic > Marine > Oceanic | place: Fram...
TAATGATGGAAGTTATAATGAAGGAAGAGAAGCAACTTTCTCTATCAATAGCAAAATACGTACAAATGAAAGAAGGGGGCAAAGTTCTAATGATGTTTTTGCCTTGTTGATTGAATTGATCACATCGTTTTCAAATTGGTTCCTACTACTTCTGGAAATTATAAATGGAGGATCAACATCAAGTCCTACAGCTTTTCCAACATTGCAGCCATCGTCATTTCCAACCCTAGAACCATCATCATCCCCTTCGTTTAATCCATCAGATGGTATAGGATTTGTGTTCGATCCTGACCCACTCTCTACGTCAAGTAATTCGTATTGCGATGAAGGATTATGTGACAATAACGATGCGGACTCAAATGAGCTCACCGATCAGTTATCAGCAGTGATATTGAAAAACATTACAGAAATTCAAGGAGAATATTTATTGAAAGGTCCCTACGCTCAAATTTTTGATTTCGAAGAGCCATTCAAAGGAGAATTTGCTCAACGATCAAACGATTTTAGATATACACGTGGACAGGACGAGTTTGAAGCTGTAAATTGCTACTACCATTTGGATAATTTCCTGCGCTATATTAATGAGGATCTCAACATCAAAACCTTTCCTATACAATATGACGGTGGACTCAAATATGATCCACATGCAAGTAATGGGGAGGACAATTCATATTATAGTACCTTTCTTGGGGTGCTGGGCTTTGGAGAGGGAGGAGTAGACGATGGGGAAGATGCCGACGTTATCATACATGAGCTTGGCCACGCAATTCATGACTGGGTTACTGACGGTAGCTTATCAAACAGGGAGGGATTATCTGAGGTACGCTAGTGCTGAATATCTATTCACTAATTGTCATATTAGGTGCATCCTGTGACTCAGTTTTCAATTTTTATTATTTACTTTTTACTTGTAGGGCTTTGGAGACTACTTAACATCGTCATATGCTCGATACAAAGGCCTTCGGTCTATAGATGAACCTGAATACAATTGGGTGTTCAAATGGGATGGTAAGGATTGAATGGAAAAAATCGCTAATCTCTTGTTTCAACAATCCTAACAAGAGAAATATTTTTTTATATTACGTTTATTTGACCCTTAGGACACAATGAGTTTTGGCCTGGAAGAAAAACAAATTTTGAGGAATCATATCCAGATGGACTTTCAGATAGCATACATGAAAGTGGACAGATTTGGTCAACCTGTTCAATGAGAATATGGGACCTTCTTGGAAGAATCAAGTCAGATCAAGCTCACATTATTGCTCTATCAGCTTTAGGATTATCTTCCAATCAACAAGATGCTGCACAGGCCATATATTTAGCCGCGCATGATTTGGGATACAGTGAAGAGGAGATATCCTCTATGAAAGATATTTTGAATGATTGCGGATATCAAGTGACAGGAGATATTTGTGGCGATGGAATTTTAGGAGATTCCGAGGAATGTGATGGCGAATTAATTAGGAATACATGTGAATCTAGCACAGGTTGTACCGTGGGAACACCAATTTGTAATTCATTTTGTAAATCAGATTTGTCAACTTGTAGTGCAGGTATAAATCAAACGAACTTTCGATTGGACTTGACGTTAGATATATATGTGGACGAAACTACTTGGACTTTGACGGATTCAAGTGGATCAACAATCAGATTTGGAGAATATGAAAATGCCTTTCAAATGGAGCAAATTGAATATGCATGCATAGAAAAGGATGAATGCTATCTATTTGAAATTTTTGATCTTTTTGGAGATGGCATCTGTTGCTCTTTTGGAAATGGCACCTACGATATATTTATTGATTCTGTACCACTTAACAATACAAATGGTAGTTTTGGTGCCCGTGCTGAACACTATATTGGCCCGTGTGATGACATCGGAAACTTTACATGTAGTGACTCTCAAGCTATATTTCAGGTGGACATATATTTTGATTTATTCGCATTGGAAACCGCATGGAGTGTCATTGCTGATTCAAATGATACACTGATTTACGCAGGTGGATTTCTACACGAATATGAATTCTTGGGTCTCTCAAATATCAGTGAATTTGGTTGTTTGGAGAAAGATGAATGTTATCGATTTGAAATCCTCGATTCAATGGGTGATGGACTTTGTTGTGTAGGTGGTGAGGGGGGTTACGATGTCTTCGTTGATTCTGTGCCACTCAATAATACTGATTCAAGCTTTGGATCCAATGCCACACATTTCATTGGTCCATGTAATATAACTGAGTAACCCATATGTAATCATTCCTTCCAATCATTGCTTTCTTGAATACAAATAATTATAGTTTAGAACATTGATTGCCAAGGTGTATTTTGAAGTCGTATATGTAGCTTCCATTTCTCAGTTTCTAAAAGGTAGATGATTGGACGACGTTGAAAGAATTCGCAAAAAAATACTCATAATTTCAAACCAGAAATGATTGTTCACATGAAGCCTCTTGTATAAACTGCGTATCAATATCGTCTATAGGATTTTAGCAATCATTAAATTGATCCTGTCCTTTTCGAAAACAGTCAGGCCTATGTGATGCATACAAAGTATCCTTTTCAAGATAACGTTTCATACTTTTACAATTGAATATTTCGAGGATTTATGTTGAAATAAAAGAAGCAACTGCTGATAATAATTTTAAGATGATTTTCAGTATTGATTATTGTTCATGCGAAATATATGTTTTCATTTCTTGAATATCTTCTGGACTTCCAATGAAACAGGGACTACGAACATGGACTCTCTCAGGACTTACATCTAAAAGACTCGTCTCACCATTCGTACTATCACCTCCCGCCTGAGCAACTAAGTAGGCCAAAGGAGCACTTTTATACAACAATTGCAAATTTCCTCTAGGATGTAATCCCTGATCTGGTGGATAAAAGAATATACCACCATACATGAGTGTCCTATGAATATCTCCTACCATACTTCCAACGTATCGTTGAGTGTACTTTTTCATGGATTGGTTGTTTCCTGTTTTTAATGCTGATAAATAAGTCTGGACTTCTATCGGCCACGCTTCCGAATTGGCTTCATTGCAGGAATAAATAGTACCACGAGGAGGGATACGAATCGATGGATGTGTTAGTACAAATTCACCAAGTTGTGGATCGAGTGTAAACCCATGTGTTCCATCTCCAACAGAAAATACAAGGATAGTCGCAGAGGAATAAAGACAATATCCGGCAGCACGTAGATTTTTTCCTGGTTGGAGAACGTCAGACAAATCGGAATCCAAATCTTTATCCATGGGTATATCTTGATGATTGGGTTGAATATTATTTTGTTCAAACATACCAAAGATAGTTCCAGTGGCAATTGTGGCATCTGCATTTCCGGATCCATCCAGGGGATCAAAGAAGGCTACATATTTTGAATCAATTGCAGATGCAATTAAAACACCAGGTTGATGCTCACTGGGGCCATCATCATATCGAACAACTTGTTCTAATTTTTCGGAAGTTTGGTTGGGATTATCTCTTGCCGGAGTAATAGTAGAGACTTTTCCTGTAAACCGAAGTGCATTACGAAGAACTTGAGTAGAAAGTTGATCTAATTTTGTCATACTATTCTGCTGCATATTCGATCTATCCATGGGTGTTTGTTGATTGATATTTCCACGATTAATGAGGTTGGAAATAGTCTTACAGGCCATCGAAACGGAAAGTAAAAGGCTTTCTAATTCTCGGAGTTCCGGTTGTTCTTGTACAAGGCTACTTAAATAGCGTGTTAAAGTTACCTTTTGAGAGGCAGCATTACCAGTGGAGGAGGTATAGGGGAGGTTGGAAGTGGAGGCGTCATTGGAACTGGAATAGTACAAATTGTCTGCTACTATGGACTGTATGGATGATTATTTCTCAAGGAAATGGTAAACGATTCAGTGAACGAATTCATGTTGATCCATGATAAGATGAAAAGGAAGGAATTGCACCTTCCAACCATCATTGAAAGAAAGACTGGGTATTATAAGGTACCGTAATGCCAACAAAGATGAGACAAACTTCTCATTCGATGATGTATGTCGGATGAACAATAATAATTAATAATAGATTTCCTACATGAATCTAAATTGAAGTATAGTTAGTACGTACGCAAAAATGCATATTTTTTCATTGTGAAGCCAGAGATGTCAGAAAATGTTACTTAGACAAATCAAGTCTAATTAAATATTCAACAATACGTCAGCATAAATCGAACGAATGCTGCTTTTCATTTTCTATCTCCACTTGATTTTCAGTTTAGTCTTGTCTCGTTTCTTCCGAGTAGATTCTGTTGATCATTCTCCTCACACCATTCTCATAAGAGAGAGAGAGAGAGAGAGAAAGAGAGATTTCTCATCCTATTAAGAACTTGAAATCATGTCGTCCAACACCACCAATGATAATAGCAACAATCTAGATGAAAAAGTCGTCGTACAACATAAAATACTAAGCATCAATGAATGCTTCCTATATCGAATCCCTCCCATGAAATCATCTGGAGGACATCGAGCGGAAGATTGGAATCTTGCCAATGCATTAGCAACCTGCTCTCTAGATATGATTGAAAAAGATGATGTCCTCTTGGTCAACCTCATGTCCGACCGTCCTAAAACAGATGGACCCAAGGGTGCCACTGAAAAATTTCTATTTGCCCAAAGTCAAATGGATTTAATGACGTCGGAGAAAACATCCACGTCGTATTGGGCTGAAGCAGTAGTGGATTCCAGTCGATACTTTGTGTTACGGATATTTAATCCACAAACGAAACGTGAAGCTACAATAGGGATTGGATTTCGTGAACGGAATGATGCTGTTAATTTTCGTATGGGGATGCAAGATTATGAACGTTCGATTCAACGACAACAACAAGCATCTCAAATGTCGGTTAATAATAATATTGATGCAAATTATGCTAATGAGAAGGATGATAATGAGGATGGTACATCTAATCAAAGTGAAACTCATGAAAGTTTGACAAATCAAATGAGTCAATTTTCATTAAAGGAAGGAGAAAAAATGCATATTGACATCAAATCTTCCAAACGACGCGCCAAACCAAAATCAACGTCCACAACATCGTCTTCTTCCAGCGGGGGATTTCTTCTTCGAAAACCTCCTCCTCCCGTATCCGCAAATCTTACGAATAATCATCAAAATAGTCATGACAGGGATAATGACGAAAGTAATAAAAATAAGGAAAATAATGGAGATGAGGACGAAGAAGAAGATGAATGGGGTGACTTTCAATAGATAGTATCAACTTTAGAGCATTAGTTTAGTCATTTCTTTGATTTTCTTGCTCATCTTTTCGATTTAAAAGTATTCCTAATTTTTTCATGATTCTATTTCTGTGACCGTTCTTTCACTTGTCCCAACGTATGTAGACTTCCTATGTGGATTTGGTTGGACTTTCACGCGTTATACAAATGTAAAATCAACACAAATTTACATGTTTGAGGTTTTAACATCAACACATTTACATCAACACCAATACAACTAAAGCTTATTTATTTCATCACTATATCATGACAGGTAAAGAAGAATCGAAAGCTGCACAAACTCAAAAAGAGAAAAAGAGACCAGAAAATCTCAAAATTCCTCCCAAAAAACCGAAACTTACGAAAGCTGAACGTCGAGAATTGCAAGAAAAGCAACGTGCTGCCAAAGCTGCTGCAGGAGGTCAAAAACCTCATAAACAATCAAAACAGAAATTGTCTCCCAATTCCAATAGCACTGATTCCACCACCAATGCAACGGATTCCAATACCTCATCATCTGCATCATCATCGAAAAAACATATTTCAGATTATTCTCAGGGAGATAAAGCTCTTGAAATGTTTTCTCATTTACCACAATATCAAGATCGATCCAAAGAGTCACATTTGTCAGGTGTAGTCTTACATAGTAATGATAAGAGTTTGAAAGTTAATCTGCACCCAGAAGTGTTAAACCTTGGTGTGAAATATGCTAATGGTACGATTCGAGGTGCTAACGCTAGATGTCGTGCCATGATGCAAACCTTCAAGGTAAGAATAAATCTGCATCTAGAATATATACACAATATTATCTTTGTATCGCTCAAAAATAGGATGGACTTCCATTTCAATATTTAGATTGCTATTCGAGATTATATTCCTCCTTCCGATGCTGATACAACCTCCAATCGACGCAATGATCTTCCAACACTTCTAGATCAACAAGTTATCAAGCCCTCCTTTCAACACTGGACGACATATTGCCGAACTCATTCTATTACCATGGGAAATGCCATTAGTTTCCTCAAAATTGCCATTGCCAATTTATCACGTGACATTACCCTCGAAAACGCCAAAGAAATCATTTGTGAACAAATTGATGCCTACGTCCAGGAACGGATTAACTTTGCAGATAAGGTTATTACCAAACACGCCAACAGTAAAATCGTCAATAAAGATGTTATTTTAGTATACGGGAGAAGTGAAGTGATTCAAAAAATCTTACTCAAGGCAAAATCCTCCAACAAGAATTTCCGTGTCATTGTGACGGACTCACGGCCTCTCCTGGAAGGAAGGAAATTATTAAAACTATTGGTCAAGCATCAAATTCCATGTACTTACATCCTTCTAAATTCACTCTCCTACGTCATGATGAGAGAAGTTACCAAAGTTTTCATGGGTGTGGCTGCATTAATGTCCGATGGATCAGTCTTATCCCGTGTTGGTACAGGAACCGTTGCTATGATTGCTAAATCCAATAATATCCCCGTTCTATTCTGTTGTGAAACTTACAAGATCAGTAACCGCGTTCAATTGGAAAGTTTTACAGGAAATGAATTAGGTGATCCACATAATTTAGCATCTGTTGGTCATTCCAAACAAAGTACAAATAAATGGCTGGACCAATGGGAACAACAAAGTGGACTCAAGTTGTTAAATTTGATTTATGATTTGACTCCAAGTGAATATGTGAGTGGAGTTATTACCGAGATGGGAATTTTACCACCCACAAGTGTTGCTGTACTTTTGCGAGAAATGAATTTGAGTAATAATATTCAAGTATAAATTAAATTGTTGAACATCATCTTCCTTTACTTCGATTTGTGAGTTTGACTTTCATAGCTGAGAGTTTTCGTTAGATTCACCGATTTTAAGCTTTAGCAATGATATTGCTCAATTCGTGAAATGTTTTGATTTCAGAAGTCATTTACGATTACTAGCTAGACATCTTGAAAAAAAAAAAAACATAAAAGAACGAACATAAAAGAATGGATGTCTAGGATAAAGAATAAAGTAAATTGCATCGAAAACCAGCATAGCATCCTTACAATTAATATTGTTTACCTATTCCAGAAGATGTAACGACAGATCAAGTAATTCTACTCTGCTATGTGGATTAAAAAAGGAGTGATATAACAAAGCCACAAATGCTTGAAGCTACCCATAAAAGTGAAGAACAAAGTTTTGGTTTCGCAACTTCCGATTCTCTTTAGACAAATGAACCAAAATTCTTAATAGATGTCCTTTCCTTGAAAAGCAGTCTTTTGTTTCAGATGATTGCTTTGGCTTTCTCTTAACATGTCATGATACAGAACAATCTAGTTGTAGGTTGTTAACTATTCCAATCATAGACTTTCATTTGGATCAATACACACACGATCAAGCAAAATCTATTCAAGTAAAATATTCGAAGAGTGTTATGGATTCATTCTCGCAATCAGAAATGCATATTAATTCAATTTATTATTAAAGTAAATATAAAAAAGCATTCGTTTATTCTTAAAAGTATCAAGATGAAAGATGTATAGCAGTCTTTTTAATTCAAAGCATTGTGATATGGGTAAATATTACAATGATTTTCCGGCATCAATTTTTTCAATGAGCTCTGCAGCCAATTTTCCATCTTTCATGAATTCTCTCATGTACATAATGGGTTCAACTCCCAAGTCAGCTGCGCTTACACCATTGATTGTGTCTGCAAGACGAGCGGGAGGAAGATGGCCCTGTAATTTTATCATGTTTTTATCGCCACCTTCTATTAGCATATCCACAATATCTGAGAGAGTGTCCAAATCATTCATTTTCATAAAAGGACAAGTAGCACAACCACCAGCTGTACTACAACCTTCCCCTCCACTTACTCCTGGAACAATTGCAAGGTCTGAGTCGTCTACCATAGTCATAGCTTCTGATGCAACAGGGAAAACAATTTCAACATCAACGTTTTGAGATCCTGTCTCAGCCAAAATGCCTTGAACAGATCTAACAATGGAAGTTACCATACCCGCTTCTGTCCCCAAAATAAATCGAAGTCTTTTTGCATCATTTGAATTTTCTTCGGCGACTTCAGCAACTTTTTTGGAAATGAAAGTCAATATATCACTCGTAGAGCCGACAGTCCCTTTTCCTTCTAAGCTTTTTTCCATGGCTATTTGAAACATTTCGCCTGGGACTTCTAGATGTGCTGTCACAAAGACATCAGCATAATGTTCCTTCACTGTGTCTACAACATCCTGTCCAAACATATGATGCACAACACAATTACCCTCCGGGAAAACGTCAATATTAGACTTTAATTGTGCTAAACTTTCACGGTTGTGCGAGGGGTGAAGTTCGCTTTGAATTTTTGCATCTGACCATCCTCCATCTAAAATAGCCGCCAACATTGTGACCAAGTTATCTCCCATATAAGTGTCGGGCCCATAATAAATTCGAAGTTCCTCTGGTCCTACTTGAGCACTTGCTTGCAAGATCGTCTTTAAAACATTACTGGAGGTGCAAGTAATTGTAGGTACTATGCTAGCGCTTACAGCTTTGGTACCCAAACTAGTATTAATATAAACCACATGCAAAGCTTTTTCGTTTGATTTTGCTGCCATAGTTAACCAGGCTTTATATGAATTTCTTTCTGCACTTTCTGCCAAACTACATCCGATGGCTTTGGCTGTTGCCCGATATACAGGGATATGAGGAAAACCATTTCGAGAAAGAATTGCGGCAACAGATTCTGCCATAAAGTCCACTCCAAGGCAAACGATGGAAGTGGCTCCTGCTTTGGCCATCTTAACTGCATCATCACCCATTTTGAGCGAATCTGCTATTGCAACAAAAGGTGTTGGATCTGAGTTGGTATTAATTTTCTGATTCGTTTGATGTGATTTGATGGCATCAAGGACACCCTGAAGCTCTACGTCCATATAATAATGAGCTACAACTCCAATGTTTCCTTGGGATAGTTTTTCGCTTAGTTCTGATACAATATCTAAATCTGGATCTAGAAACTGAGTTTTTTGTAATAAAATTCGCGTCAATATCATATATTTTGAAACAATGCAAGATAAAAAAGAAATAAAATACCTACCTCTGCTTGAGCTTCAGCAAAAGTACCCTGAGGTTCAATTTTACCATTTGCACCAATTACCAAACTTGGAAATATGTTGAATTCTTGACTTCTCATGCTCATCCTTGCAGCAGTACTCTTTGTACGATGAGATCCTAAAGTCTCAAGGGGATTTTGTATCGTTTGAGAAGTAGAGCTTGAGCTCCATCTCTGACTGTTATCAGACTGAATATTATATGCTGATAGCTTTACCTGCAAAGAACTCTGACATTGTTGTTTTATTTTTCCAGCGTATGTTATCCTGGATTTAGTACTCAATAAAGACCTGCCTAATCTATTCATTGTCATATATTTGTGTGAGAAAAACCTTAGCTGCAATTTCTAAATGTCCTCGGTGCCCTGGCTATCGCTTGCTCTCACTTGTCAAGGATGAGTGCGAGTTGATAAGATGGATTTGACTACAGTCCTTGCTAGGTATGTCTGTAATCAATCAACCTTGTTAGACACACTTTAGCGTAAACAAGAAAGATTGAAGATGGAGAGGACTTCTATGCTACGTATTCAACAAACTAACCACACCTCCACAAATTTATTTTCTTGATGTCACACACATATTTAAGCATATCACGTGCGTACCCTACTCTATAAAACATTAGTAATTGTGATGATTTAGCGTTCTCTTCTTTCTAAGCATTTTTGTAAGTACAATATGAATATGTAGACTGAATAGAAGATATTGCTTTTCAAATACAAAAAGTTAGCCTTGATATACTTAAGCCTTATTGTAGTTTATACCAAGAAGATATGCTCTGGTATGACGAATGAAGTGATAAAAAGTAAACTTACGTGAGCCACTCGATCTGCAACGGCTTCAAATAAAATCGCTGGCCAGAGGGAAATACAATAAGAATGATCTTATTCTTCTACTTACTACCGTACCGTAAATAAATAGCAAGATAAAGTTCACTCAATGGCATATTCATTCGATGCAACTGAGAAATACTAAATTAATTTTGATGCATAATAGGAAGCAATATTATTTTTCAACGATGTCATCTCATAGATTTTTTTGCTCTTATTGTGCAGTTCAAGTAGTACACATATTTGCAAAGAATCCCTTGACATCATTCACGAATAAAGCCTGATACATTATTAATCCTTGAGATTGATTGACCTGCTGTCATTGGGTTGACGTACATGTATTTCGTAGCATTTCTCATTTTTTTGCATGATATCTTTTCTGTACACATTTAATCTTGGGCAGAAAATAGTTCAGAAATGTTTGTAAAAATCGATAATCCATCTTTTTCAAAAACACTGCTGCGGCAATGAACATTTCCACCGTTTGTGCTTTCCACATCAAGAAAGATTGTTTAAGAGCAAAGAAATATTGCATTGAACTAAAACAAAATTTCCCAAGTGCAAGGTTGAAATAGTCTTTTGATTTTTTTACATAAAAATAAAAAACAAAGACCAATTAAGAACATTTTTATTATATCTATAGATTGAGAATAATCAATAGATAAACTACAAAAACCATCCTATCCAGAAAAGATCATGATCAAAAAGCTCTAACTCTGAATATACTGAATTTGAAACACAAATATTGTTGCCTTATGCTGGAGTAAGACTACTTATTTAATTTTAAACTTGTAAGTTTACACGAATCTGTTTTGGCTTTGAAATGGAAGCCAGTATGATAAGATAAAATTATTGTTATGCAAACTAAACTATAATGAAAAACAAGATACTTGATGATAATGATTTCTAATACAAAAATGCTTTATATTTAAATATACAATTGTGGCTTTCACAATTACCTGCAGAGATTCAAAGTTGTCGTCATGAGGTAATGATGCATTTTTCTTCCATTTTTATAAACTACGATATCGTAGTGAGATGATTCTATTTATATATTCGCGTATGCGATGATGATTAATGGTAAGAAACCTGGACATAGTTGTGCTGGTTACGGTTGTAAAAGTCATTGGAGCGATAATGATGGGGATTCTTTGGGCCAGATTGCATGTAACCGTAATCTGGTCGATATTCAGTTCCATAATAAGTGTACCTTGAATTGACCTCTTTGTAAGGGGCGTAGAATTTTTCTTGAGGAGGGTGATAGTTATAATATTTGGATTTAGGCACTTGCCAGTTGCTGTCTGGGTTTGGGTTGCGATTAGTACTCGTACGAATTTGACTGCGTGTGTGAGTAGGTGGGGCTCCTACAGAAGGAGATCTTTGTCTTGGTGGTTTTGGATCGTTTGAATCTTCACTGTTTGATCGCAGTGATAACATGGCTTCAATAGCTACTTTCTGCAAGTCATTTTCGCCCATTTTATCTTGTGGAACATTGTTACCATTCGAACTGGTGTGGCGTTTACTGTCGTCAATGTTACTTTTGTCTTGGCTTCGAATATGACTTGGTGGGCCTCCTGTGATTGGGGCTGTAGTATTAGGCATGTCTACTGTAGTATGTGGACCATGTGAGTGCGAGTACATATTTCTGTAATACTGCTTCGCAAAATCTCTTTCATAAGGGAAGACTAGTCGGCGTTGTTTCGAAGAAGAAGAGATTTCAATCTTTTCTCTAATTATACTTGAAATTGCGCCTTGCTTTTCCATCTTCGATTTCTTACGAGCACGACATCTTTGTTGCCGGAGTCTGGCATTGGCCCTTTTTCGGAGCAACCTCTCACTTGGAGTAATCTTTGATGCGACCATTTTATTAATGTGAATTAAAGTGTTTAATCGAATGGGACTTGTATGGATTAAGTTCAGTATTGGTGTTATGTCAATAACGAACTGAAATTTGGTTGATTGCAAGTATGTTGGGGTTTCTAAGCGAAGAAAAAGTGTTTCTTTCTAGTTCTAATTTTATCTTGTTAACCGTGTCTGTCAAAAGTGCGCAATTGTTTGTTTATGGTTTTGTTAGAGACTTTCATTGTGTGACAGGTTAAGAATGAACTAATCACACTAAATCCATTTCTTAGCACATGATTGTCATATATGTTAGTCACAATAATTAAGAAATAAAGAGTAATCTGTCGATGTGAATAAAGATTTAATAGAATCAGTTGTAATAGTAAAAAAGCATACATATCATTGCTCGCCACTTTCTTTTTAACGCATGATTGGTACGTTGGGTGGTGTTTTCTGTCACCTATAATAATTTTTCATTTTATATAGAGCAAGAGGTTCATTCTATTGCCTAAATATTTTCTGTTATTCTTGAATTATCGCAATTGCCTATGATGCACATTCAACTCCGTATTGGGTTTAAGTACATGGATTCATTGAGAAAGAAGTCACACTGAGAAACTAGTAGATTTCCTGGTATCATCAAAAAATGATAGATTGTGCATATATTTTAACGATGCACATGGCTTTTATTCGACCGGTACATCTACTTGTAACAGGAAACGTGACAAACTGATTTTTCACACCTGTTTGTTTTATTTAGATGTTTGAGCACAGCTACTATACATTTTCTTCTACCTTATGTGACAGCAGATTATCCCACCATACTAAAAATCTTAGACCATAATTTGTCGTCAAATAGATTATTAGATCTTAAATCCGTTATTTTGAATTTATGAGTAACTTAATTAAAACATTTACAAAAGAATACCTCTAAATCAAAAGAGTTTGAACTTGAAAGTGAAGGCAATGACAGACTTATTCTGCAAACACAAATATCACCATATCTATTTATCACGAATTAAACTAGTGTGTAAGTGGGACTTATACTAAGACACACGCTCTTGATTTGCCGGGTTAGATTCAGATGGAATCTGCTATTCTTTATTGTGTAAACAGGATTTCTCAGCCGTTTTTTTGACAACGGATTTATTGAGAGGAATGTCCGCGAATAAAAAAATAAAAAATATTAACTTGGAGTGTTTTACACCGCCATGTCAACTCATTATGTATATGATGCAAAGGATATGAGATACCATTGCACATTTATGTGAACTCAATCGATTCAACAAAAAATAACACAATATAATCCTATCAAGGACTTTGTTACCCAAAACGATTGGATCGAAGCTAAATCTTTGAATGAATCATTCTTGAAGTTTTTTTCTTCCATCCATATTCTTAATCGTTCGGCGGGATTCAATTCAATCATAGTTTTTTTTTACAATTTGAACAGAACAAGTTTAATTTTAAACAAACTAAATTCTGTGACTTTGTTCATTTTAATACGGAAGCTCATAGAATGTTTAGATTTTTTGTCTATGTGACATCTTATATCAGTCATATAATTAGAGAATGAGAGAAATTCTCCGCTAATCATGCACATAGGAAGATGAATTCTATCTTTCGTAAGTAGCAATGGATCTTGTCATATCAAAAATATAATCAAATAATGAATGACACCACTCAACATTCGAATAAAATACACAAGATCGTGTACAATGAATGAAAATCATTGTAGCAATGGATCTTGTCATATCAAAAATATAATCAAGTAATGAATGACACCACTCAACATTCGAATAAAATACACAAGATCGTGTACAATGAATGAAAATCATTGTATCAGGCTTCCCAAGAAACATTAGTTTACACAGAATAAAAAACTTCGATGTCAAATGACCTTGGCCATCATGGCCTATCCTTAACGACTCATAATGCATCTGCTGAAGCAAAATATGATGCATTTAAAAATGAAAATGAGTCTTCGTTTATACACTTGGCAGAAACAAATGTAAGTCAATCAAAAAAGAGCAGCGCGGAATATGCAATACATTTCTTGTCGGGTAAATCAATGAATAAACAAAAGGATGAGGAAGAGTTTTTCACCACAACTCAACGCACATCTACCCTGGTTGAATTGCTGAGACAAGGTGATTACAAGAGTGAACAAAGTATGAGCCAAGAGTCTGTTGAAAGGTTAAATCAGGCAATAGAAGAACATGTTCTTAGACTGAAAAGACAATCTACAGCTTATGTTGATGCAGTCAGAATTCAAGAGCAATCACAAGATCGTAATACTCAAATATCCTTACAAGATTCAGTTGATGGAACTCAAACAATTTATGACAGCGGGAAGAATAACGAGCAAGCTATGTCTTTCATTCAAGAAGAAATAAAAAATCTGGAACTAGCGCTACAACAGCAACAATCATTAAGCCAACATTTGACGTCTCTTCTTATTGAGCAAGAAAATCGAGCCTCAAACCTCAACTTAGAAGAAGATTTTCTCATGCGACAAATGAACGATTTAGAATTGCAAACTAGAAATTTGCAAGGAAAAAGTCGCGAAATGGCTACGAAATGCCTCAACACACTGCACGAAAAGGAATTATTGATGAGCACAAAAATAAACTCAGTGCATTTTTTAATAACAAATTTTCATAAGGACATTGAAAAAAATCCTGATTTATCCAGAATTATTCTGGCATCCAACTTCCCGTTGATAAATGGATTAAGATTGACCCATAAAGCCAGTGTGGATGTACATTGGAATGAAGTACATGCAGCATGGTCTCAAGTAGCACAACTACTTCTTTTTGCAGGTGGTATTTTAAATTATTCCTCAGATGAATATCGAATAATACCACTTACAAATTATGCCAAAATAATTCAAATAAACTCTAAAAAAAAGAAGATAGAGCATGCGCTTGGTCAAGAAATGAATACTAAGAGAACAGCGTCGAGAAAAAAAAGCCACAATGAAATGGGTTCTTTACCAAACTCATTAATACCTTTGAATCACTTTTTATATCAATTAATAGATTGCGCACTTAAACACAAAGGAGGTGCCAATTTAGAACCTTTACCCTTTCAAATTTTACCAACAAGCATTGGCAAGATAGATTTGACTACCCTTAACAAAGATGGCGATGACGAAGCATGGTTTTATGTTGTGAATGGAATTGCAGCAACTCTTGAATGGCTTTCTTTTTGCTCACGATCAAGTTCGCAACCAAAGACCACAGCATAACGCAGACTCTTCTTTAGGAATTGAAATCTATTGGTAATATGTTTGGCTGTTGTACTCTTTACCTTTGATATAAAATGAATTATTTTCTATCTTAGCTCTACAAAAATTTACCACCCATCTACATTAGTATGGTTTTTGTAATATTGCAATTTAAGTATTTTATTACATGATTCCATCATATTTTAATTCTGGAACTCAATAGTATCTAAACAATTCCTTTTTTGCCTTTCTCTTGCGGTTTTTTATTCGAACATTCCGCTCCCATTCCTTCTGATTATGCCAAGATATAACATGAGGACACTTTCTAATTAAAGAAAAGATGCTATCTAAGTTTGCATCACAAGCGGCAGCAAAGTGGAAAGGCAAAAATCCTTCATATTCGTCATGGCTTTTTGATGGGAGTAATAACGCTGGAGGATAGGCCAGATATAATGATTCGACACTTTCTATACAACAATTATGCTCAGCAGCAAGATGCAATGGTAGCTTTCCATGAGCATCAGGTTGGATTATTGCTTGCGGGTGTTTCCAAACAATGTATTGCAAGATTCTCGGTTTCAGGGTTGATGATGTTGCTGCAATATGAAGAGGTAAATTCCCAAACTTATCTTTTTCATTCATTTGCAAAACAAACTGATAATTGATAGCCTTATGTTGATTAAATAACATAGATTTGTTCCTCGTTCCTTGAAAGTGGTCCAAATTCATAAATTTCTTGTGAAACTCTTGTTGCATATCAATATAATTGAAAAACGCGTTCTCTGTAACTTCAACTGCTAAAGCCCGATGCAGAAGAGTTTTATGGCAATTAGGATCTCTTTCTTTACATGTCATTATTTTTCCGTTAGTTTTATGTTCATAAATTGAATGAATAAAAGTATACATCATATCCTCAATAGCTAGCATTTCTTCTATTGATAAAGGCTTTCCAAATCCTAAACCAAATCTAATATCATTATCAGGGCGTAATCCAATAATGTAATTATCATTCAGCCAATTCGTGATACTATTTATGCTATTTTCTGTTTCTATTTGGAGAAGTTGGCTCATAATTTCAGTTAAGTGCTTTCCGAAGCGATCACAAGGTACATCAAATGGATGCAAAATCAAGTCTATTGGTAAATCTCCGTCTATGTCTCGTATAGAAGCAGCTTCCGGACAAAGCTTTAGTAAAGTCAAAAAAGTTTCTGGTTGACCAAGTGCAGCAGCTATATGAAGAGCAGTTTGTCCCAAGCTTGTTTGCTCCAATAATCCGCCTGGGAATGCATAAGTAAGCAAATGCATATGTTTAATGATAGATTCTGGTTCATCACCTAAATATTCTAGCTCATCTGCACCAATCAAAATATGAATTGGTAATAGATCAAAGATCTGTTCCTGTATTGGTTGATTGGAATGACTATTAAGGTTATCATCCTCAACACCAATGGTTTTACATGCTGAACATTCTGGATATTGCTTCAATAGCAATTCAATAATCGAAGCGTACTTCATTTTAGAGCAAAAATGTATGGGGAGCTCACCATACCTGTTTGGAATTTCAGGTGCAAAGGGACAAACCTTCAGAATTGCTTTACAGGCTTTCAAAATATCCCTTTCAGGAGCATTCATATTGAAAATAATCCAACTTAGGGGTTGTTTATGAATTGTGGATTGAAAAAAATCAATATTCATTGGATTATGAATAGCATCAATGATTTCTTTTAAATCTCGGCCACTTGAAATAATATCCTCCAAGGGATGGGGTTGAGGATAGTAAGGACTCCAAAAGTCGAAAATTGTAAAAGGTATTTCGACGGTATACATTGGAGAATGTTTCGCTCAAGACAAGTGTATCACTTCATCCCAGATAAATTGTGAAAAAAAAGGAATTTGAAAATGAAGAAAACTTATAAAGTTAGATGTTTTTGAGGTAGGTTTGAGTAATGAAATTGGTTTGACAACAATGAACATATAGAATAGACTCTATCACTCATGTCAATCATAATCTAGACAATTCTTACTGTATTGATTCATCTATAATGAAGACTGTAAAGGAAGGGGTGTCCAGATCCAAGC
>Ga0209092_10002380_pt1 | contig 17305 bp, 38 predicted proteins | sample FraStrMetagenome_FD_187446 | JGI IMG/M metagenome (GOLD analysis project Ga0209092, IMG submission 187446) | Marine eukaryotic phytoplankton communities from Arctic Ocean - Fram Strait ARC3M Metagenome (SPAdes) (version 2) | ecosystem: Environmental > Aquatic > Marine > Oceanic | place: Fram...
AATACCTTCTACTTGTTTATCTGTTAAGGAATGACCTACTGCTTCAACTTCCCAACCATATAATTCTAATCTATATTTTTTCATAAGTGTCCACCTGTTTTTAATTCATCACATTGGTATCTCCATTCAGAATCTTCAGCTGATGCCATTAGATGACCAGGATAATCATTTACGCCTGAACCGAATTCATAATCAGCTTCCCAAATAGCTTCATCCATATCATCTTCCCACAACTCTTCGTTATTATTTAGATATTCATTTAGTTCATCTTCTTTGATGTTATCTGGTACTTCTACCTGAACTTCTGCGTATTTGTGGTACACACTTCTTTGTTGTATTGTTACTTTCATTTTTTATATTTTAATTTCTATCCACTCTAATTTACCTGTATTAGGATTAAGTTTTTTTAGGTAATACTTGTTACCTTCTTTTTTTCTATACTGTTCCATTTGTTATATGTTGATATAAATTCTTTATTGAATTTAACCTATCTGCATCTCTATCATAATATTCACCACAATCTTTCATGTACCTTAAAAACTTAAGTTCTCGTTGTAAATCCCATTGGTACACTTTACTATTACCTTTACAGTAATATCTATATATCGTATCGAAAAAGATATTTATCCATTTCATCTTATTCTCATCTATTCGTTGTAACTCCATTATCGATTTTCTTTTTTATATTGGTTATATTCATTCGCAATCATATTAAGAACTTCAGCTTCACTTTCGTAATAATGTCCTTTTTCTATTATCTTGGTAATTACCTCTCTAACTTGCATTCCTACCTCTTCGGTAAATCTGACCATATTATCTTTTACGAAGTTATCCATCTTCTTTAGATTCTCCAATTGTTCTTTATCTACGAATGTTGCGTTATTATACATTATATGATTTTATTATCTATTGTGTTCTTTTTAGTTCTAACCAATCTACCCAACTCATTGAGTAATCCTTTTTCATAATCAGAGTACTTTCCTCTGATTATAACTTCCTCAACAAGATATTGCCATTCGTTCTCTAATCTTATCGTGCTCGTTGCGGTGAGTAGTTGATTATGTAACCATTGTTTTTGCGTTAGGGTAAGTATGTATTTGTACTCTTCTTTCATTTATTATCTTTAACTTATCAGTTCTACTTAATTTCTTTATTTCCGATTCTCGTTTACAAGATGATGACCTATCTGTATGTGTTTCTTCATATACCAATTTAACAGGTCTTCTTGTTTTTGTATATTTTGCACCTTTATCAGAAGTGTTATGTTCATCCACTCTTCTTTCTAAATCCGTTGTAACTCCTGTATATAGGGAATTATCCGAACATCTCACTATATAAGTGTACCACATCTAATATACTTTATTAGTTCTATTGTAATGACAATCAAGTAATTCTTCTGCTACTTCTAATGAGATACGATTCTCATTGTACATTCTCCATATTAGTTTATTCATAATTTATTGTTTTAATTCGTACATAGTTGTAATTTGAGAATAGTACTTAAAATTAGTATCTTGCTCAAAACTTTACTATTTTATGTTTTCTATTGATATTATTTTTTTTACTGATTTCATATTTTCTACTATACTGTATATGGAATTTTCATCTGCTGCTGGTAAATCAAATGTGAATACAATTGGAGATTTTTCATCATCATTCTCCATTATGGCATTAATTCTAAATGTGTTCATATTATTGTTTTTTTAAATTTTATTAATTCTGTTTTACTTTCTTTTAACCATATACTAAGTGAATATCTATTTCCTTTGGTAACCTCAGATACTCCATGTTTTAATTTTGTTCCATCAAATGCAACTACATCACCTTGTTTTAGAGAAATCTTAGTTCCATCAATAGCGACTACACCACCTTCAAAATCATCATTTAGTGCAGATATAAAGGTAACATCTCCATCAACATCTTTATGTTCCCATAATCCAACACCAACATTATAGTCAATAAAATTAATCCATAAAGGTTTCGAACCATCTGGAATGATATCACTATACTCGGATAATATATACTTAACACTTTCGGAATCTTTAACATTCCATACTTTCCAAGTACCTCGAAACGCTGGTGTGAAATACTTAGAGGTATTCTCTATCATTTCTTTACAGAAACTCTTGGATAGTATTTTAGGGTGTTTTATCATTTTGTTTTTTAATAATGAATTCTCTTATTTCGTTTAACTTTGATTGATTGAGTTTAGAATAAGTTTTTCTAGCGGTAAGTTTATTAACGAATCTCATCCAACCTATTAAACGGTTCCTTCCAGCTCCACCTACTTTAATTGCTTCATAATTTTGGTATAGATAGTTATACATTCTTTCTAATCCTTCTTTGTGTTCTTCTGTAAATCTTAGTTCATATTTCATATTGATACTAATATACGAAAAATATTTGATATATCCAAATTTTTTATTCTTTATTTTTAACCAACTCTTCTGCTTGTTCTCCCCAAAACTTTCCTGCTTTCGGACCACCATTACATTTACCATCTGATTCACCTGGTATCTTAACCCACAAATATGCATCACATTTTGGATACGATGTTTCGGTAGATGGGAATTCACCCAAACCTCTACCTTGTGGATTACACCACTCATCTTCTTTCGCACCTTGACCATTACGAGAGGTATCAATTACGAATGTATCGTATTCTCTCCACTTAAGAATTTTTCTACTCCAACGGATACATTCTTTGGTAGTTCGGTAATTACAAGAATTGACTGAGAAACCTCGTACTTTTGGATTACTTACTTTATCTAGTAAATCTGCTACTACTTTAGGTTCTAACCAATTTGAATGACCAACATCCACATAAAAGATACCATTACAATTGTTAGTTAGATAATCGAGGGATTTCCTCATTAACTCTAATCTCCAATTTTGTTCATCTTGTGGTAGATGTGTAGAATGTGGTAACGCATCTGGTTCATATATTACTATTGGAGAATCTTCACCAATTCCTTTTGCAAATCTTTTTACATAATCCATGTAACGTTCCATATCTTTTGCACCTCCTTTAGAATATTGACCAATATCTCGGTTGGGTATGTTATACATTACTAATATAGGAAGTTGAGGTTTTGCCCGATTCAATAGTCTTCGAATCGATTTCTCCATATGTTTCTTTGGTTTCTTAGGATTATCACCATACCAAAAAGATTGTGGTTGTTCGAAGATTTCAGTTGCAAGAGGATACTTTTCTTTATAGTTAGATATCCTATCGAAATCGTTAACCCAAAAAGGATAGTTCATATTATGTTATTAAATGATAAACTATTGACCAAAATGTAATAGTTCCGATTATAGAGATTAAACATCCTATTGCCGGTTTTCTTGTAATTCCATGTAGTTTATCGATTTCTCTGTCGTTTAGTTTTTTCACGTCGTTAAGTTTAGGTTTTCTAATTGGTTTTGCGCTTCATCAATAAAGTTCAATATAGGAAGTATTTCGTTTATCAGTTCCGTATTGTTCTTATCTTCTACAATATCCAATATAGTAGAATAACACTCATCGAGTTTGTCAATAGCTAGTTTTCGTTTCATAACATTCATAATTTTAATTTTAAGTTTATAACCTCGAATAAGGATTTATCGGTAACACAAATAATATCAGCACACATATAAGTAGTAGTATAACCAGTAGTATAGAAGAAGGTATTAACTCATAAGGTAATCATAAAGAAGAATAGAAATCAGAATCCATACTATTCCTATACTTCCTACTAACAACTTAAGATGTCCTTTTAACCATTTATCTTCTTGTACCTCATACTTCTTCTCAAACTCCTTCTGTGATATCTCACCTGAAAAGAGTTTATCTATATCGGATTGGGGGATTGGTTTATTCTCGTTTGAATCTCTCATAATTTTAATTTTAAATTGATAACCTCGTACTGATATTGTGACCTCCATTCAAAGTATTGGAGGACGAGGTGTTTACTCTTTTACTTCACTTTCCCTTATATTCCCTTATATGGATGATATTAAACTATATTAAAGACCTTGATACATTGTATCTACCCATAGGGGTAGTATAGGGTGTTTTTTCTATGCGCTTAAAAAAGTCTCCTCGATATAAAAACCACTCCGACCCCTCTTAGTCCTTTTTTCTTTTTTCCTAGTTACAAGAAACCTACCCCCTATGGGGGGGTGGGGGCGCCTTGTTTTGGTTTACAAGTTTGAGGATTCCAAAATCACTACATCTTGGAGTTGGGATACTACATACTTTTCTTTAGAGGAAATTAATCTTTCAGATTCAAAGGTCTCTATGGCGGTATGACACTTTTCAAGGGTGATATACCTACGTTCTAAAAAGTAACTTCTTACCTTGGGTGTCTTTGTTATAGTGACCATGTTAGGGAAAGAAGGAGAAGGAGTATCTTCTATGATACAATTTCTATGCTTATACTTTGTTGTTTGTTTACTCATACTACTACTGTGTTTTATTAATTTAATTGTTATTGTCTCTATACTACTGTTATGTTATATACTAGTAAGTGTGCACATAGTTAAAGTACTTCACTTACCGAGGTTGTTTTTCTTATGAGAATATCCCACTTGAAACACATTTATTATATTCACCCTTAGTCATATAAGTTTTATTATATTCTAAGAACGAACCAGCTTTCTTAACCAACTCTACCATTCTCGTGTAATCTGGGTTGGTAAGGTTATCTTGAAGAGTTTTATACTCGTTACTCCAATACTCCACAGAACCCCATTTTGGTTTGTTCTCTATGAATATGTAAGTAGGGAAGTATTTAAGAGCCATACCATTATCGGTAGTCAACTCATCTTCTCTGTACTCGTAGATATCCTCCATACCATTGAAGTTACCACCTTGTAAGACACTTTTCCAATACTTGATTTGTTTGAAGATATCGTAATCTACTTCAGAACCATCTTGATTACACACATATACTCTGGTAGAAGACCCACCACTATATGTATCAGATACTGCCCACACCTTAAGTTGAGGGAAATTCTGTTTTACGAATTGTTTGATTACAGTTGCTGAATTCTTAGCACTCATGTGAATATACTTCTCAAGAGACCCACCCCATGTTTGCTCTCTATAAGAATCAAGAGGTAATGTGAACTCGTTGTTGTTGATTGAAAATTTTAACTTTTTTAATTTACTCATAATTTACGTTTTATTGGTTATCCTTATTTACATAGTAAATATACGACTATTTATTGGATTGCGCAAGTCTTTTACCATTTATTTTTAAAGTTTTTTTACCTCGATTATTAGTTATCTACCCACCCTCAACCACCCTAAAGGTACGAAAAATAAACGAGACCACCAAATTATTTGTATGACAATGTGTCATGTTTTTGGTAACTCGTTGAGGGTCAAGGACATAAAAAACCCACCAAGAAGGAGACCGAGCTAACTTGGTGGGTGGTACGGAATGTACTCTTAAGGATAGGAGAGTGAGTGGGCCTCCATTTTTAAACATCTAGTCAGAAACCCCTAACTAACTAGAATCAAATACGATATCTCGGTGCGTAGTATCATTTCATCGCCTGTGACACCTCATCGTTATAAGTGGTAATTCGTTGTTTAGAGTGAGAAAAATTACCGAACAGCTCACATAGTTTCTTATTCCACTACTTGAAAGCTTTCTTTATTGATGGATATTCCAACTCCTCTTGTTTATCAAGGAAGTACTGTAACGTCCTATTCATATAGATGACTCTGTTCAATTGAGGATTTTTCGTATTAAAGACCTCAGCATTCAACTTACTAGTCCAATACTCAATTTTACCCCAATAACCATTTTCATACTTACTCATACTCTTACGTTTTAAAATTTATAGAAAAATAGGTGGGAGTCGAACCCACTATAAGAAATATCTCTCGTTTCGAACCGATTTCATCTCCACAACAGAGAAGCGATACCTTCCACCAATAGGAAGTCGAGGAGTTACCCTCTGATTCTTGTACTATTTCAATGAACTCAATCAACTAGAGAGGACTGTCACTCCTTATATCTCAATCATCAATCATTTACTATGTAAATATACGAAAAAAAATCCATATATCCAAGCTTTTCTTCAATTATTTTATCTTTTTATTGAACTTTTTGTCGGTATACCGTATATAAAGGTAGTTCCACAACAAAAGGTTGGTAATAATAATCAAACTGGTAAGGGGATAATACATCATTTGTAGCAGAACCCAAAAGAACCACCGAATTAGGGTAGGAATAACTGAAATTATCCCTATCAGACCACAAATCATTAACACTCCTTGTACTTTATCCATTATATCTCTCATATCTCTCATAATTACAGTACTAATATACGAAATAAAAACGAGACCACCAAACTTTTAAGGACTTATTTTCACTTATTTTTCAGCTGAACACTTACACTCCCACCCTCACCACCCTAAAGATACAACATTTTTTCCACATATACAAGCTTTTTACATGACAATGTGTCATTCGAGGGTGAAAACTTATGAACAACACTTATCAACAGCTCCAAAAGTTATTAACATGACATTGTGTCATCCGCGCTATGCAATCAAATCCTCATCTCCAAAAATGGGGGTAATGTGTGAACATGACAACCTGTCATATTAGGTATGAAAAAAAATTTGGTCTAAGGACACATCCCTATGACACTCCTGGATATATTGATAGGGTGTTAACTGGTGGTAAAAAGTGGGAAGAGTGGTATATCACATTATGATATAGGGTGTGAAAATATACCCATTAACTGACTATGTAGTCTTGGGGGAGGTTGCGTCACTTAACTGGGTGGTTTCTAAGGTTATATCTCATAGGGTGTAATATCTTGATACGGATACAATCTCAGAGTTCTTAAATCAACGGTATCAACCTCGTACTGAAATAAGGGGATTTTGGGGATATTGGGGTATTGGAAGGGTTTTACCCGTCTACTTGGGAGAGTATGGAGTTTTTAACATTGAAGTTGTGAGTGTATTGGTATAGGATTACGTTAATCTCTCCCTCTCTCTACTATACTATCTATTTCTTCTTCATTAGTAGGAGGGTGTGCATCTTTTACTTTATCTTCATCTTTACCGACAATGACTTTTTGCGCTTTGAGTATTTCTCTAAAAGATAGGAGTAAAAGTAAAAGAGGTATAAATTGTCCATATGGAGAACCCCATCTCATATCAATGGATAAACCAATTATCACAAGTATTCCAAACCATATAAGGAGTGGTATTATAAATTTAAGTGTATTTCTCATATTATTAAGTATTACTATCAATAAAAAAATAGGGGAAAAAATTTTCTTTGCGACTCTTCGAACCCCCACGACAAAAGAACAAAAGGGATTAGTTGAGATATAAGGGATTAATAGTCATAATCATCATCATTATATTCTACTTCTTTTTTAATAGGTCTTTCATCAACCCCATCTACATATGTGGTCTCATCATCATCCTCATCATCGGGTTGATTCCATTCATCGTTAAAATACATCCACATCCATTCTTTCTTTATATTCATATATTGTATTGATTAGTTCCCTAAACGTTCAAAGGGGGTTCGATTCGTGTTATTATGTTATTTGCTATCATTTGATGGAATTCCGCTGAAGGGTGTGAATCATTTCCATTGGGTGTTTGAATATGCATTTGTTTTCCTTCATATCCATTGGTAAGTAAGTAATCTATACTATGATTCTTTGTTTGGTTCACTTCTACCTTTATATGAAGTAGTCTATCTTTAAGGTAATCATTCATTATATCCTCATACTCACTTGAACCATTAATTAAAATAGGAGTAATACCGAGGGATTCACATTTTTTAAATAAATCCTCAACCTCATCCAAAATCTGTATTCTGAGTAAATCATAATAATGAATTGGAGTTAGACCACTTTCTGTTAATTTGGTAGGATTAATATCATCCTTATATGGTCCCAACTTTTCCCCATTGTGATATAAATAGTTTCGTGTTGGCCAAGATAATTGAAATAATAATGTAGAGAAATCTTTATTGGAGTATTCTCCACCTGAGAAAATGTTTTTTACAAAATTGATTGAAGACCAATCATCACCGGAATCATAATACAAATCATCCATTATAGAGAATGTATTAAAATATTTTGCAACTAAAGAGGTGTATCTCAAATGAGAACCATAATGTAATTTAGCTAAAGTAGATACGGTTTTATCAAGATTTGGATTATAAAACCACAATCCCCATCCTTTGGAAATTGAACAACCTACCGATATTATCCCTTTCATAGAATAGTTATAGTGATTTCTTAGATTTGAATTCTCTCACATCTTCCAATCGTATTTCAAGTTTTGCGATTAATTCTTTGTTACCACCACCCTTTTTTTCGGATTCGGTTCTTATTGTGTTTTCCAATAATCTAATAATTTCCTTTTTTCTCTTTAAGCTCATGTTTGATTTTTTATCGTGTTCGTATATAGTATCTATTACTTCTTTTATTATCTGACAATCTTCGTATCTCTCTTCTACTTCCATATGTTGAAGTAACTCATATAGATTTCCCAATGGAATTAAATTTATGATTGTAGTTCTTCTAATAGTTCCTTTTTTAAAGCAACCCAACATCCAATCAAGTGATTTAACTCTCATCTCAAAAAGAGTATTTTGAGTATATTTTTTTAACTTGTTTTGATAGTAATATTCTTCGGGTGTCATTAGAATCGATTTAACCTCTCTTCAAGTTCTTTTACTCTTTGACACATTTCGTACTCCTCGTTTTGAAGAGACCATTCTAGTATCTTTGAGATAGTATCACCTATGTTATTTTTCTGAACAGAGAATTCAAAATCCTTTGCTTTCTTATTTACAAGAGCATTTATAATTGCACATGGAAGTTCATCTATATCCTCATCTATCAACCTTTCACAACCTTCCAACAGTATTGGCATTAGCATTTCTTTACCAACACCTTGAGTCCATTCAAAGATATCGGTATTTCCTATGTAAATCTTCTTTACTGTTTCTTTTGTCATAATTTTACTTCCACCACCACCATTGCAAGATTTTCCTTACCACTTGGTTCTGGTGTAATTTTTGTGATTTCCCAATTTGTACCTAAATATTTAATCTTACCTCCAAGAGTTAAACAAGGTCCGCCTTCAAAATCATACATTGAATGATTTCCTTGTTCATCTTCAGAACCTCTACTGAATAGAGATTCACCTGTAATTCTTAATTTCGTTGGTGAAATCTTTTCGATGACACGTTCATTTCCGTATCTGTTTTTCACAATTTCCATTTACATCTACCTTTAAATTGTTTTTCTTTTATTTTTCCAATGGGATTCGATTACCCATTCGTTTTGTTTACTGTATATTTTATAATATAATTCTATATATTTTCTTGCACCAATTAAATGATGTTCGTTTTCACATGAGTTTATAACGTTGCAAACTTTTCTTAATACCCTATTACCCATAATAATAAATATCTATCTTAAACCTTTTGTTGTTTTTCTTCCCAATGCAATTGCCATTTCTGATGGGGTTTGTCCCATCTTACATTGTTTCTTATACCACCAATACATATCTTCGGTAGTACCCTTTCCTCTTTGTTTTTCCAAACACTTTTCCCACAAATCTTTACCAAATTCTAAACTCAATTCAGTTTTAAGTTCATTTAATCGAACTTGTTCTTCCTCCACACCCTTCTCCATCAACTTCTGTGCTTTGATTCGTTTCATTCTGGCATATTCATGTGCTTCTACTCTCCTATCATTTAAATCTTTAATAAGAGAAGTTTCCATAAATTGTTCGAACATATTACTATATATTTTTTCATTATCATCTGCTTCTAAGAAAAAAGGTGAATATTCAAAATCTCCATTTCTAATTTTTAAGAGAAGTGGTGATGCTTTCTTTAGTGGTTTTGTTCGGTACTTACCTTCAGTAAACCACCGAAATGGGTTATATCGTGCCATGTTTTATGTTTTAATATTTATACAAATATACGAAAAATATTTCATATTACCAAATATTATACTATATTTTTTTTCCATTTCTGTTTTTCACAATTCCCACCTTCTTCTTTGGTTTCGTGGGAGTATCCCCATACCAAAGAGATTTTGGTAGAAACTCCATTTTATTTTGTGGTAAAAAACCACCCTTTTTAATTCTATCCTGTCCTCCTTTTACAACAAAATCCCAAAGAGAAGTTCCCATTTCTGTTTCAATATTTGGAATTCCATCACCAGATGAAATTAATTTATGAACTATTATTTGATTTTTCTTAGCTTTTTCAGCTACCTTATTACGAAGTTCTTTCAAATTCTTATTTTTTAATCTATGTACCTGTCTTACAAGTGTATGGATTCTCAAACTCGTTAAAGTTATTGAATCGAACTCATAATCTATAATTTCATCATACATTTCAATTCCAAATCTATCATATAAATCTTTATGAAACCCCACATTTCCTACTACTACAAATGGGATTCCTAATAATAATGCAGTCCATGTTTTTTCAGTTACAAACGTAGGTGTTCGAGAACCATCCTCTTCTTCATATCCAGTTTCTGCTATAATCTGAAATACACTTTGTTTTAACTCAATCGGTATGTTCCATTCAAAATATGGTTGTTCATGATTATATCCATCGGATATCCATTCTTGTGATGGTAAAAATTTCTGTTCTTTTTCCCCATGCCATATTACATCGGGATTAGTTGAAGGATTTAAAAAAGAATATCTTGATATATTATCATTAAGTAACCCAAAATCATCAAGTTCTTTCATCAGTATTCTCCTATGAAATTTACTCCTATTAATCATAGTTGTAAATAAAAACTTTAAGTCATCATTACCTCCAACATATTCATCAACTACCAATTCTCTAGCAGATTCAAATAACCAAAAAGTATCAAAACAAATCACTTCTGCTTTTTCTCTGAATTTATCATAAAAAGGAGAATCAATCGCTCCCACCATAATTCTATTATTCTTACTTACTGGCCATCTTAATGGAAATGGACTTATAGTGTACTCTCGTGGTATAAAAATATCATATACAAAAGAAGGGTCATCTGGTAATCTACTGATGGTTTTTGTTGTACTTTCATCATCCATTTCCATTTGTTTGAAGAGCTCAATTGTCATATTTACTTCCTCTGCATTAATTAAATATCCGTTCATATAGTATAGTATTAGTAGATAAATATTATGTTGATAACATTATCTGTTTATACATCTATATGCCTTTGTGATTGTCTTGAATTAAGAACATGAGGAAAGTGTTTCACCAAATATTCATAGTTAGGATTTTCTCTACTTGTAACTTTATAATATGATTTCATAATAGGATGGTCATCATCTAATATCGTTTGTATAGTAGAAAAATCAGTATCTGCATGAACTGGAAATGGTCTGTATTCTTCTAACCATGGATATGAGTTTCTTTCAATCCACACATCGTTTGGTGTTAATACTTTTTTCTTTACATCATCACAAAATATCTTAGCTGCTTTTGGTTTCATGGCATATGCATGGTGACCTAAATAGTTAACTTGGTTAACAATATCTAATCCATCTTTTGGTTCATCATAAACAATTTTATTAGGTCTGATATAACTTGGTCTACCAAAGTTAACACACATATCAAATTCGATATCTGGAATATTCTGTTTAAATATTGCATCATGTTCTAAAATCAATATTGGTTCATCTAGTTCTACACACTTTTTCCATAGTAGATAATGAGATGCAAAACAGGCTCCTACATTATCTGGTCTTGCATAATCGTTAAAAGTATTTGGATATGGTAAAATTTCTTTCCAATCAGTTGGTTTGATTGCTTCAAATATTTCAATTGGTTCGGTGTATCCTACATCTTTTGCAGTTTGTAGTGTTTGTTCTGCAGAACTAACTGAATCTTTGTTACTACTTATTCTGATTATAAATGTTTTCATTTTACTTTTTTAGTAAATTAATTAATTTATTTGAGAAGTTTTCAAATCCGATTGCAGCGTTCTGTTCCCACTTATGTATATCTCCATCATCACTTACCCATTTAAATGATTTGAACATTATATCTCTTTGTTTACAAACATATGCAAGTGGATAACATTCCATATCAACAATATCACAAGTATTAATCATTTCTAAATATTTGTTTGCATAATCGGTACGAGAATTATCGTAAATCTGGTCTGTTGAAAAACACTTCACTCCACTATTGGATAGTTTTATTTCACATTCATTATTTTCAGGGGTACATCCATATTCTGCAAAGGGTCTTACATCTATATTATTGTAGGTAGTTCCTACTTCAATAACTTCACCCACTTTAAAATCTTTAAGATTACCACAACTACCAAAGTTAATGACAACATCAGGTTCTTCGTTCCAAAGTATTTCTGTTAGATTTGATGCAGCATTTGTTTTACCTATTCCAATTTGGAATATGGGTAATCCATGTAGTTCTTTCAATCCACCATGTTCTAAAGGTGTAGCTGATACTAATATTATTTTATTCATTTTTTGTTTATTATATGAGTTTTTTCTTTGATTTTTTCTTATGAATAGATTTCCAATAATTTTCTCCATAATTATGACATAATTCTTCTCTAGGTCTTATATCTTTAATTGAATAAAATTGTATCAACCTATCATCGATTATTTTCCATTTAATATTATTGGAATCACTATGGTTGTATATAACACCAAATCCAAGAGGCATGAATACGTTAAATTTACTAACTGAAAATTTATAATCTTTCCAATCTTCATTAGGATTCATAGGGACACAATATGTAGTTTCTATTATAGAATTTTTTGGAATATACTCATTTGAGAAAACACCATAACCCATCTCATCTGAGATGAATTTTGCATATATATCGAAATGTGCTTTAATATCCACTATACTACATACTAAACTTTGTGTAATCCTTTATTTGTTCTTATATCAACTAATAATTCCATTACTTCTTCTAAATTATGTATTGCATCAGATGCATCACAATAATCTTGACAACATATTCCTAAGTTACTGTAAACGATACCAAGTTTAGTATCGATTTCTTTCCACTTTTCTTCAATAGTCATTTTAATAAGTTATTAAACACTTTACATCGTGGTCTTTTACAATACCGATATCCATCAAACATAGTTTATTAGTTACATCATAACCAATTTTTTCACATAATCCTTCTGCTGCTTTCATAGTACCACCAGTTGCATATACATCATCTACGATTACAACTTTAGGGTCTGGTCCACTCCAATTTAAATCTTGAGGAGTATATGCCATTTCAAAAGAATCTTTTCCATATTCTAATCCATAATCAACCGATAACAACTTATCGTTTCCTAACTTACCTTTTTTTCTGATTAATCGAACTCCACCACCAAATAACATTGAAAGTGCAGATGCAAATAAGAATCCTCGTGATTCCAATGCTATCCAATAATCAGGTTTAGTTTCTATGAGATTTCCCATGTCTTTTATTGCATCCATAAATACTGTATGATTTGCAAGTAATGGTTGAATATCTCTGTAAGTGATTCCCTCGATAGGAAAGTTTTCTATCTTACCTATGTGTTCTTTATAGTAACTCATGAGTATGATACACAGGTTAGATATTCTTCTATCTTCTCTGAAAATAACATATCATATACTTCCTTACCAACCTCACTTGGTGGTATTGTAATATGCTCGGATGCGTATCTAGTTGCACTTGAAATATCATGTTCCGAATATCTTGGTCTTGTTGAATCAATTTCACCATTTACATATTCCATAAATTCTGGTGATTTCGTCCACTCTTGATATGAATAATCTGCATCCTCCATTAGTTTTGTTGAATGAGAAATATCCATTTCATTTATTAATTGTTCTTTAACTCTTCCCATTTTTTAAATTTTTTAATTGAGATTCATTTAATATACCCCTTTTATCTGTTTTTTCTTCGGTAGGAATGGAGTATTTCTTTACTAATGTTTCCAACCAATCTTCTTTTTTATTTGCCATGTAATTCTTTATTTACTATTTGAATTGCTTTATCTACGTTATCCAATGATGCTTCAATTTCTGTACCATCTGAGTATCTTAAATCCCAAGAACCATCTTGTAACATTTCAAAATCTTCTTTAATCGTGTTTAGGATTTTAAGTAAATCCGTTTTAGGTGTTTTATTTTCCATAATTTCTTTTTCTTCACATCCTCCACAAGTTGTTCTCCATCCTGCATTTAATGAACCACAACCACACTTCCAAGATGCATCTACATATTCTTCCACTATCTTATTATACTTAAAGATTCAACCTCATTGCACTTAACACAAACTGTTGTATCGATTCTACCTCTTACACAAGAATCATGTTCCCATAGTTCAACTAATTTTGGTGAACTACAATCACATTTTGAATCGGTTGATTTCTTGTTTCTGAAATGTTTTAGATGTGGATGATTTATCCAATCTTGTTTTAAGAAGGCAATACCTGGTTTCCACCACATTGGTACTCCACTCTTTGCATTCATTATTTCTCTATCACTCATATGTTATCTTTATAATTTATACCATTCGTACTTATATGTTTATCAACTAAGAATTTTAGTTTTGATACAACTATATCTATATCTAAACTTCCATGTTTTCCATCAACTGCATCATCTAATTGGTTACCCCAAAATTGAATCTCTCCTAAACTACCTTTAGCATATAAAGGAGATTTATCTGCTGGATGTACTCTCATAAACTTTCTCATATTTGTAGTTTGTTATTAGATTACTAATATACGAAAAATATTTGAATTATCCAAATTATTTTTACTATTTTTTCCAAATCCAAATTGGTTCACCAAATGCAATATTCGATGTATCTTTAGTTTTTTCCTTAAGATGTTCTTCAAAGTATTCACTCTTTGCATTTCCTGCACCACCTGAATTGAATCTCTTGGTCATTTCCATTCCGATACATCCATAGTAAGTTAATCCTTTTGATTCTAAAAATTCATTCATAGGATTACAGATATCGAAATAATCTTTTTCTTTTGGATTATAAACATCTGCAATATTCACTGCTAATATTCCATCTTTTTTTAATGTAGGAATTAACTTACCAAGAGTTTTCTGTAAAAAGTTTTTATTCCATTCATCAATTGTTTTGTACCTTACCCAACTTTGAGTACCTTCATCTGAATACCTCTCAACATCAAAATATGGTGGTGATGTAAATATAGTATCGAAGTGATTTTCATATTTAGAAAAATCTACATCTTCTGCTGGTGAACAAATCAAATCTACTTCTTTTGGTTCTTCAAAGAATGTTTGATTCTTTTTGTAGAACTCAACTTGTTTTTTATAGTTAGGATGATTTAAAGTATTCGGGTCAATACCAACATAATGTTTAGTAGTTTCACTACAATAAAATCCTGCTAATCTATCTCCCCAACCAGCTGAGAAATCTAATACATTTTCTGATTTAAAATAATCATAGAATGATTTTGCGATTGATGGTTTGAATTGAGATGCTACATACTTTCGTAATGTAGTTGCCATTCTGATTGATTGTAAATCTACTTTAGTTAGAACCTTTTCTAAACTCCAAAATGCTCTTACGATAGTTTTAATTCCTTTTACTGTCTGCCAAGTTCTCCAACCTGATGGAGTTCTAGTCCAATCCACTTTCCATCTATTTTCAATGTGGAATGGATTAGATGCATTATTACCTTTGTTATCTCTCTTGAAATACTTCGGTGTTAATGGATATTTTGATTTTCTTTCATTTCTAGGAAACCATTCTTTTTCTATCAACAAATCGTTAAATTTAATTCCCTTCAAAAGATTGAGAGATTTGATAGTTTCTTTTTCTGATATATCTGGAATTGGACAAGGATATGTATGCAAACATTTTGCAAGTTCATCAACTACCTCATCTTTCTCATAGGTTTTCATAATATGTTGCCAATCCTCTTCATCAATCTGAAGGTATGGTTTCATATTATAATACTTTTGAAATAGCTTACTTACACTCATGTTTTGTTTTTACAATCTTTTTTATGTTTGAACCAACCTCCACATTTACATTTAATATAATGTACAGTTGTTGCTATGATTGGTAAAGATGCCATTGTGTTCCAAATGTTTGGATGAAAATGTTCACCACAGATTCCAAATATGTGTCTAACGATTTCTATCATTATATTTTTTTACCATTTTGTTTAACATTCGTTTCTGATGGTCATCATAAAATTGGTTTTTCATCAGACCCGATAACCAAGATACCTTGATTTTATGAATTGGAGATTCCGAGGCATACCACTTTATAAGTTTCTCAAGATATTTGTATTGGTAGTCTTCAAATTTATATATTTTTTCTTTCACCCTCTTTTTTTTGAACCAATCTATCTATTACTTTTTTACATTCATCTAAATCTTCACAAATAAATTTATCATGCCAAATACCAATTAAACCAAATAACCATCTATCATTCCATTGAATCACATAGTTACGTTTATCTCGTACCGTTGTTTCTACTATCCTATATCTTTTATAATAACTCATCTGTTTTATTTAAGAATAAAGGGGAAAATTAATTCCCCCTATTCATTTGTAAATAATTGATAACCTTAAAACTGAGGGATATCATCCTCATTACTTTCGGTGTCATCTACTTCTTTGAATAGAGGTTCACCATTTTCATCCATTTGGTATTTCTGAACCAATTGTTTAATGTAAGTTCTTTCCGAATCAACACCACCATCTTGTGAAAAGAATGGGTAGATTGAAATTTCAGCTGCTTCGTTAAGTTCAAAACCATCGTAGATTAACCCAGCCATCTCAACAGATGCTCTGGTAGAAACCATTGAAGTTAACTTACCATTCTCACTCATTGATTGAGTTCTAGTGTGGTGAGCTATCTCAGCAATTGCTTTCAAATCATATTCTCTAACTTCAGGGAACATGAACTTTAATAATCCAAATTCTTTAACATCATCAAGAACATCCATTTCGATAGTAACAAATCTATCTAAGATTGCTCTATCCATAACTCTCGTTGAAGTATATTCATTACCAATGTTAGCAGTTGCGATGAAGGTAACTCCCTCCGCAACATTCACAATTGGTGAACCTTCAGCTTCATCTAATCTCAAGTATCTCTGCCCTTGGTCAAGAACAGTCATTAAGATGTTCCACGCATCTGGGTGAGCTCTCGATAACTCATCTAATAGAATTACAGCATTTGGTGTTTTAAGTGCAGTAACAAAGGCTGATTCTGAGAAGAATGTACCTTTTTGTTTATCGAAGTGAGTATTACCAATTAAGGTAGCTCTCGGGTCTTGAGTTG